>Ga0105240_10001020_pt1 | contig 49950 bp, 72 predicted proteins | sample KBSC54metaG_FD_80426 | JGI IMG/M metagenome (GOLD analysis project Ga0105240, IMG submission 80426) | Corn rhizosphere microbial communities from Kellogg Biological Station, Michigan, USA - KBS C5-4 metaG | ecosystem: Host-associated > Plants > Roots > Rhizosphere > Soil | place: Michigan, USA... | reverse complement strand
CCTACACACACGCGCGGGGTCCACCCCCCCCCGGTCCCCCTCCGGAACAAAAGGAGAACGGCTGGCCCCCTCGGCAGGGGAGAACAGAAGGAGAACATGCATGGATGTGCGACGAACCGTGCATAAATAGCGATGAGTCGATGGTGTCACTTAACCTATGTTAGCGACGCGGCGGCAAAGGCGGCGCATAAGGGGTCATCGAACGGGAAGCGGTCGCTTTTGGCGGTAACTCACCCGGACGAAGGCTGACTTGACATTGCTTTGCACTGTCTTTAGGCCGCTATATATCCACCAGACACGCAACATAGTTGCGGCCGTTTAGGGAGCATGAAAATGACGCGGAACGAGCGTAAACGCAAGGCTAACGCCAAGCGATTGCAGCTAGAGTTGGCGGTAGCAGCAGCCTTCAAGGCCGCCGCAAAGCCTTCGCAGGCAGTCACCGACGAATATCCGACCGATACATATCGGACGGTTAGACAGAAAGTGACGGAACGTGTAGGCTATAACGTCCAACGCGGCAAACTCCACGCCGTCACCATCAAACCAGCCGAGCCGTTAAAAGGCCATTGGCAAGATCGTGCTCCCGTAGGATATTTCGGAGGCAAGCGCTTGACATCTAGATAAGGTGTCACTATCTTGCACTTCATAGTAGCGAGTAGCATCGCTACGAAGCAAAGCAATCGACACGCGATGCCGGACGTCGATTGACAGGAGATGCGGTTAACAAGCCCGTCGTCCAAGCCTATGCCTTACGGTTGACGGTTAGGTCGCGACATACAACGGCTTGCGTATGCTCCACCCGATCCGGGCTGTAAGCGATAAGACGGACTAGGTAGATACTAGACGCATCGGGTTTGCAGCCAAAAGTCTAGCTAGGGCATGACAAAGCCCTAGTGCCGTGGGAAGCTGAATAGACATTCAACGGATATGCAACAGACGGTCTACGCTTCGTACCATTTTGGGAGCGCCCGTCCGTCAAGTCTGGCTGGCTTGACGTTAAAACCTAGCATGGCACGGTCTCAATGGACTGTAACAGGACAGAACCTCGCTAATGGGTAGCGGCTCGCAAGAGTGCCCGATAATACGCAAATGGCGAGTTAAGGCGGGATTTGTCCTCCGCCTAGCGTATCTGGAGACGTCCGAACGCGAATGTCACAGTCCTTTCAGGCCGTGCCGCGCTAGATTAGACGCTAGGGCATAGTGATAACCTTAGACGCCGTCTACGGATGGCAGGAGGACAACGCTATGTCTATTGTAAGCGACAGGCGGCATACGTCGCCCCATATTCCCAAAATTAAACTGGGAGAGAAGAAGCCATTCGCTTCGCCTCCTCAACTCAAAAAGATGCAACTCGCTACGAACGCCTTAAACGAGGCGGCGAAAGCGAGTGACGAAATCAAATTCCGCTTCTCTCTGTCCGAAGCATATCGCCTCATCCGCGACCTGAACCGCGAGACCATTTGAAACCTGCCCTAGCGTCTAACCTAGCGTGTCTTATGCTAGGCCATCAATAGTATGGATGACTTCAAATGGAGATAACCATCATGACGACTCAGAAGCAACACGGTAAGCAGATTGATGATCAAATCGCAGTCCTGACGACTGATCGCGACAAGCTTCGCGACCATGCCCAGAAGATTGCGCTTATGATCTACTATCATGCCGCGCCGAAGGAAGTTTCAAGCGAAGCGTTCGGCTTCGGTGATTGCACCCGTGCCATCAAACTTCTTGACGTCCTGCCCCGCTCGTGGGCGGATGCCATGAAGACTTGGTTTCAGTTGTATTCGCCAATCCGCGTTTCGACTGACGGGAAGATGACGGGCTTCGATAAGAAGTATACCGCCAAAAACCCGGACGGCTCGCCCAAGCTCACGAAGGAAGAAAAACTTTCGTGGTGGAAAGTCGACGACGCAGTCGCCAATCGTTTCGACACCGTCGATCCGAAGGGCGCAACCGGCGTCACCATCCTTAGCTTGGATGACATTTTCAAGATGGCCGCACAGCTTGGTAAGCGTATTACCAAGATTGTCGAAGACGAAGACGACCGGCGTTCGATCAAGCCCGAGGATCGCGAGACCGCCAAGGCTTTCGCGAATATGCTCAACGGCTTGAAAATCGAGCGGGTCAAGGCTGAACCGCCTGCCAACTCGAACGAAGATCAGCTTGAGGAACAAGCCGCCTAACGCCCCCAAGGCGGCTTCTGGACGCGGGAAACGCCCCCTCTCGCGTCCCTACCTAGGCATGTAGTAAAACTGCCTCTTTAAGCTACCGCTTGTCGGTAGTGCCTTATCCATATGTGAAATGGATAGTGCTTGTGTCTACTATGGGAAAGCACTATCCTTTCCACCTATGGACCTAAGCGTAACGCGAAAAGGTGGGAAACAGGAGAAAACATAATGTTTCAAGGGCATTAACTCTCCCGTCTCATCCGAGCGGGAGGGCTTATCATCTCTAACTCGGAAGGTTAAATAATGGGTTACTATAGACCTATAGATCAGGGCGTGGTCGCCACCCTTGATCGCACGAAGAAGCGAATCGGCGTAGCTCTTGATGAATACAAGAATCAGGGCACGTCTCTCCACGCCGTCGAGTTAAATATTCGACAGTCTATCATGGCACTCAAGGAGGTGCGGAAGCTAATCCTACACGGAGGTTATTATGGTTGACCTGAATATGGATGCAATCCCTATCCATGACAAGCATGTCATTGAGATAGCTGAGATAGCTATGAAGACGGGCCGACCGATCGACTTCCAGTACGAAGGGAAGACAAGACTGGTTGAGGTCCACGCCGTAGGCATCTCTACGGCTGGAAATCCCGTCCTACGCGGATATCAGATAGGCGGACAATCCGAGACGGGCGTCGTCCCGATCTGGCGGCTGTTCACGATTAAGAAAATCTTCGACTTCCCGGCGATCGTCGATATGAAGGCTGAGGCTCCACGGCCCGGCTACAAACTCGGCGACAAAGGCATGTCCGAGATATTCTTCGAATTTCCAACACCCGGAGAAGCGGGCGAATGATATGGGATATAAGTAAGATGGCTATGTGCTGTGCGCCGATACCCGCTCGCCCCCACGAGACGGTCGGAGATTGCCCCAGTTGCGGGATGCCAGTTGATATAGACGGAGACTCGACAGACGAAGGGTGTGAATACTCGGATGACGACTGCGACGTCTGTCATCGTCGGCCCTGTGATCTAGCTTGTTAACGGAGGGTAAGATGCGTTTAGCTCATGAAGATTTATTCGACGGCGCTCCTCTCGCGCATGTCGCGGCGTATTACGACAGGATGCGCTTGAAGCAAATCAAGGCGCGTAACTCGCGGATTTTGCAGGATAAATCTCGTCAAGAACTTTCTTCACGAGGTAGCGGGAGGGGTGGGCGAAGGCTTCTCCGAATTGTATCCTAGAGGAACTCGAATTCATGGTGAGAGCGGAGGGTGTCATGGCTAATGTAATGAAGTCCTATCGTCAATTCCGTGCAGCGACGATTTATTTCTTGACGGCGATGTCTGTAGCTCTGTTAGGCGGTATCGCCTTGTCGCCACCACTTTCACCGCCGAATGTCGGGTCAATCGAGTTCGACGACTATTCCGTCGCGAGTGGCGACGAGCGTGACATGCCGCCACGGCTGATCGGGCTTGGCTGCAAGGGGGCCGGAGGGCCCTTGTGGGCGGACGAAGAGGATGAATTTCCTCGTCCCTGCAAGGAAATCCATGTCATACCGTTATATGGAGGGCCGTGATGGTTATGTCAAACATCGGCTGGGCGTATATGCTCGGCACCTTCTCAATCGCGACTATCTTAGCGTTGATAGGTTCGCGTGAGCCGGGAGACCCGACATGACTGACGTCACGAATGATATCCAAGTCGGCGACACAATTGTCTGTGACTGTGTCGGCTGCCTGACACAGGCGATTCAGCCTGTCTTCGTGGTTGAGTCGATCGACGGCGGTAATTTCTACGCCGAAAACGGCGCCATGATTTTATCTGAGAAGGCCCGGAAGCTTCCCGTCTTTGCCGAGAAGGACGAAAAACCCGAGCCGGATGCGGACGACATCGAGATCTTCAGTTAAAGATAGTGGTGCCAGTAACCTGCTCTGGTTAAATGACAGTGAGATACAGCCACAACGCTGCACGGCTCCTGTGTGGGTAAAATGACAGGCTATGTGATGGCGCATAGGCAAAGCAAGGTCCAAAACTAAATCCTTGCCGAGCAAGCCGGGGAGGCTGCAATATCCTCCCGATATCTAGTAGAATTAGTCCAAGAGTTGGCGGAGTCCCACACGGAGGATGATATATAGGGCTTAGGCTACTAATATCGTCTGGCAAGGGTTACGTCATGAGGGCGACGGTTACGAAAATATCACCAGCCCTTTAGGTGCTCACACGAGCGACGGGCAGGCAGCCATCAACTTTCACTTCGTAACGATGTCTCGTTACTAACTTCAACCTCCAATAGGAGAATACAATGCGTATCGTCAAAGGTCGGGGTAATTCGCGTCAGATTTTGCTTGACATTCCGGATTCGTCTGTCGTCCGGCGTTCGTCGCAGGCCGAACAGCGTCAGGTGACTGAGCTTGTTTGCTCTTTTGCTGGGATCGAGGTCACGAAGACAGCCGCAATCGCGGCGATAGTGGGCGAAGCGGCATGACGTGCGGGAACTTCATATTCATCATCGTCTTGTTCATGCTCTGCGTCTCAATCGGCTTTGCCGTCGGGGCTGTGACGGGACATTTCACGTCTAAACCGAAGCCGTCACCAGACGAGATTGAGCAGCAGCGAACGCTCAGGGCGGCGGCTGTCCGAAAGGCGTGGGACGATTTTACCGTTCAATGTCAACTGTTTGACGGAAGTATACAACTCTTTCAGTCAACACAGGACTATCACTCAACCATAAACCTTGTCGATCGCGGTAAGAAGTCCGACCCTTCGCCGTCACTTTTTATTTCTCACAAATCGTCGTCATCCAAAGAATATTGAGGGGATTGTATGAAAAACCCAAGAATGCCTAAGCCTGAGGCGTCTAAAATAGGCCACAACTCCATCCAAATCCCACACAACGGCAGGCTTGTCGACTCCGGCATCGCCTTCGAGTCCCGTCACGGTTATTACCGGATGATGGACGCCCGTCTTAACGCCCACAAGGAGATGGCTTGGCGTCTTGCGGCCCGTGAGAACGGTCGTCGCGAACGTATCCGCTATTGTAAGACAGGCCGCATCAAGCCGGTCGAGTACGTCGGGAAGGGTGTCTATTTTCAGGCACCGACCGTCCTTTATCGTAACCCCGACGCCAAGAATGGTTGGTCGACGTTTAATCCTGAGGAGGTAAGCTCTTGAAAAGACACAAGACAGGTCCCACGTGGTTCGGCAAGCGCCTTGAACAAGGCGAGGTTCGGACGGTCGCTACTGTCGTCGTTAAAAGCGATAGGCCGTGGTCGGCGGACGAAATTGAAGGCTGCCTGTGGGATGGCCATCACGGCAAAGAGGCAACCAAGACTGGCTTTCATGTGGAAGTCGACTCATCGTGGGGACCAACCAAATGAAGAAACACAAATTGTACGTCTATGGGACGTTGATGACGGGTGAAGGTGAGCGGGTCAAAATCCCCGGTCTCCTCTATGATCTCGGCTGGTTTCCCGGCGCGAAGATCAGCACCCCCGAGTGCGGGCGCGAGTTCGTCGCTGAAATCCGTGAGGTGACGGACGGCGAGCTGAAGAGCATTGATCGGTACGAAGGATATTATGAGGACGCACCCGACGCGTCTCTCTACATCCGGAAGCCGTATCTCGACGGCTGGATTTATGAGTACAACCGGACGCCGTCGCCTGACCGGCTGATCGAGTCGGGAGACTGGCTTCAACACAAGTCGGACAAGAAGGCTGGGTGCGATCCCCGGTCGTTGCAGGAGGTTCAGGCATGACCGAGTACAAATTCGAAGACGGTAAGGCCATAGAGGATTTGCGGCTGGCGGTTAACTCAGCCAACACCATCCTGATTCGGATACGAACGCTTGAGTCCGCCTTAGAGAAGGCTCGGTCTTCTATGCGGACTTTGGCAGACGGCATCTCTCCTAACGCATATAGGATGGCCTATAATCACGCTAAAGCAGAGAAGTATACCGACTTTGCGGCGAAGGCGGTCCAAGAGATCACGGAGGTACTCGGACGATGAGATTGGCATTTCATGGCGGCATGTGCTGCGGGATTAAGACGATCTACGAGCTGGGTTTCCCGAACGATACCTCCCCTCCCCTTACGAAGAAAGACAAGGACAACTCCGACGTCGGGTACAGCGCCGTCAAACCGACTCACAGCTTCTTCACGGACGCAGCCCCGAAGGAGACGAACCTCGAACGTCTCGATCGGTATATCGCGTTCTGCAAGACTAATCGACCTGCCCATATCATCGAGGTGGCATTGGCAGACCACCCTGCCAACAACTATAAGGCCGGCTCCGTGTCGTGCTATCCGTACCAGACTAAGCTATGGGGTCAGATACTGACCGACCGTGGTTTCAAAAAGGTAACGGAGTCGAAGAACAGCAATTCCGGCAACGTCGTCTCGATATGGCATCTGACGTATGACCTGACGGCGACGGGCAAGAAGGAAGAGGCGGTGGCTTACGAGCCGGACGGCGTGGAGGAGGTGTCGTAATGGCTGCTGATACGGTTACTGCTTGGCCCATGTGCTCCGACGAAACCTTGGCGCGTCTTTATCGACAATATACGGATAATGCCGACGCCATCCGAAACGAGCTTATTTCTCGTGGCTTCCGTAAGGAAGTCAAGTACAGCGGTGTCTATTATACCGCGACAGCCATCGGTCCAGAGGATTGGAGGTGGGTCAAGCCGCCCGTCACCGTACCAGAAAAGGTGTTGAGATGAGCAGTCTCGTTCGTCGCATCCAGAAGAAAGGAGCGTGGGTAGGTATGCCTACCAAGCCTCAACCAAAGCGGGAAGGCCCGCCTCGTGGCCGTCGTCGCGGTAAACGAAAGGAGAAGTCGTGATGAAACGTAAGCCTGCCCCGAAGGGCTCGGAGCATATCCCGGACGTCGAAAGACGTGGCTATCTCTCCGGACGGACGTCTCGCAAGGGCTTGACGTCTCACCACGCATCGGTCTGCCGTGGTGGAAATCTCCGTTAATGAAAGCTGAAAGGCTAAAAAAGGCGGCTACCATGCGTATTGTGAAGGAGAAGTAAGAATGGAATTTCTTCGTTTTGGTTCGTCTATCCCCGGCGGGTATTGGGGATGCTGTGCAGTCTGCATCATTCAGAATTTCAAGGTCGATCCCGACCAGAAGGCAAGCATCCAGCTAGTCTCTGGTGACAGCGGGACTCCCGTCATGAAGGGGAGTGACTTCCTGTTCGTCGGTCCAACCTATCGTGACATATTCAAGGAGCGTATCCGTATCGGTACGTTCTCCTCGACCGACATGCCAAACCACGCGTTTTTCGCCGTCCTGACGGAAAGCCAGATCGCGGGGGGCGTCGGCCGGAAGTGGCTCGAAATCCTCAAGGAAGAAGGCTTCGAGTTCATCCGGACGACTGACAACTCCGTCTATACCGGCCATCAACTGACAGGCCAGTCCAGCCCGCATCCGAACTATATTTTCGGGCTCTTCCGGAACATCAGCGGCAGTCGCATCAAGGACCCGTTCACGCCCCCTAAGGCGTGGACTGACCTCAATCGTGTCGTGCCCGAGGCGTGGGAGGCTATGTCTCCGTCTGATCGTCTCGTCATGGCGGAGCAACAGACGGCCGTTCACACGCAGATGTGGAAAGACCACGGTGCGACGAAGTTTATGACCGAGGCGGAGCTTGTTGAGGCAGGTGCTCCCGTCATCTACGCAGGTTTACGGTCGAAATATCCCCCGCAGTCGAAAGACGCGAGGGAGAAGTTGATCGCTGCTGAGAAGGCGGTGAAGCCCGCCACCGCCTCGGCGTTCCCTGCCACGGTCGCTGTCTCGACAGCCGCCTAGGCAGGCTTGATGGCCACCACCGCACAAGGTCCTTTGAAGTGAACGAGTTCGACTCTCGACGCCTCTAGACCATATCATTGGTAATAACTGCGAGTGTCTGGCAACGCATCAGGCGTCGTCTAAGACTTAATGGGAGGCTGACAGCCTCTCTCCTGTATCAGCCGTCCGACCCGCACGTAGAACGTCTGAGGCTGCATCTACCAAGGTGCGGCCTCTCTCCGTAAAGCGTAGAGGTGGAGGCGAGTGGTGGCCATCAACTATAGAGGTTTCTATGCGAAATGATGAACAAAGATACCTCCTTGCCGAGGCTCTCATGTATTGGAAGTTCGGCTGGTACTTCGAGGCATATGACTGCCTTCGGGACGTTGCTAAATCAATTGATGCGCCGTTGGATGAGGTTTCTACCTCTAATCGGCGTCAACCCAAACGAAGAAAGGAGTTCACAGGTGACGCCAAGGCGCAACAACAACTTTATGAATGAGAGGAAGGTGACGGTCGTTCGAGATACAAATCTCGTCTTCCCGGAACTCTTCATGGAGGTATATGTCGAGGGAGACTCCTTAGAGCAGAAGGCGTTTGCCGAGATGTTCATCCGTGGTCGCTGCACGAAGGCTGACTCGCCCGAGGGAGCGGATCTCGTCGTATTTACAGGGGGTGTCGACGTCGATCCTCAGTTATATGGCGAGACGAAACATCCTGCGACTTTGTTCAACGCTGAACGCGACAAGCGTGACATGGAGCTGTACAAGTATTGCTACGACAACGGCGTCCCGATGTTCGGTGTCTGTCGTGGTGCCCAGTTTCTCCACGTCATGAACGGCGGCAAGCTTTGGCAGGATATCGACAACCACGTCGGTGACCACGCGATTTATGACGTCAAGGCGAAGCGGACACTGCAGACGGTGTCGTCGGTCCATCATCAGGCGTGCATCTCCAACAAAGCTAACGGTATGGAGGTCATTGCTGTCTCTCATATCGCCCGCAATCGCTGGCAAAACGAGCGGATCAAGGTGCCGGGTCAGATGGAGGATATCGAGGCGTTCTGGTATCCAGACACGGTATGCTTCGGCGTCCAAGGCCATCCCGAGTATCGGGGGTATTATCAGTACCTCCAATGGACACTCGAAAAACTCAAGGAATTGATGGTCGAGAATCCTTATCTCACCCTCCAAGGGAGGTGTCGTCGTCTCCGGCCTGACCTCATCGCTGAGCGCGAGAAGATGAAGAAAGACGCGAGAGAGAAGGAGTTGAATTGATGGGCTACCAAGAGTTCAAAGAGACTGAGTGTTTAGTACGCGAAGGTTGTGGACTCGCCCCTCCTCGTAAGTTCGACTCGTATACCGAGGCTTATCGTTACGCAGTTAAAACCTCCAAAGAGCCTCATTATCTAGGAGGTACAACGCCTGTCCAACTAGTGGTGCGAGAAATACGTAGTACCGTCCGGACGTTCAAAAACGGAGAGTTTTGATGTATCACGTAACCTTCCGAGGAGGGAAGATTCATCCTCCGTCGTTTAACACGGATCGTTGGACTAGGGACGAGATCGTCGAAAAAATTCGATCTTCGATAGGCACGAAGTTACCAGACGGACACGTCGTCACAATCGAAGATTACGGAGTCTTCGAGCTGGTGCCTCGTAAAATCTCGATGAAGGTGGAGCTAAGCTGATGCCTATCGTTTATTTCGTCGTCTTTCTGTTCTATGTCTTTTGTCTTGTCCATGTCCTGAAGTTCGGTCTGGACCTTACACAAGACAACGACGACAAATGGTATGGTGGTGTGGCGATGTGGTTCGTCTGGTGTATTGGTTGGTTATTTGGGCCGCCTCTCGTGCTGGTCTATATTTGCGGAGTTTTGTGAATGTGTGGTCACGTCGGTATCGCGGGTAAGCTCGAAAACAAAGACGAGCAGACAATGAAGCGATTGCTTCTCTTCGATTATTTCCGAGGTCCGGACAGCACCGGCTTCGCAGCCCTTCGGTCAACCCCGAAAGGTGAGGCGCATCTCTGCAAGATTGCAAGCAACCCTCTCGATCTGTTTGACATGAAGAAGTTCGGCACGGCGCTCAATGCCTTCAACAGCACCGTCTTCCTCGGTCATAACCGTCTCGCGACGAAGGGTGTCGTCAACAACTATAACGCCCATCCCTATCTCTTCGAGAAGGAGGGTGGAGTGATTGTCGGTGCCCATAACGGGACGCTCGACAAGTCGTCTTGGGATGCCATCGAAGACAAGCTCGGTGAGAAGTTTCCGGTCGACAGCATGGCGGTCGTCGCTGCGATTGCAAAGCTTGGCATCGAAGCCACCGTCCCGCTTCTCCAAGGCGCATGGGCGCTTGTCTGGTTCGACACGTCGGACAACACCCTGAACTTCCTCCGAAACAAGGAGCGTCCGTTCTGGTATGCCTATACCGAGAACTTCGATCATATGATCTGGGCGAGTGAGTTTCCGACGATCCGGGCTGCCCTCGACTTGTCTGCCAATCCGTACAAGCTGTACAAGACGGCAGAAGGGTATTCCTACTTCGCGACGAAGGAGGATTGGTGGTATAAGATCGATCTCGATAAGCTCAAGGCGGGTGCGACTGAGCGTCCTAAACCACGTGTCAAGGAGTTGAAGGGAAAGGAGCCGGCCCCGGCGCAGAACTATGCCTGCGGAGGGTACACCCCTTTCAAGAGACAAACACAGGGGATGTCACAAACGAGTTCGACGACGACATCCCATGGGGCTGGTTCGGGGGTGGGTACATCTACCAGTAACGTCACCGTCCTGCCCGGCCTACCCGGCCCGAAGAAGGACGTCACAATCCCCGTCCTGCATCTGACTACGACGGGTGCTCAGCCGTTTGCTGAGTTCTTGACTGAGGAGGAATTCAAAGCGATATCCAAGTATGGGTGTTCGTGGTGTCAGGCGGATGTCTCATATGACGAGCCGGGTGTCCAAGTCTATGTCAATCATGACATGATTCTCTGTCCGTCTTGTGCGGATGAGAATGAGACAAACAGGGTGTACGTCGATGCCTCCCGTCTTGTATGTTAATAATACTACCCGATATGTAAACGGAAGATACTATTACTTAAGGAGTTCTGAAATGCAGGTTGCCAAGCCCGCGATTGACGGGTTTAAGTTCGGGTGTGACCCCGAGTTGTTTGTCCTCGATGCGGACGGCGAGCCCGTCTCAGCCGAGGGTCTTATCCCCGGAACGAAAGAGGAGCCGTACAAGGTCGAGCATGGTGCAGTCCAAGTCGACGGGATGGCTGCCGAGTTCAACATCGACCCGGCGAGTTCTTTCGAGGAGTTCAACGGAAACATCGTCGCCGTCCTGAAGCAGTTGAAAGGCATGCTTCCGACCGGGTATAAACTCCGAGCCGTACCATCCATGGTCTTCTCCGAGAAGATATGGGACGCCACCCCTGACATCGCAAAGGCCCTTGGCTGCACGCCGGACTATGACGCATGGACTGGCGAGGTCAACCCTCCTCCGGAGGATCTCGTCAACCCACGGATGAGGTGTGCAGGCGGCCATATCCACATCGGCTGGACGGAAGGCGAGGAGTTGTCGGATATCCAGCATATCATGAACTGTCGCGATCTCATCCGACAGCTCGACTGGTATCTCGGTGGTTGGTCGGTCCGTGTCGACCCAGATCCTACCCGTCGTCGTTTGTACGGAAGAGCAGGAGCCTGCCGATATAAGCCGTATGGCGTCGAGTACAGGGTCCTTTCGAACTTCTGGGTAGCCGAGAAGGAGGCTCGCCTAACCGTCTGGAATCGCCTCCAGGCCGCGATTGAGGGCATGCGTAAGGAGTTCTATCCTGACCTGGCAAGGAAAGATACCCAGCTCTTGATTGAACGGATCAACAACTCAGAGAGGGACGGACTGTTCGAGCGGAAGTTCCATTTCCCGCTCATTTCCGTCAATAAATAGGAGCTTGTATGGCTGCCGTTTCGAAGGAATATACGAACTTCTACGAGAACATAAAAGAAGCCATGATGCGGCTTCAACATACCGTCGTGATGTATGACGGCTTTCCTTACTATGTCCTGACGATCGATTCGCACAAGCCGGACGGTATCTTCCGTGTCTATATGGAACCACTAGGAGCCAAGCGAGGGTCTGTCATCGGCCGTGGTCTGTCGGTGCCTTATGACGGCCCTGACGGCTATCGTGGTCCTGAGATGGATAAATGGCTGGATGCGAACAAAGACTCAGGCGTCATCCGGAAGCAGATGAACTCGCCTCTCTTCAATAAGTTCCGTCCGTTCGATCTCGGTATGTGCAACATCGACGGTAACGTCGTCTATACCGAGCGTCAGCCCCAGCGTCAGACCTACCAAGGTTTGACACAACAGATGGTCTATCAGTTGCCTGTCTCATTGGGGCCAAGACTGTCTGTCACTAAGAATGCGCTGGTCGGGATACAGCACCCGGCATTCAAGGCGTGTGTCCTAGCGGAGCATCCGTCCTACGACGAGTGTATCAAGAACCTACTAGACCCGGAGATTTCGAATGAAGGTGTCGCTTTTAGCCGCCATTTCGCCTTGGTTAGGGGTCCTGTTGATACTCTGTTTCTCGCCTACAAGTCCGATATTGTCGGCGCTGTCACGGATGGTTCGAAGACTCTTCGGCTCTCCAAGAGCCATCGTCATACGAGAGAGGTTATCGAAGAGTTGGGTGTCTTTTCGGAAATCAAAATCGCATAAGGAGAAAGAAGTGGATACCGTTTTTGTTGCTCGACGTAACAGCAAGACACCCGGCTTCAACATCGCGTCTATCTTTGATAAGAAGATGGTGACTGGCGAAGTCGGGTTGGAGATCGAAGTCGAGGGTAATAAGTTTCCGAAGAATGAAACGATCGGGAGCGCCATCCCGCTTCCTTGGGTCTATCACAAAGACGGCAGCCTTCGTGGGCAGGACAACGCCGAGTATGTACTCAAGGCGCCGATTAAGTTTGACGCCGTTCCTGACGCGATCAAGATCCTGTGGGACCTGTTCGCGGCGTATGGAAGCAAGCTCGACGTCAGCAACAGGACGTCGGTCCATGTCCATTTGAACGCCCAGAAGTTCCACCTCAATAGGCTGGCGGCGTTCCTCGGTATGTACTTCTCCGTCGAGGAGATGCTCACGGAGTGGTGCGGCGACCATAGGGTTGGCAATCTATTCTGTCTCCGAGCGAAGGACGCGACGGCCATTGTGACTCATTTGAAGAAATTCATTCAGGCGGATGGTTCGTATGAGCTTAGGGAGGGTCTGCACTATGCCGGGTTGAACGCCCACGCGCTCTATAAGTTCGGCTCGATCGAGATCCGGTCGTTGCGGGGATGCACCGAACCCCAAACCATACTTGACTGGGTTGCTATCCTCCGCCGTATCTATGAGAAGTCGGCAGACTTTCCCGATCCTCGTCTGATCCCTCAGCCTGTCATCTGACGGACCGATGGCATATTTGGACATGGTGCTCGGAGAGCATCGCTCGACGGTGATTAACGGGATCGGATGGACGATCGATAAGGTACGGGGCAGCTTGTATGAAGGCATCAGGCTTGCTCAAGACATCTGCTATTGCAGGGACTGGTCGTTGTACTCTCCGGTGGAGATGAAGTCCGACCCTTTTGGTAGGCCCGCCAAGAAGGTGGCATCGAGTCTTTCTCATCTGGCACAAGCTCTGGTGCAGAACCAAGCCTCATTCAATATGGCCAACCAAATAGGTGACCAAATCTATCAGGTCAATATAAGCACGCCCCCCCCTCCGACCCCTGTTGGGTGGTCTCTCCCCCATGAGACGATAGACGGTGAACAGGTCTGGGTTAATGAAGAGGTCCCGGAGATGGAGGAAGGGGACGAGGCAGAGGACATGGACGGGGACGAGCAAGCGGAGTGATCTGCGACCACAAGGAGTACTTATGAGATTTCGTGTACTACCATACAAACAAGGAAGTAAGAGTGCGAAGGCTCTCGCCGATGCGCTGGGAGGTAAGGTCCTCAAGCTTGAGGGCAGCAAGTACCAATATAAAGATGGAGACGTCTTGATTAATTGGGGCAATACCAAAGAGGCAGCAGACTTAGATGACGGTCTATTGCCGTGGTTTAACTTCCCCGAGGCAATTAAGCCGGCTTCCAATAAACTGTTGTTCTTCAACAAGTTAAAAGAAGTCAAGCCTGAAATTATCCCTAAGTTCTGGACGAAGAAGGAGGATATTCCTGATGCTGCCTTTCCAATCGTTTGTCGTACTGTCCTTGCTGGTCATAGCGGTGCTGGCATCGTTATCGCTGATAATCGTAATGCGCTGGTAGACGCACCGCTCTACGTCCAGTACAAGAAGAAGAAGGATGAATATCGTGTCCATGTCGGACGAAAGCAGAGTGGCGACGGCGCTGGAGAGAGCGTGGTCATCGCGGTTCAGCGAAAAGCCAGACGTAACGGTGCGGAGACTGTCAACTGGCAAGTACGTAATCTCGCTGGAGGTTTCGTCTTTGTGCGGGGTGGCGTTTCTCCTCCAGCATCTGTCACATCCTCTGCCGTGGAAGCTCTGGCAGCGTCTGGCCTCGACTTCGGGGCCGTCGACGTAATCTATAACGAACACGAAGGGAAAGCGTATGTCCTCGAAATCAACACAGCCCCCGGCCTCGAAGGCCAAACCATCGCCGATTATGCAAGCTTCTTTAAGGAGATGGGTTGAGGGGCGAGATAAAGCTCTGACGGCCGGAGAACGTGCCGCTTTTTACGCTGGATGGGATGCTCGAAAAGAACAGGAATATGGAGGTTTCTACCGATGACTAATCTTACAGTGACACGTTTCTTCTGGATCAGCACGGCCCTTCTCTACCTCTGGGTCCTCGCCTTGACGGTCCTGCTGGTGAAATAATCCTTGACAAACGGGACAGGATAGGGTATAATCGGTGTATAGGGTGCAGGTAGTCACCTCGCCCTCCTTTTCTTTCTTGTCTTTGTTCAATCACGCAGGACGTGGTTCTCCCAGAAACTATGGGGGTAGGGGGCTTCTTTCTCTTCTTTCTTTGAAGAACATAATAATAAGGTGTTATCTATGAAGTGTCATATCTGTGACCGGGACTTATCAGACAAAGAAACTATCTACAACGAGGACCTCCAAGCCTACGAGCCTTGTACCACCTGTCTCGATATAGCTCTCGATGCCGCCTATTGCAACGGCTTCTCGATTGAGCATGACGAAATCCCCACCCTCGATGCAGACTTCGATACCCGTGTCGAGTATACGGAGTTTCCTCTGTCTGGCGGATTGTATGAGCCGTATGAGTAATCTTCGTCTCAAGCGCCTGCTATGGTTGGCGTACAACTGTGGTAACTGCAAGGCGTTCTACTCCAAATACTGTCAACTTCCGTCTGAGTACGGATCGTGGCAGCTAGGTCATTACTGGTTGTCTAACGAGGGTATTCGAAAACTTCAGGAGCTGTCATGAATGGAAGAACCTGGGTCTATGCCGACCCGCATTTCTATCATAAGAACATCTGTAAGTTCACGAACTACGACGGCTCACCCCTCCGACCTTGGGATGACGTCGAACAGATGAATGAGGATATGATCGGATGGTACAACGAACTTGTAGACGCAGGGGACCGTGTGTATATCCTAGGCGACGTCGCCTTCTCGAAAAAAGATATGTGGAATAGCGTTGGTCGGTTGAAGGGACGGAAATGTCTTATCCCCGGCAACCACGATCCAAAGAGTTTGAAGACATACATCGATGTATTCGATGACGTCCGAGGCTACGTCCAGCGTTCTGGCTTTATCATGTCTCATATACCTATCCATCCGGGCAGTATGGGCCGATGGAAGGTGAACATCCATGGTCATCTTCATAACAACTTCGTCGAAGATACGCGGCTTGATCTTGCACCAAGAACGCCCGACCACCGCTATTTCTGTGCGTCGGTCGAACGGACGAACTTCCGTCCGATACTCCTCGACAAGATACTGGAACAGGTCGGACTGAAATGAGACAAGGAAACGTCTTCTCGCAATGGGTGAACCGCTATCATGAAATAGCAGACGGTCGGCAAGGTAATAACGACGCCTGGCTGCGGGTTCCGTGGGAGCTTCAAGAAGAATGGTCGAAGTATAAGACCGTCGATTGGGTCGATAATCGCGACGGAACCTTTACTCTCATTCCGAAGGAAACGACATGAAGACGTACAGAGACGCTATTAATGAGGTAGCACGATCGATGTATAATCGATGGATGTCGGGTGCGGACGTGATCTATCCCGAGTCGCATCTCCTCATTGCGTTCATTTACAATAAAAAATCCTCGGATGTTTACAACGCTATCATGGATGCGTTTAAGACCAAGAAAGCGAATAGACCATGAACGCCGTCCTGAAATATATGTGCCTATGCAAGCATTGGTCGGTCACGTGGGCGGATCACGTCCAACACATGAGAAAATGTAGAACCTGTAAAAGGTCGATGAAGGAGATGGATGAGCAAATTCGTCCGACATGACAGCTGTCCGAAGTGTGGAAGCGAAGACAATCTCGCCGTCTATGACGACCACGAGTACTGCTTCTCGCAAGGCTGCGATTACCGAAAGAACTATAACAAGAAAGGTAACCGAGAAATCACCGAAGAAAGAAAAGAAAGTCGACTGACGCCTCTCCCCCTCAAGACAATGCCTGCCTTGAAGAGCCGAGGATTGGATACGGCTTCGATCAATAAGTACAAGATTACGGTCAACACCAACCCCGACAGCGACATCGAGTGTGTCTTCCCTCTCTTCGACTGTGAAGGCGAGGGTATGCACATAGCAAACCAGGTACGGCGAGCCGGTAAAGCTTTCCACACCGAGGGCGATATGTCTCGGGCGGGGTTGTTTGGTCAGAACTTCTTCCCGGCGGGAGGAAAGTCGATCACAGTGACGGAAGGGTATTATGATGCTGCTTCAGCATTTCAGCTCACCGGCTCGCGCTACCCGAATGTGGGTGTTATGTCTGCCGCTTCCGCGAAGAAAGAGATTGTCCGTAACTTTGAATATATCGACTCGTTCGAGAAAGTTGTTCTTAACTTTGATAGTGATGATCCTGGACAGAAAGCCGCTAAGGAAGTCGCGCAACTCTTCGCGCCCGGTAAGGTCACGATCCTCAAGCTTGAGAAGGCAAAGGATGCCAACGACTACCTGAAGAGCGGATGGGCGAAGGAGTATATCAATGAATGGTTTCGCAGCCCTCCGTACATGCCTGACGGCATCCAGCTTGGCTCTGACCCGGCCCTCATCGAAGAGATTATCAAGTATAAAGAACCCCGCTCCGTACCATATCCGTGGGATGGCCTCAACCAAAAGACCTACGGAATACGAACTTCTGAATTGGTTCTACTCACGGCTGACACGGGAGTTGGAAAGACCTCTGTTTGCAAAGAGATTGAATATTCCCTCCTAACCCATCCTGATTTGGTTGCTGAGGGCGCGGGTGTTGGCTTCCTCCATCTCGAAGAACCGAAGCGAGACCTCGCTCTAGGGTTGATGTCTGTCCACAACAACAAGCCATACCACTTCCCGGACGTCGAAAGGACAGAAGAGGAGCTACGAGATGCTTATAAAGCAGTCCTTGACACTGACCGTGTCGTCATATGGGATCATTTTGGTTCTAATGATATCGATGTTGTTCTGGCCAAAATACGCCATATGGCCGCTCTTGGTTGTCGGTACATCTTTCTGGATCACCTTTCCATTATTGTTAGCGATCAGTCTGGCGATGAACGGAAGCAGTTAGACGAGATTAGTACGAAGATCAAGACACTGACGATGAATTTAGACATCGCAGTAGTGTGTGTCATTCATATCAATCGTCAAGGTCAGGTCCGTGGTTCTGCCGGTCCCGAGCAGGTGGCGAATATCATTCTTCGTCTCGAACGTGACAAGAAAGAGTTGAACGAATGGCGACGGAACATCACTAAGATCACCGTCGAGAAGAACCGGAAATTCGGTCGGACAGGCCCGGCCTGTTATTTATACTACAACGAGGTGACAGGACGACTAGAAGAGTTGTCGAAGGAGCTGGCGTACGAGTATGAGAACGGAAGCACCGGAGCCGGACATGAGTTCGGTGCATACGCCGCATAGGAGAAATGATTGTATCTTGATTGGCACAACCTCAATAGAGATGCCTACGTAATTGACATAGAGACTGACGGCTTAGACGCGACCCGAATATGGGTTCTATGCTGGCGAAACGTCAAGACAGGAGAGACAGGTGAATGTAAAAGCATATCTGAGATCAAAAGCTTCTTCGATCAAACGAGTGGCGGACTGTATGTTGGCCACAACATTCTTAAGTTCGATGCTCCAACTCTGGTGCATCTCGTGGACGGGGTCAGCCTCGGTGCTGCTAATTGTATTGACACTCTCGTCCTTAGCACTCTTTACTCTCCTAGCTTGCCTGGCGGTCATAGCCTTCAATCTTGGGGTGGACGGCTAGGTAAACCTAAGATAGAGTTCGATGACTGGTCGCGCCTGACACCCGAGATGGTAGAGTATTGCCATCAAGACGTCGCAATCACTGCCGAACTCTTCGTCAGGCTTATCAAGACGCTGAGGAAGATTGGCTTCTCGGAGAAATCGGTCTGGATACAACACCACTTCACTGTTCTTCTAGACAGGCAGCATAGGAATGGATTTTATTTTGATGGTCATAGGGCACTGGGATTACTTACGTCTCTGCGTTCTAGGCAAGCTGAGCTGGAGGAACTGATCCATGTCGCTTTCCCACCGCAACTTGAGGAACTCGCCCACTACAAGCTCGCTCGTAAAAAGAATGGCGAATACAGCAGCCAATATCTCCGACACCGTCAGTTGTATGAACTCGTCGAGATTGATCCCGACGGATCGTATCGCGTTTTTGGACGAACTCCTTTCAACATTGGTTCTCCTAAACAACGAGTTGAGAAACTCAAATCGTTAGGATGGGTCTGCAAAGAGTTCACCGAGAAGGGTGGTGAGACTCCCTTCATAAAAGGGAAGCTCGCCCCTTCATTAGAGAAGTTCTTAGAGACGCACGACATACCAGAGGTCCATCTCATTGCGAAATGGATGTCGATAGGTGGTCGTGCCAACATGATCGGGACATGGTTAGATGCTTGGAACGAAGAAGACTCCTGTATACATGGTAAGCTGTTTGTTGCAGACACCCTTAGGCTTCGACATCAATCTCCTAACACAGCCAACATCCCCGCCGTACGGACAGCTAAAGGGGGCGGCGTCCTGCGTGGCGAAGAAGGATATTACACGTATGAAGCTCGTGATTTATGGTGTGCTAGACCTGGACGAATGCTTGTCGGTACTGATGCGGCAGGTCTTGAGCTACGAATGCTTGCTCATTACCTTAACCGCCCAGATTTCACAGAGCAGGTAGTCAATGGTGATCCCCATCAGTACAACGCCGATCTTGTTGGTATTACCCGGCCACAAGCCAAGACGCTTATCTATGCCGTGTTATATGGGGCAGCCCCACCTAAGGTTGCAAAGACACTCGATATCTCAGTCGGAGAGGCTGCGAATATTAGGACGTTGTTTCTCGAACGTCTGGGTGTCGGAACTCTCATAAATGAGTGTCAGAAGGAGCAGAGAAATGGAAGAGTCACACTCGTCGACGGCAGTAAGGTGGTATGTCCGAGTCCACACGCTGCACTCAATTATCGACTCCAAGGCGGAGGAGCAAGGGTCATGGCTCTCGGTGCTATCCTTCTTGAGAGAAGCCTGCGCAAATATGCCCTCGACAGTCTTAAGGTTGGAGATATTCATGACGAGTGGCAATATGACGTCCACCCTGAACATGCCGATCCACACGGCGAACTCGCTGTCCAAGCTATTAGAGAGGCTGGGAAGAAGCTTGCCCTTAATGTACCGCTCGATGGCGAGTCTAAGAAAGGACTGACATGGGCGGAGACCCACTAGATAAAGTCGACTGGACGCTTCCGGGGATGGAGAAGTTCTCGGAAGCCGATATCCGCTTTCTCAAGAAAACTATTACTGATGAAGACCTGGTAAACAGTATTCATTGTCTAGGCTGGGCTCTATGGCCCACGACAAACCGTGGTTATTATAACGAGGATGTCTTGCGTAAACTCGCAGATTTTATTGAGATTCAGAACAAACCTTTTTGGGACGAATACGATAAACACTGTGAAGAATATTTCAAAAATAATAGTTGACATTCTCGTAAAATAGTGTATAATAGGTGTATAGGGTATGGGTGAATACGCAGAATATGCTCTTGAATCTTTTATGAATAGAGGAATGCGTTTTCCCTCTCACTCCTATTCATCCAAGAAAAAGAAAAAGGAAGACCATAAGAAAATGGCTGATCGTGTTACAGTATTCGTTCCGGGCGTCGTGTTCTGGGCGAAGGTTATTGGTGAACCCCGTCTCAACTACGAGAAGGACGGACGTGAATGGACGTATGACTTTGTCCCTGACGACACGTCATTCCTGAAGGAGCATCGACTCCTCGACCGCCTGAAGGAAGCCCGTGAGCCTATCCCTGGTCCATATCTCCGGATGCGTAAGTCGGAGCTGACTAAGGACGGTGAGAAGAACGAGCCGATCCGTATCTATGACGCCGACAATAACGCATGGGACAACCGCCTCCTCGGTAACGGTACTCGTGTCGTCGCGAAGCTCGCAATCGTCGACTACGGTAAGGGTAAGAAGAAGGGTATCTATACGACCGCCCTTCGTGTCGAAGACCTCGTACCGTTCGAGACGAACGAGTTTGGCGGGTATGACGGCGGCAAAGCCGAGCCTGAGGCTAAGGCTAAGCCGAAAGGCAAACCTCAGACCATCCTCGAAGAACTCGACGAAGGTCTCGACGACGATCTGCCTTTCTAGTTGAAGAGGTAGACCGGGCTCGCTGCGGTGGTTATATTGCACCGTAGTATACCCGGCTGATCTGTGGATGAGTGGGCAACCCCCAGTAAGAATAGTCCTGTAAGGAAGACCAAGCCGTTCGAGTCGGCGGGACAAAACGCCCACACATAATCCCTCGATGAGTAGACGAAAGAGTCTTGCATTGAATGGTAGGATAAGGCTGAACGGATGAGTCAGCGAGGGCCTCCACTTTATGAAGTCCGTGCCCGTGTTTGTCCGAGCGGGGATAGCTGCAAATCCTTGTTTACTTGGGCTCGCAGGTTCCACATGGTAGTCAGGAGGATGCATACTCCGTTAGCAGCTACATCGGACTCCATTTTGGATAGCTATGTTCAAACGAAAACCAAAGACATACCTTCTTCGGGCCGTCGTCGCAAGGACCAACCTTGATACGATTGATCTGACTGTCCATGCTCCTGACGAGCACACAGCCTATTCGATAGCGAGACAGGTACTCGATAAATTCCCTGAACCACACGGAGAAGACGGCGTCCCGTTCTGCTTCATCCGTGAAAGAGAATATGGAAGGCCAGAACTCCTGAGCCTCCTAGAACAAGAGGACGAGGGAGCTGCCTAAATTAGAAGACTTGCCGCGCGACATCTACGCGCTATTCAACCCGGACGAACACCATGAGTGCAACGAAGAAAACCTCGACGAGTTTGCAGAGAACGTCAAAGGACTCCTACGACAAAGGCTGGCCCAGCGACCCGATGCCGATCCCGCCCTTCGGTTTTCCAGTCTGGGTAAGCCAGACCGACAACTCTGGTTCGACCTACACCCGGAGCCCGGAACGAAAGAAAGGCTCCTACCTAAAACCTATCTGAAATTTCTGTATGGAGACTTGATTGAGCAACTCGTCCTTTTCCTCGCAAAAGAGGCTGGCCATTCTGTCGAACGTACTCAAGAGGAGATTGAGGTCCTCGGCATCAAGGGTCACATTGATGCTATTATTGATGGGACCGTCGTGGATGTTAAATCCGCAAGCTCTTTCGGCTATAAGAAATTCGAGGAACGCCGAGTAACGGAAGATGATCCGTTCGGGTATGTCGCCCAGCTCTCGGGCTATGCCGACGTCCTTACTCCCGGACAACCAGCCGCATGGGTGGCTAACGACAAGGTAGCAGGAGACATCTGTGTCTCACCACTCTCGTCTATCGTCATCGCTCACCATAAACCTGCCGAGCGCATCGAGCACCTCAAGAAAGTCATCGACAGTGAAACCCCTCCGCCGCTTTGTTATCAGCCTGTCTCTGACGGTCTTAGCGGTAATCTTAAGCTACCTACTCCTTGCAGTTATTGCAGTCATAAGCGTAGGTGCCATCCCAATCTACGTGTCTACTCATACTCGACAGGTCCGAGGTTTCTCACGAAAGTTGTTAAGGAGCCTAACGTACCGGACATAACTAAGAGTTTCTGGCTGGAATGACCCCTCAGGAAAAATCGAGAGCAAATCACCTAAGGAGTAAGTATGGGATTACCCTTGAGCAGTACAACCACCTCTTTCAAAAACAAGACGGATGCTGCGCGATTTGTTCACAACACCATTCTCAATTCAAGACCAGACTCGCAGTGGACCATAACCACGTCACAGGAGAAATCAGAGGACTCCTCTGTAATTACTGTAACCATAGAGTTGTTGGGCGTCATAGAGACCCAATTCTTCTTCGGCGGCTTGCCGACTACGTCGAGCAAGGGACAGGATGGTTCGTCCCAAAGCGAAAACGACCAATAAAAAGGAGCAAAAGAAAATGATAACCCTCCTACCTTACGTGTTCTACACGTTACCCTTTCCATTGCTGGTGTTTGCTTAATGGCAGATCGTAAGATACTCGTTCTCGACATTGAGACGAAGCCAGCAACCGCCTACGTCTGGCGTGCCTATGACGAGAATATCGGCTATGAGCAAGTCCTTGATCCGGGTGGGATGATCTGTTTCGCTGCTAAGTTTGTCGGCAAGCCTGAGGTTCACTTCTATTCAGAATGGACTCACTCTCGTTATGAGATGGTCAAGGCCGCCCACGATCTCTTGTCAGAAGCAGACGCAGTAGTCACCTATAACGGAGACAAGTTTGATATTCCTAAGCTCCATGGTGAGTTCATTCTTACTGGTCTCACTGCTCCTGCTTCTATTACGTCGATTGACGTCGTCAAGACGGTAAGGAAGTTTGGCTTCTTGATGAACCGTCTTGCTTATATCGGGCCTCTGCTTAAGGTAGGCTCGAAGGTCAAGCACGAAGGCTTCGAATTGTGGGCTAAGGTTATCCAAGGCGACGACCGGGCCCGTAACAAGATGAGGAAGTATAATGAGCAAGACGTCGTTCTCCTTGAGAAACTCTATCTCAAAATCCTTCCATTCATCCGTAACCATCCCCATCTCGGTACTTCAAAACACGAGTGCGGGGCGTGTGGAAAGAATAACACCCATAGTCGCGGTTATCGCCGGACAAAGCATTATAAGATACAGCGTATCCAGTGCCAAGACTGCGGCTCGTGGAGCGACGGAACCAGGACCAAGATTACATAATGGAAGACGTTTACGACTTGCTTGCACGAGACCTGATGAATAACGTCGATCTCGATTACGGTATGGCGCTTCTAGTCGTGGAGTTCCTGCAAGACAACGACTTCATCGATTATGACACCCTAAAGGAAATCTATCTGTATGGCGAAGACTAAGTCAACATTCGCTGGTATTCCTGTCAGCGACCTTCCTGTCATGGATGTCTACAAAGCTGCTGCTACAGGACAATGGAGTGTAAAATTGAGTAAAGCCGTTGAGGAATACACTAATGACAAGGCGGAAGACGTCGCGAAGGGTGCCATCAAATATGACGGTGGAAAGGCTCCAGTATTTAGGGGCGCAATCGATTACTTCCCTCGGGCAATTAGCGCAGTTGCCTCGGTCTCCCTTTTCGGAGCTAATAAATATGCTTGGAAAGGATGGGAGCGAGTTCCAGACGGATACAATCGATACTCTGACGCAATGGTACGACACCTTATCTACGAAGGAGAAGGAGAAGTTCTGGACCCTGATAGTGGACTTCTTCATGCTGCACACGCCGCATGGAACGCCCTCGCGCGTCTTGAACTCCTCCTCAAAGAGCGAGAGTCTCAGGTTTGATAGTGGTTGCTGATGCCATACATTCAGAATAGGTGGGCTCGCTGGGAGTTGGAGGATGAGAACAGTCATCCAAAAACCCCCGGTGAGTTGAACTACATCTTAACTATGATTATCAACAACTATTGGCAAACAAACGGCGGCTATCGCGCTATTAACGATATTGTTGGGGCCTTGGAGGGGGCCAAGCTTGAGTTCTATAGACGCGTGGCTGCTCCGTATGAAGACCAGAAAATCAAGGAAAATGGTGATGTTTACTAAGAAAGTCTATATCGCAGGCCCTATGTCAGGCTACCCGGAGTTCAACTTCCCTGCATTTTTTACTGCGGCTGAGAAGCTGCGTAGCGCTGGATGGTCTGTCTTTAATCCTGCCGAGAAGGAAGACGAGAAGGGCCTCGACCCGGAGGCGTATAAGACAGGCGATGCGAAAGGTGCCATGCAGGCGGGTTTCAATTTCCGTGAAGTCTATACCTGGGACGTCAATAAGGTCATTGAAAGTGATGCGATTTACATGCTACCCGGTTGGGAGCAATCCCCCGGAGCGCGTGGGGAACACGCCGTCGCATGTGCGATGCAAAAGCATTACCCAGACTATCAAATTATTTATGAGGCAGCCTAAGTCTTGAAAAGCTTTTGGAAGAAAATAAGAGCGCGTCTAGCGCCTAACATTGAAGAACAGATGAAGGTGTGGGACGACGAGGAGTGTCTGATGAACTTCCTCCGTTTCATTCCTCGTATCGGGATTGGTGTCGAGTTTATCCAGAATGATGTCGGTTTCATCACCCATCAACTCCTGAAGATACACTGCGGCAATCACGTCTTTGCGTCTCATCCTCGTGAACTCGACTGGCCACTAGAGCCGGTCGCCTTCCCGGAAGAGCATGAGGAGAAGCTGCATTGAGTATGCCTCCCTATATTACTCGTGAGGACAGAGTGAAGGAGTTCCTGGCTGCTAGCCGGGAGCCCTCCTTTGAGGTTGTCTGGAACTGCTACACCGAAGAGAACATCGAGATGAAAGAAGCGGCAGAAGAGTTTCATATGACGCTCGTCGATCCTGACGCGACTATCGAAGACAAGGCTGCCGCCCGTGCCGCCTTCGTCAAGGAAGTAGCTGACGTCCAGTACGTCCTGTCTCAGCTTGCTATCTTCTATGACATCGATCTTCAAACTGCCTTCAATCGTGTCGCTACTAACAACATGACGAAGGTCCAAGACGGCAAGATCGTCTATCGTGAAACTGACGGTAAAATTCTAAAACCAGAAGGCTACGAAAAGCCCGACATGCGAGGTCTATAGTTTGAACAATCCTTTCCCGAGCGTCTACGAAGAGTTTATTTATAAGAGCCGCTACGCCCGTTGGTTGGACAAAGAAAATCGGAGAGAGAATTGGAATGAAACAGTTAATCGTCTTGTTAACTATTATCGGATTTGTTCTGATCTGGTCGGCGTCGATGGAGATTTTGAAAGCATATACGATGCTATCTATAATCTTGAGGTAATGCCTAGCATGAGGGCGTTGATGACGGCAGGCCCGGCCCTCGATCGTTGTCACGTCCCGGCTTATAACTGTGCATATCTTCCTGTCGACTCCCCTCGCTCGTTTGACGAGGCGATGTACATCCTGATGTGTGGGACGGGTGTAGGTTATTCAGTAGAAAGTAAATATGTCGATCAGCTTCCCCGAATTAGCGAATCTTTTGAAGACACTGATACCGTCATTAGAGTTGCAGATAGTAAGGAAGGATGGGCAAAATCTTTCCGGGAGTTGGTCTCGCTTCTCATTGCAGGGCAAATACCACGGTATGATACTTCTGGAGTGCGGCCTGCCGGAGCAAGACTCAAAACATTTGGAGGCAGAGCTTCGGGACCCGCGCCTTTGGAAGACCTCTTCCAATTTGCTATCAACCTATTTCGGAGTGCCGCTGGTAGGCGTCTTACATCCCTGGAATGTCACGACCTCATGTGCAAAATCGCAGACATCGTCGTCGTCGGAGGCGTTCGACGTTCTGCAATGATCTCTCTCTTTGATTGTACCGACGACAGGATGGCGACATCCAAGTCCGGTGCATGGTGGGAAGCCAATGGTCAGCGTAGGCTGGCGAATAACAGTGCGGTATACGAGAACCGGCGGCCTGACATTGGCTTCTTCATGCGGAAGTGGAAAGAGTTGTATGACAGTAAATCGGGAGAACCCGGCTTCTTCAGCAGGTACGCTTGCCAAGGAATTGCTGCCAGAAATGGACGCCGTGATCCATCATATGATTTCGGTACAAACCCTTGTTCAGAAATCATCCTCCGACCATATCAGTTCTGCAACCTCACGGAGATCGTGGTCCGAGCTACAGACGACCTTGAGAGTCTTAAACGAAAAGCTAAGGTTGCTGCAATCCTCGGTACAATTCAGTCCACGTTTACCGACTTCAAATACCTAAGGAAGATATGGCGTGATACGTGCAATGAAGAACGTCTTCTCGGGGTTTCTCTCACAGGCGTTTGTGACAACCTCGCTCTCTTGGGACAGTCTGAAGTCCTCAATGTCCTACGTCAAGAGGTACTCCAAACAAACATCGAATGGGCGGCTCGTCTCGGGATTAATCCTAGTGCCGCTACTACTTGTGTTAAACCTAGTGGGACTGTCTCTCAGCTTGTTAATTCTGCTTCTGGATTGCATACTCGTCACTCTCGCTATTATCTTCGAACTGTCCGCGCGGATAACAAAGACCCTCTTACGGTCTTCCTTAAAGACGCTGGTGTATATTGGGAACCAGACGTCATGTCATCCGGAAACACAAGTGTTTTCTACTTCCCAATCAAAGCCCCCGATGGAGCAGTAACTAGAGATGACCAAGGCCCAATCGAAGCCCTCAATCTTTGGAAGCATCTCCAAGAGAATTGGTGTGAGCATAAGCCGAGTGCGACTATCAACGTCAGAGAAGAGGAATGGATGGACGTTGGTTCTTGGGTCTATCGTAATTTCGATCTTCTCTCAGGAGTTTCCTTCCTACCGCATGACGGAGGTAGTTATAAGCAGGCTCCGTACCAAGAGATAACAAAAGATGAATACGAGAAGTGGCTCAAAGACCACCCGACTCCGGATATTGATTGGTCGAGACTTACTGAGTACGAATCATCCGATGGTACAACAGGTTCTCAAGAACTTGCGTGTAGCGGCGGAGTCTGCGAAATCGTCGAAATAGGGAGACCAAGTTATGACGGATAATTATATGTATGGTGATATGTCAAAGGAAACGGAGACTGAGGTCACTATTTCAAAAGAACGTTATGACGAACTGCTAGAGATCGAGCGATGGCAAGAAGCCCTCGACGCGGCAGGCGTTGATTGTTGGACCGGCATCGAGTTCGCCCACGAAATCTTCGATACATTCAACAAGGCGTAGGTACTAAAAAAGCCCCCTAAGCGTTATGCCTAGGGGGCTTTCTTTTTATTTGGTGATTGTGTTATTCGAGACAGAGATCCCACCCGAGTATCGGATGAGTGGATAGCCTCCCGTCCCTTGCTTGATGACGTTATCCGTAATTGAGCCGGTGACGTTATTCAATCCTACGAAGTTCGGATAGTTCGCCTGGATGTGGGTGTTCCGCCTGACGACGATGTTCGTCTGCGGAGTTACCGCGAAGCCGAAGTTATCGATGCCTTGCGTCGCCCCCTCAATCAGGTTGTCTTGGATCGTGACGTCCGAATTACCAGACTGTAGCTGGACAAAGTCCGGATGGGCCTTGTACGCGTGCCTGGCGTCATGGACGTGGTTCTTCTCGATCAAGACATTCGAGCTGTTCCATACCTTCATCGAGTCGGCACCGAGACCGTGGAAGTCTGAGTTCCTCACGACGAGGTTCTTAAAACTCCCGAGAGTCAGGCCGTCGTAGAGGTTCGCCACCTCGACGCCGTCAAGGACCGTCCCGACATTCGTTCCCGTCTTCGGGTAGACGCCAGTCATTGTCTGATCGATGCCCATGAAGTGGACACCAATCAGTTTCAGATTGACCGTGTTCTCTGGCTTGAGGAGATAAGTTCCCTGAGCCTGGGCCGCCTTGCCTTTGAAGGTGACTCCCTTGATCGTCAGGTTGCTGACGTTAGAGACCGAAGCAAAGGCTGAGAAGACAGCCCCCGGCCCACCCTGGAGAGTCACCTCTGAGATGTAGGCTTTGTTAGCCAGCCCGAGACTATAGTTCCCGTCGGCTAGCTGGAAGACTTCTCCGCCTTTCGCGTTGTTAAGCGCGGCATCCATCTCTGCGTCATTCGCAATCGCGACGACAGACGGATTAGGCGTGGTCGGAATGTATGGAGTGCTGCCGTCTCGACAAACGAGTTGGGCAGACGCAGAGACTGACAGAAGACCGATTAATACTGTCAGAAATTTCCTCAATGAGTTACTCCCTTCATCCATTCAATAATCTGGACGATAGTTCCAATTATACCAGTCCCGAGGAGGGCCGAGGCTAGAAGAAAAGCCCCGGTCCCTTTATTTCTCAGTGCAATCAAGTCATCGAGCTTGTCCTCGATATCTTGGAGACGTTCGAGTTTTGTCTCTACGACAGCAAGACGCTCCTCTACAGTCACTTAAACTCCTCCCATGACGGTGTTTCTGCCTGAGTCGTGGCAGCTTCTGGTTGAGGCTCGGCAGCTTTCTTAGGAGTTCTCGGAGCGTTAGGATCATAGGTCTGCATCGGTATACCGAAGAAACCAGGGACTGACATTTCCGCAGCCTTCCCGAAGTCCTTCTTCTGGTCCTTCCAGACATCATAGAAGTCTTGGAGGAACATAGGAGCGAAGCTCCCGATTGCCGACGTGGCCGTCACTGGTTGACCGACGACGTTCTTACCAACCCGTAAATCGATAGCCGTTCCGGGAACCGGGGCAAGCTTCGTCCTTACGAATGTAGCTAGGGCGTCATAGGCAGTCTCGGCTTTGAAGCCTTTCCCGTACTCGACGACCTTCCCTTTCGAGTTGGTCTTTGCGTTGGCCACCAGACGAGCCGACAGCACAATCAAAGGATCGAAAGAACCAAGCGTTCCGTACCGGGTGTTACCTACCTTCACCTTCATGAAGTCAGACGACTTCGGGTCGGTGCTTACCTCCGCCCCCATCATCTTAGCGATGCCTGCGACAGTCAGAGCCATACCACCCATGGTGGCGAAGTTCTTCATGTACTCGGCACGAACGACAGGGTTGAGGGTCGTGTAGGTGCTAGGCCGCATCCACTGCGTCAAGAGATTGACACGAGAAGCCAGGAGACGAGGCGAGAAGAAGAGGCCACTAAGCCAAGGCCCAGACTGAGAGAACCGCCCGAGATCACCACGACCTGTCGCGTTGTTGACGTAGGTCGCGATGTCTTTGATGAACTTCTCGTTCTGGAGCTTTGTCTCGAGACTCATCTTGGGATCAGTCGAGACTACGCCTGCGTCCTGAGACTGCTTAAGCAGACGATCGAAGGTATCAGCCCGGAGCTTGTTGAGGAAGCCGTTAAAGCCTCGCTCAGACATGGCGACGCCCGGTATCTTCTTACCCCATTCTGACTGAAAAGCTTCTTCTCGGCTGGTCAATTCACTATCGATGTCAGTCAGACTAAGTCCAGACTTCTCCATCAACTCATAGGTCGGGCGTTCTTTGATGCCTGCCATGATGTCTTGATAGACGTCCTCGCTCTTCAGTGATTTGAACATCGTACCGAAGCTCCTCCAGAAGCCTTTCGTCCCAATGAGGAACAAGCCCTGGTTGAACGGAGCCGATAGGTCGATAGACGACATCACCGTCCGAGGAAGATTGAGGAGGTTAGACAACATCCTCATATTCTTCTCGACAGCCTCTTGCTGTTTCTTGCCTTTCGCAACTGCATCGACGAAAGCCTGACGGCCCTCGGGAGTAGTCAGATCGGCGTGAGGAAGCATTCGACGCATCTGGTCAGTCAGTGCTTTGTCGCTTCCGACTTCCATCTTGAGTGAGTTCAGGACACGACCGGCATTGCTTACGACGTCATCGATTGACTGCATGACGTTAGCCAGTCTTTCCTGCTCTTTAGCGAGAAGATACATCTCACGTTCGGAGAGATTGTCTTTATGGCTCAGGTCCCATATACGGTTCATCGATTTGACAGCAAACTGACGAGCAGCCGTCAACTCAGGCACCTCTGAACCTCTCGCTAGATTTTGAACAATCTTGCCGGGGTTCTTAAGGCTACCTGCCTTGTCGATCCATTCACCCCAAGACTCGGGGTTCTTCTCTGGTGTATTCTCTGCAAGAATGTCTTCGACGTTTCGGTTGGTACGATAAGCGCCAATCAAGGCCTTGCCGTTTCCTTCCTCGTCAGCGACACCACGGAGAGGACCTTTCGAGTCACCCATCCGACGCATCATGTATCGATTGGCAGACTTAATCGCGAGTTCTTGTACCCGGCCTGCGCCAGCACCAGACCTACGATAACCACCAAACCTCTCGATCTCAGGATACTTCTCGGCAAGGTCAAGCATGGCTTTACGCAGCTCACCCGGACCTAGACGATTAGCCTTAGTCGAGAATTGATCGATAGCAATCTCAGCAGTGCCGTTGTCGATAGCCATCTTGATAGGGATGACTTCGCCAGACTTGCTCTTGTATTCGAGGAACTTCGTGCCGTCTTTGGTCTCTTTGACCTCAGTGAACGGAGAAGTCTTAGGAGCAGAGTTTAACTCACGAGTCCGATTGACCCAATCTATGTCGTCTTGTGGCGTCTCGATGGTAACCCCGTCATGCTCAAGGCCAAGCCGTCTACGACGAGCCTGATCTACCGCATAACGGAAATCAACCTGTTTCAAAGCACGCTGGAGTTGTTCTCCGTCGTAGCCATACTGACGAGCGACAGCCTTGACGTCTTCGTTGTAGGGCGATAGCGAGTAACGCATGCCCTTACCAGAAGCGGCAGACTTCGTCCCACCCGTGATGTTCTCATGAGCTTGAGCAAGGATCGTGTCGATCTCACGCTGGGTGTAATCGACCTTCAATCCCATCTTACGGGCTGAGGCTTTGACGTAGTTCTTCAGACGGTTAGAGAAAGAGACCGGCAGAGCGCCCTTCTCACTCTGTTCGGCCAGGACTTCCTCAGCCGCACGGGCGGTGCGATCGAAGTCATCGGCGTAATCGTCAGGGTTTTTCTTCAACCACGCGTCGACTTTCCGACGAAACATCGGGCTGTCTTTATAGAACGAGTTCAACGTGCTATCGAGACCGTCCTGAAACTTCTGAGCGAGGCCGAAGTGACCGAGCCCCTCATGGAAGACGACGGTGTTCGTCATCTCTTCTGGCGTCAGATCGCGAAGCTTCGCCTCGTCTTCAATTGCCTGAGTATTCAGTCTGATCTTGCCAGTCTCGGCGTCATAGACACCCATGGCTCTCGGATTGACGTCCTCTAGGTCATCGAAGTTATGGTGGACCTCGATCTCTGGAGCATTCTTCCAGTCTTTAGTCGTCTCGTTGACGTGATCAACAATCCCTTGGACGTTCTCAGGGGTTTTGTATTCCGGAGCCGGTTCAGAGGCTGCCTTAGCCTCAGGCTCAGGAAGATCAAGACCGAGTTGCTGAGGAGGACGATCCAATGGCAGCTCACGCTGACGATAGTCGAGATCAGGCTCAGCCGACTTTCCTTTCGTAAACGCTTCAGCCTCAGCCGAGAGTTTACTCTCAGGCGAAGGCGGGTTATTCAATTGAAGGCTATGCTGCTCTTCGAGCGGAAGGTTACCTTGCTCATAACGAACACGAGGATCGATAGGAGCACCGGCGTCACGCTTCTTTACGAACTCGGACACCGCGTCAGGATCGATGTGACCACCAACCTGCTTAACCTCGTCGAGGATTTGTTCGGCACTTCCATTCTTGAACAGGCTCTGGAGTTCGGCTTCCGTCTGAGGACTGAACCGATGAGGACCGACGATACCATGAGACAGACCGGCGTCAGGCATCGCCTCAGCCAAAGCAAGGATGGCTTCACCCGGATGGATCGAACGGGTCAAATCGCCCGTTGGACCTTCGGGGGTCATACCCTGCCAAGCCTTCTCGACACCAGCAGCACCCATCTCAGTCAACGCCTGCATACCAGTCAGGATGCGAGCACCGACGTCGGCAGGACCATACTTGGCACCGAAAATACCGAGTTCTTTCTGAGACTCAGGAGACAGACCCCACTGACGCTCTTCACCTGTCAACGCGTCATGATTCCAGAGATCAAGGATATTGCTTGACGCGAGGTCTTTAGGCTTTCGGTTAGTGACTTTGATGTCGCCGTCGGCATAGCCGGTCGGCTTACCGTCGTCAGCGAGAGGAATGGCAGCCTGAGGAGCCCCAAACTCTTCCCATTGAGGAGGACTGGCAGTCTTAGTCGAGGAGTCAGGCGCTCCAAAATCTTCCCACGCTGCGGCCATTCTATATCCTTACTTCCAGTTCTTCCTGTCGTTAGGGTCACCACCCTGATACGTCAGGCCGTACTTGTTCTTATATCCGACGGCAGGAGCACCAGGCTGAGCCAGGGCAGGCCTCGCGTGAGTCGGCTTTCGGGCGGCAGGGGCGGCACCGTTAGCGACGTTCCGATTATTTCGGATGTCGGCACTGTACTCATTCGTATCTGCGTTCTGTTGAACTGCATCAGCCTTCCCCGAATTGGAGTTGGCATTCTGCTGAGCGATAGGCTCCATCACACGGTTATGACGACCAGTCTCTCTGAGACGACCCGCATTCGTACCGGCATTCGTCTGAGCAGCCGCAGCAGTCGCCGTATGAGCGTCGGCATTTTGTTGCTTGATCGGGACTTGTGCCTGCTGGTAAGGCGTCTCATTCCCGAGAGCCATGGCCCGTATCTCCTCCGGAGACATGCTGTCGTTGATACCGAGATCAGCAGGATCAACCTTCAAAGCGGCAGCTAGACCTTTCAGTCTAGTGACGGCAGCGGCAGTCTCTTCAGGCGACTTAGTTCCAGCAAGGAGATTTGAACCCAGCTTCGAAAGCTTATCCATCTTCTGGAGATAGAGGGCGTCATTCTTCCCACTGGCCACACCCTGAGCGATTGTCTGCCGGGTCTGGTTAGTCTGATAGGCGTCATTGAGCTTACCAGCCAGTTCAGGATTGACAGCCGCGAGTCGCTCGAAGGCAGCCTGCGGGTTCTGAGTAAAACCAACGAGGGCATCAGAAGCCTTCTCTTGGTCCCGCTTAGGCGCATAGACTGCGTTATGACCAGACTGCATCAGGAAGGCGTCACCGACGGCCCCTAGGATATCACGAAGCGTACCCTTCTGGCCGAAAGCACCTTTATGGGCAGGCGCGTTGGATGCGTTATCCGCGATATCCTGAAGCTGGGAACGGTTACCGACAGGGATCGGCTGCGCATCTTGTGCATTCGTCATCCCAAGCTTTGGTCTGGCAGTCACCGTGATGTCGCCATCGGCGGGGGCTTGAGTAGCGTCGGGATGCTGAACACCAATGGCTTGGAGTAGATAAGAAAAGGGGTTCATTCTTCTTCCTTACGCCGTCATGATACCGCCAACGAGACCACCGATACCGGGTTTCGACTTGCTGGTGCTCGTCCCCGACGATTGACTCGTGCTCTGACTGTGGCTGAACTGGCCTGCATTGGCAAGTAGAGACCCAGCCTGAAGGCCTTGATTACCAAGACCCATCAACTGACCGAGATAGTCGGAGAACGACTGCTTCGCCATGTTCTGGCCATAGCCCGTCAAGGCTTTGAGTGTAGCGCCTGAGTCAAGCAAACCCTTCGTGGCGTTATTGCCAGTAATGGCTTGGCTGCCTTGCTGAAGCTGAGACTGGAAGCCGGTGCTGTCTAGGAACCGCTGATACTGGTCGTCAGACGCCTGCTTATTACCACCCAGACCAAGAAGAGCCTGAAGGGCATTACCCGCCGTGGCCGTCTGATTGGCTACTCCGCCAAACTGTTGTTGAGCCTGAGGCCAATAGTTGTTACCACTATCAGACGTGCTTTGAGAGCTGGACTGTTGGCTGCTCTTTTGCTTACTGCCACCGAAGATACCGCCCATATTAATTCCTTGTCATGATGAAAAGTTCACACGGTCCGTTAGGCGTATGAACGACTCCGTGACCTTTGAAACCGATCTGACGAGACATCCATCTCGCAGCTAACTTAGTTAGAGGAGTCAATCCTCTAATCGCCTTTGCGTCCGTCTGAGAAAAGAAGAACTCGACCATCGTCTTCGCCAGGCTGAGAGCAGCCTTCCCACGAACGACGAAGAAATAATGTCCGGTATATAAACCATCCGAGCCCTTCTCAAACATCGAGATGTTACCACAGCCGTCAGAGATGACGAGATTGTCCTTCTCGTTTAACCACGCATCCGGATCGAAACCCATCATTTCGTGTCGATAGGGTTCGGTTGCGTACTCGACTTCTTCTCTTGATCGACTGAAATGGACGTCGCCCAATCGTGGACTGCCTCCAGACGACTCGTGTTGACTGCGCATATCTTGGCGTCCTCAAACGAGATCGTTAGTTCTTCAGGAAGCTCGGTACTTCCACCGGGTCCGTCGCTGCCTTGGGAAAGGCTAGGACCGGTACTGGCACCGGCTTGGCTGGTTGGACGTTGAGCCTTTGCGAGGCGCAGGAGGGCAGCGTCATACTTGCTGCGAAGAGCAGCGTCGTTAGTGTCAGCTTTTTGAGCATTGTCCCTATACTTCTTCTCGGCGTCATTCTTCTGACGCCATGCGAGAGCCTCAGACTCGGCGCTCTTCTGTTTGATCTGTGCGATCTCGGCAGTGTACTTCACCTCGGCTCGATGGTATCCCCGGTGGTCGACGTAGAAATACGCAGACACAAGGAAGACGACACCCAAGACGTACGGCAGATATCTCTTAAGGAGATTAAGGATTACCAACGGTTCCATCAGGAAACATGCTCCCTATAAAACCGACTACGAACGACAGAATGTTCCACGGATAAGGAAGAGCAGCCGCCGCCGTAATCGCGAGAGTCAATCCGACATAGGTCGAATGTTCTTTCAGGCGGGCCTTGACGTATTCGATTACCTTAATCATATTGCCTCAACTTCTGTGAACCGTTGATTACGCCTTCGAGTACGTCGCCGTAGTTCGGGGCGGTTGCGTAGACGCCCGTCAAGGCGTGGACGAACTTGATTGGATCGGGGAGTGTCGCCCTAGCCTTTGAGTAGACAGGGAGTGTAGCAAGGATACGACCATGATCGTCGAAAGCCTCTTCGATTGTGTCGTAGTCTTTAAAGGTCGTGGTAATCCAATACCAACCTTTCGTCTTGCTCCACTCTTTTGTCTTGACGAAGTGAAGCCCCTTGCCTTTGATACCGAACGGATTGTTTCGACCAGAGTAGTGTTGACCCCAGCCCGACTCGACCGCCCATTGAGCAAGCGAGACGGACGCAGGAATGTTCCATTTCTTCTGGCTGGCCTTGGCGGCAGCGATTACTTCGTCAGGTATCTTCGTCATTACGAAATCCCATACAATTTGAAGACAGAACCGGTCGAGAACGTGGAACCACCAGTCGTCATTACATCAATCTGTGTAATCGCTGCAAACGAGGTCGGAACCCAGATACCACAACCAGTTGTTCGGAAAAGGCTCACGTTTCCTTGTTGGTTTGCCCCTTCGGCATAAACATATTGCGGCCCGGTAGATTGAGTATAGTTTGGGATACTGACTTTGCTATGGCTTGGTTTAATTCCGGCTGCGCCTGTACTCGCAAGACAGGCCGTCCGAATGTTTGTGTCCGATCCTGATCCTACATTAAATGTGCCGCCAGGATAAAACCCCTCTAGGACCCATTCGTAATGCGACCCCGTGTCTGCGTTGAACTGGACAGCCCAAGGGTCAGAGTTGGTAGTAGAAGAGCCTGTAGTGCCTGCAACTGCCTCGATATACAGTTCTCGATAAGACTGAGAGATACTGGAGGCGAGAGTGAACGACGTCTGGCCTAGAGTGGTTGTGACGGTAGCGAGGAGCGTAGCCCCACCTCCGCCTCCACCAGACGCCCAGGCAGGATCAGCACCAGCGCCCCCAGTCTGTAGAAACTGACCGGCAGTGCCAGGAGGGAGAGCCGCCCAGCCACCCGCGCCCCTATAAAGGACGACGCCCCTCGTTGAAGAGATGACGTCCAGTGCGGCCGAGACGCTTACATTCTTCCACGAAGACGACGCGTTGTCGTACTTCAGAAGCTGTCCGTCAGCCGGAGAAACTATAACGACGTCATTCAGGTTATCAAGGATGGCTGAAAGCGTCAACGTTCTGTCAACTGAGAGATCGCCACCACCAGCAAGACCAGTCCCGGTATCGACATGACGCCCTGACGGAACGGCGTCGTTAGCGAGCTTGGTTGTAGTAAGCTGCTGTTGAAGCCATGCCAGGAATGTAGGAGTGGCTTTCCCATCCTCTCCTACAACCTTTTCATTCCAGTTCCACGGGGGAGTCTGCGAAGCCATTACTCTTGTCCATCTATCTGGGCTTCTGCCCCATCAATCCTGACTAGACCACCCTGATCGGAGAAGTCGATGACACGGCCTGGGACGCCGAACGTACCAAGGCTGTTCCATTCGACACGCTGGGAATACTGTCCCGACACTAACTGGAAGGGGTAGTCTTTGGACCAGGTTGCTCCGTTGTCGTCGGAGAAGCGCATAGTAATGGTTGGCATCGGATCAGCCATATAACCGGCAGAGACCGCAAGCCGGACCGCGTCCATGCTCTTTCCGTCACGGTCCCGCGAAGACACGCCAGCCGTAACTTTATACTCGACGGGACGCCAACCATCGTCGAGGTGAGAAGAGGGGTCGAGGATGTGGACAGTCGAGTAGATGCTATCGCCGCCAACAACCATGCGGTTGCTTTCCCACGCGAACCCATTGAGAAGATTCCAAACGCCATAACCCGGAGTCTCGAACTTGCTCCATTGCCCAGACGTAAAGTCATAAACCCATGTCCCTTCCTGTGCCAGATCAAGGACATAAAACGTATGTCCATCAAAGTCGAAGGTCCATGCTCGTTGGCGTGACTGGCCGGGAACACCCGTCTTCCATGCCATCAACAGAGCAGACTGAGTTACCTTAGTCACGGCATTATCTCCTCTCGAATAGAGGACTGAGACAGGCGTTTGAGCGACGTCGACACCAACCGCCGGAGGCGATCTGTGAGCGACCAGTAACGGAGCCTGAGATAGATCGACACCCGTCGAGGGAGGCTGCTTATAAGATACCAGCAACCCTCCCTGGCTGAGCCGAGAAGAGGGTTGTGATACCTGTGTGAGATAAGCACCAGACTCAGAGATGTCGATAGGTTCACCAGTGACACCAGCCACATTACGCCGTCCTTGTGTATCTCAACCGAGCCTGAAGGACGGTCGCAGGAGTGATCGGTCCTGACGTGTCTGGATCGAGTTCAAAGACGTCCGTCCTATAGGTAGCATTGACAGTCATTGAATACTCTGTCCCGTCAGTCGTAGCCCCTGCCGGTCCGACGAAGGTTGTCTTCATCTTGGCAGTACCCGCGTCAGTCTTATAGGCGCGTGTCACAGCCATAACCGAACGGATCGTTGTGACACCGACGGGCATACGCGTCAAGCGGAACGAAGACGGACCGGGAATTGATGCACCACCCGTAAGCGTCGCGTGATCCCAAGAACCGTCTAGAGTCTCGGCTACGGTTATGCTGTTTCCGCCTGTCCCGGCGACTCGGGCAGTCACCATCATTTGAGGTGAAACCATCCCGGTAGCAAAGACGTCGACGTTAGGCGTCGTGCCAGTCCCGTAAAGCGTCCCTTCTCCGCTGTCGTCGTTAATCGCGTGTGCGAGGTTGGCGAGGGTAGTCGCCATGTCGACACCAATCAAGACATCAAACGCAGACGCTAAGACGGTCTTGAACGTGTAAGCCTGTCCATTGATAGTGACAGTCTCTCCGTTGCTCGGATTGTCGATCAGCGTCAGGATAGCCGAGGCGAAGTATAGGCTCGCTGCGATGAACGTGTCATCACGAGGAGCCCCGAATGCCGGGGTGTCTTCTGCATTGATCGTCTGGTATTGGAACGATCCGTCGTCAGTAATCATGATCGAGGGTTGGAAACTAGTTCCGAAACCACCTCGACCAGTCAAAGTACGTCCGATAGAACTTTCGTCTTGGAACGTGCTATCCCAACCAGCCAATAGGACCACCGAAGCAAAGTTCGGGTCAGTCCCGACAGTCCGTCCGAATGGGACAGTCGTCGGGGTGAAGTTGCTGTTATACCGCGAGAAACCTCTCGTGATACGGGTTTCATCAAGCCATCCTTGGACAGCCGGACCTGCCGTGATCTGAGTACCAGCACCAGACGTGAAGATTTGACAGCCAATCGAGAGGCGAGCCGAACCGTCGAAGTAGGTATTTCCGTCAGTCTGGGGTACGCCCTGCATGACTCCGTCGATGTACAGCATCGTATTCCCCGACGAGCGAGAAACAGCGACGTGATACCATCTATTAAGTTCCGGAGCCCAGGGCACCGAGAAGAGGGTGATCTCGTTGACACCGGTCGTGCTGACCTTGAACTCTAGGTTTCCGCCGTTAAGCGTCGGACCGCACTTGCTGAGCTGGTACGATCTCTGGTCGGTAGGAGCGAGCGAGTCGTTCCACTTACCTAGGATGATAGCCCTATTGCTGGCAGTAGGTAGAGAATTAAACCGAACGAAGGTTTCGAGAGTGTAGTCACCAGACCCGAGTTCGAGTGTCGGACTATCCTCTGCCGAGATGCCTACGTCGCCGTTACCGAGGTTACGAAGATCAAGGATACCGGCTCCGATGTTATGACGATAACGTGGAGTCCATCCGGTCTCGACGTCTTCGTTAGGCCAGAGGAGAGCGACTCCGACGTCACCGAGGAAGTTGTTATTTCGAGTGCCGGTCGTATCCCAGATATGGATGTCAGTAATGAATGTACCAGGCCCGGAACCGGTATTGCCGAATACGATCTGCGCGATATCAGACGACCCGGTATTGACGCCAGTCGCCGACATCGTCGGGATAGAGCTATCATCCATCCGGACTTCAATCGAACCAGCCGAGGCGTGACGCACCAGCTTGAGTTCAATGTGATGGAAGGTGTCTGCCTTGATGACAGGACCGACTGAACGGACGATGTCCGATCCGCCTACCCCACCCAGCGAAAACACCAGACGACCAGTCGTATCTACCCAGAGGGTGCATACGTTGTTATTCAACCCGTCTCGGAAAGACACATATCCAGAATTAGCATTTACACTCGGGATAGTCGTTTGTTTGAAACGGAACGCCCAGAAAAGCGTTGATTTATTTGCTGGAAGGACGTAACGATCAGAACCGTTAGGGGCGATAGAGAAGGCCGTCAAACCATCTTCCGTCGTGATGGTTGTACCGAAGGTCTCGGCATACATACCGTCAGTCATATGGGCTGACGTTCCGTAGATGACGCCATTATCCATGAAAAGCGTAGCCATTAGCTACCAAGCTCCCTTTCGAGTTGAGCACGGATACGTTCTTCGATACCGTGATGAGAGATACGTTCGATGCCGCCGCCTACCGAGTAGACGATACCGTCTGATCCGACTAGAATGACTTGATCTTTTACTCGGACTGCCGTCCCTTCGACGATGCCTCTCGCATAGACGCGGCCCTGGGTAGGAGCGAACGGAGCGATTGCGTCGCCTGTCGCGTACCAGACTTCCGTACTACCATCACCCAGCATCCAGACGGTGTCACCGACTGAGATCATGTCAACGATGTTGTCAGGCTGTCGTTCGGCAGTCGCGAAGTTCAGCGGATCAATCGTGATATCACCAGGGTTTAGTCAGTAGAACCGGCCAGACTGAGCGACAGACACGAGGATGAAACCGGCGAGGGATGCGCAAGACTGGGCACCTACACCGTCAGGCATCTCGACGCCATGAAGGACGTGAACACCCGCGCCTGTGATCGTCGCTGTACCGAAGGCAATACCAACACCAGATGCGACGGTTGTCGCTATCGAGTTGGCAGTCGAGAGATCCGACCGGCTCGTCAAGTAGAGGTGAGTCGCATCGACAGTCGCCGTGACGTCGGGGTTCTGGCCGCCTAGATTAGACGAGAAGTCAATGCCTCTCGTACCAACAAAGGACAGAAGGTTAGCCATATTCTGTAGGGACTCGGCGTTGTTCGCGCCTAGCTTTGCGAGCCAAGGATCGCTTAAAATCCCAGTCGCAGGACCCGAGACAGTGTTCGACCAAGAGAAATAACTAGCCCCGATACGAATGATTTGGTTCGTGATAGTACCCGAGACAGTAAGGGTTGACGTGCCTTTTGAACCGCCATCATAGTATTGGAGGAGCGTGCCGTCAGCAATGAACAACCTTTCATAACCAGCCCCAGACATGAATGCCATGCTGGGTTTACCTGCACCTAGGATTTCACCACCAATCGCAATCTTAGTCCCGTCAGGACGATAGCGATAAAGTTGCTGTCCGGTCACGAAGAACAAGTCTCCGTCATAGAGACCTGGAGCAGAGAAGAACCCACGAGGAGTTCCGTTGTCTGCCGTCGTTACTAGTGGCGTAGTACCCGGACGAGCAAGTATGGCTGTACCGTCAATCGTATTGGCAGGGTCCGTCTCATAGAAACGATTGAGCATGTGGATTTCAGGCTCATACGAATAGTTTCTTTGATACGCACCGCGACCTAGTGCAAGTGCAACCATCTCATAACTCCGATAACTTTTCCTCCATCACCGAGGCAGGCCAGAGAGGATTGACCTTTACGCCCTTCTCTTTCAGAAGGGCCATGAGCTGAAACCGGTCTAGCTTCTTACCTTCAGATGGACCCTCCATGCTTTCAGGGGAGAACGGGGTAGTCTGCCAACCTTCAGGAACTTCGGCAGGAGCATCGAATATCTCAGCCTCACCGTTAGGTCCATAGTACCAACACGGCCAGTAGTCAGGTTTTCGCTCCTTACGTGCCATTAGAATGGATATCCTACGTCGAAGTAATCGGCGCTATCACCCCACAACCGGTTTGCATAGCGACCGAATTGACGATAGTAGTTCGTAAGATAGAGAAGGCCATCCTCAGACGGCATCTGCGTGTCTTGACTATAGCGCGCCCGGAACTGTGTCCTTGCCCGCTTCAAGGCTTCGACGGATTGTGCATCAAGCGTCTGACCATGCCTAGGGTTGAGACGAGCCGCCAACAAGATGATAAAGAGATCGTCGAACTCAGCCGGGAATGGCATGTCGTCCGTCAGAGCGAGGGACGTCACCTTCTTCCAGTCGCCTAGGTCTTCACGATAGAACCATTCACGGATCGTACCACTCTCGTCATAAGTCTGGACGTCATCACCTTCGATCGATCGTCCGTTACCATAGATATGTAGCGGAAACGAGTTCAAATTCTGACTGACGTCGACGATACCCATCCGAGCCCCGTCGTGCGGTTTGGGGTGGAGGTTGATCGTACCCGGTCCTGTCAGGTTTAGCATGATACGAGAGTTGACAGGGACGAAGACGTTACCCGGCAATTCGTTGGCGTACCAAGGATAGCCGTTAGGAGAGTTGATCTCGTTCTGTCCGAGAGGGAACGGAGTCAGCGGATCACCCGCCTCGTTTCCGAGCATAGACGACACGAGGGTCTGTAAACGACGAAGACCCTCAGTATTCTGATCGTCAGTCGGGGCCTGTCCTAACGCATTGATGTTAGTCTCACGAAAGGCGTCGTTGATAATCGAGGATACGAGGGTCATCTTTATTCCTTAGGTGCCGAAGTCTCTGAATTGAGCAATCAACGCGTCACGCTCTTCTTGGTCTGGATATTCGATCATAGAAATGATCTTTACACCAATCTCATCACCGTCTTCGTTGTAACGATGGACCGTAATGTCAGTCGTCTCAGGGTGATTATACTCCATCCATAGAAAATACATAGTCTCTCCTTAAGCGACAGCAGCGACTTTATAAGCGACTGCGCAGTTATTATTCTGAAGAGACAGCGTCTGGGCTGTCAAATCCGGCCATGTACCAAACGTCTGAGTAAACGACATACACTGTCTCAGTCCACCCGTCGCCATGATGATGTTAGTCGCGGTTGAGTCACCCACGAGACGCGTCAACGGAGTCGACGTGTTCGTGATCTGGGTATACGCGACTGTCGCGTTGTCTTGGTTAGACGCCATCCAGTACAAACCAGGCGTCATGATGACATTACCACCCGAGATCGCGGCTGAAATCAAACCAGTCGAACCGGTAGATAAGCTGCCTGTCGCCCCGAGTAGGGTTCCGGGTCGGAAGTCTGTCAAGGACCTAGAATTATAGATCGCGAGTTGGGCATTACCGGCCGCTGCGAGAGTCGTAATGACAGCCGCAAGGTCAGAGATCGTGACAGTCTCACCTACAACAAACGGAACAAGCCGGATCGTGTTGGCAGTCGGAGCACCACCATTCTGGGTGATACCTTCAACAGGCAGATACCAGTTACCTACGACATGTCTAGCGGCGGCACCGCCATACAGATCACCGAACATAGAGTTCAAGGCGGTACGGACAGACAGGCCGGACTGGCCATTAGTGATCGTTGATTTAGCGGTCATTAACTATCCTTCCAGACCTGTGTGTCAATCCACTGACCTGTGTCTCTCCAAAAGCCTGTAAACAATATCCAGTTCGATGGGGAGAATGTTCCAGGCGCGAATTGTTGTATCCATGTAGGGATCATGTTATACCCCTAGAGTACCCGACGCTCCACCAGCAAGTGTTACAGTGCAGCCGTTCTTACCGACATAGAAAGGCAGAGGCGTCCAGATGCCAGCCGTGACAGGAACGGCATTGACGATAGTAACCGTAGCACCGGTGAGCGAATTAGTGACAGTCACAGTAATCGTGCCTGACGTCAGTGCAAGGAAACCGCCGAGTTGATCGCTTGTGACAACGGCAGTACCGTTGACGGCGACGACTTGCGGATGATACCGTTCTTTAACTGTTTCCGACATTTCAAATCCTAAAGATGAGGGGCCAACCAGCTCTAGCCGGAAGGCCCCTCGTTTCAGTTACGCACCGTTGACGCGAACAATCCGACGGCGGTCGCTAGTACCAGCCGTAAGAGCTACGTCGAACCTGATGCGGTGGTCGCCAGTCGCGAAGACGCTATCCATCCACATACGGACAGACAACGGCACCTTCGTCAGTGCCTTGCGCTGGGCAGTACCCGTCGCAGGCATGATGAGGTCGGCAGTGCTAACCACGATCGACGACTTGTTAATCATCAGACGCGGCTTGACGGCAGTCGAGGCGGTCGTGATGAAGGTTACAGCCGCACCGTTGGCAGGAGCAGCAGTTACCGTCGCATGAGCGCTGTTGACGTTAGCCGTCGAACCACCACCTGTTGCCGGGACGATAATCGCCGGGAAGATGCGGACAGTCGCCGCACCGGCACCGTCGGCAGTCGTATCACCGATGATACGGAACTGCTGGAGACGACCGAGGGACGCCTGAAGGCGATTGTCGTAAGCGTTCACACCAGCGAGCGTAAACACCTCACCATCCTTGATCGTCGCAGCGGCCCCGAGACCCGCGATATTCAGGGTCTGCGTCAGCCAGTTACCCGGCGCGGACGAAACCGCAACCGCGGAGTAATTGACGTTCTGGTTGGCACCAGCAACCGTACCGTTGGTACGAGTACCAGTCGTGAGCGTCGGCAGCTGCTGCGTGAACAGCGTCGGAACACCCGCGATCGAGCCTTCCCAGCCGTTACGATAGACACCCGAACCCTCGCTGGCAAGAGCGGCGTTACCGGTCGAAGCCAGGATGGCGTTACCGAGAGCCTGCTTATCCGCGTAGGTAAGGACGGCACGGACATCGACGTCGTCGACACCCTCTTCCTTCAGACGGGTATAAGCCGCAGCGGCGTCGTTGAAGGCCGTGAGCGAGTTACCAGGCGTACCAACCCAGTTATTCGACGCGAGGGTCGCAAAACCGAGGATGTAGGCATCGATCTGCTCAGCCAGGTTGAGAGCCGCCTGCTTAAGGGCAGCGCTTTCACGGGCTTCGTTGATGTCACGGATTTTGACGAAGTCGCCCCAACCCATGCTAGAACCGAAAACGTCCTGGAGTTTGTACTGCTCGGAACCGAAGACGCTGTCCTGGACACCCGCAGAGAGGTCGTTGACACCCGAGGTCGTGCGAGTCACGACGTAGCGGGGCACAACCTGCTCGACGACAGTCAAGGCGTTACGGTCGTTCATCTCGGCATCAAACTTACGCCAGGTGACGAGATCGGCAGAGACGAGGTTATTTTGGAAGATCGCAGCAAACGAGTTGAGTACCAGTTTTGCTTGATCTACAGTAATAGTAGCCACAAGCTATCCTTTCATATGAGTTAACTCCCTCGCTTCTTGAAGAATTTTTGAGCGAAGGCATCGAGGTCGTCCGTATTATCCTCGACTTCCGGCTTTGCGACAGAACTACCTTTGTTAAGGTGGGCTGGCGGTTCGGGAGCCTTTGAGACTTTCGGACGTGCTTTTTGTTTTTCCTCGTCTGCCATCGCGAACTTCGCCTCTAGTCGACCGAGAGCGACGGTAGCCTTAGCGGCTCCGGATGCTACGATCTTCTTGGCTTCTTCGGGGTTGCAAGCGAGGTAATACAGAACGTCGGTGCCGTAATCCATGCTCATTAGTGTCGTCGTGAGGTAGTCCCCATAAGCTACGTCAATTCCTTGAAACGCGTCGACAAGTTCTTGTCCACGTTCTTGGAAGTCAGGGTAACGCTCCTGGGCGGGACCTAGCTTCTGTTCCCATGACTTTGCGAGTTCAGTCTTGGCAGTCTCCTGCTGGCGCTGAGCCTCGGCTTCTGCGTCCTGTCGCTTAGCTGCTTCCCTCTCTTGGTTGAGAGTAAAGCGCGTCAGGTCGCGGATGTACTGAGGATCGAACTCACCAAGCGGATACTTCTCAGAACCGTCTTCGTTTGTGTCGTCAGGGGTTGGGCCTACCGGCTCTTCGACTACCGTCGGAGTTGCGGGTGTTGGCTCGGCTTTCTGTTCGAGCTTCGTAAGGGCGATATTGAGGAGACGTTCGGTCTCTCGATACTTCTTATTAAGCTCTTCGATACGTTCCTGGGCTCGATTACGACGAGGCTTCTTGTCTGGTTCGGGATCGGAGTCGTTGCCGTCCTCTCCTTCACCGTCCTCGGCGTCGTCTTCGTCGGTCTCAGTATCGAGGGTATCGCTATCCTCGGGATGAGTATCTTTTTCTTCTTTGGCGTCGTGGTCTTCTGTCTCGCCTTCGTCCTTTGCTTCGGTGCTGGCCTGCTCCGGAGCGGCTTTGTTCTGGCCAAAGAACTCTGCGCTGAAGGTATCGAGGTCTACGTCAGACTCGGCGGATTGGTTTTCCGTACTCATATATAAGGTTTGATCGGTCCTTTAACCGTTTGCCGTCTTTCGTTGCGATGAATTCCCTTGACCAGACGTGCTTGTAGTCTTGGGCATCGATTTCTTAATCTTCAGGTCTTCTACAGCCATCGAGCGTGCATGGTGGTCGTTTTCACGCTGCATGTCGTGCTCGTCTAGCTTGGCAGACCCGTCGATAATCATTTTAATCGCATCCATTTCCATCTGGTTGCCGTCGACTTGGTTGTCGGACAACGCACGGATGCGTTGAGTCTCAGAGTCATAACGCTTGATTGAAAGCTCGTCTTCGCGGTTCTTCGCTTCGAGCTTAAGCATCATGTTCTCAGACTGTAGTTTTTGTAGGTTTTGCTGGAGTTGCTGGAACTCTTGCGGATCAACCTGCGACATCTGCATCTGCATCGCCTGGGCGAGACGTTCAGCAATCTTGTCGGCTCCTGGCCAATCCTGAGCCTTGGCGATGAGATCGCCCGCCACCTGCATCAACTGCGGGAAGACCTGGACTGCATCCATCATGGACTGTGCGGCTTCGACGCGACGAGTCATATAGGAAGTACCAGTCGTCAAAGCGACGTCGTACTCTCCGACAGACAGATCGATTGAGTCGGGATGCATCGGATCGTTGATCCGGGCAAACTTCATCGACTCGTCTTCACCGATAATCCTGATGGTACGAGTACCGTCATAGATTTGCGGGATAAGCTGATTGATTACGTCACCGGCCTCTAGGACGGCCGCGTCTGCGTTGTCGTAGAAGGTCAGGCTTGCGATGTCGCCTTCACGCTGTCTCGCCTGGATGGCTCGGCCTGACGTCTCGTTGGACCTGATGCCAAGAGAGGCGTCGTGGATGCCGGTGACATCCTTCATGTCCTGTGCGTTGACCTGCGCCTCGTTGAGGAGGGCAGCCTGCGGGGCAGGAGGATCGAGACGTTGGATATTCTGCCCGATCACTGCCTCGTCATTCACGACAAGGAGGGGATCACGCGAGAGGTGGGCTTTACGGAGGGCGTCTTCACGTCCCTCGACGGCGGACTCGGTGGCGATCCACTGAGCCTTCGGGGCATATCCAAGCTGCTCGGCAGCGATTGACCGCCAGAAGTTCTTGAGGCGGCAGGGGTCCTTCATGAACCTTACGAGACCGTAGCGGACGCGACGGCCACCGACGTTGACGACACGACCGGACATCCGGATGATCGGCAGACGATTCAATTTGTATTCATAAGGACCAGAAAGGATGGCGAACCCAGTCACTAGGTGCATCTGGGCGTAGGTACACCACGCAAGACGCTGACGGACTGGTTGCCCGTACTGGTACGTCAGTTCCTTCTGGTTCTCGGCAGTGATCTCAAAGACCTTACCGTTACTGAACAGACCCATCAGACGCTGACGTTCGATCAGCCTCCAATATTCGGTGACACGATAGGAGTGGTCATCAACCCAGCCAGCAAGGCTGATACGATCGATGGGGCGATCGATGAGGTTGTCGGGCGAAGCCTTCGGCCATTTCGTGTGGAACTCGTCTTTCGGGATACGGTCGTCTACGAAGACCCGCTTGGCGTCACGGCCTGTCGGATCGACTGAGAACCTGTCCCAGACACAGGAGAGAGCATCCTCGATCGGACGGATAAAGATATCCTGATCGAAGACGTCGTCTCTGGCGTACTCGACGGCGACACGGAATGCACCGTCTCCGCATTGGACGAGAGACTCGAAGGCCGAGTCATACGTCCGTTCGGCACGAGACTGCATCTCGATAGCACGAATGAGGTCACCACGGACAGACGCGACGTCGGTATCCTCGTCGTTAGACGGGATGACCTTGATACCTTTTCGGTCCTCGCGCCAGTCTCCTACGAGCTGGGCCGTGAACTGCGGGATTTGATTGATGACGAGGTTCGGGAGACCCTTCCTCTGTTGGAGGACTACCGGGTCCCACTGCTCGCCTGCCGAGAACCGCTTGTCGTCGAGAGCCTCGTCACGATTGATGCGATCGAAGGTGAGATCGGCTTCGTACTGCTTCCTCATGTCAGAGAGGAATTCTTCTTGTGAGTCGAAGCCTTCCGGGACGTACTTGGGATCAACCGTCCCTTCGATGGGGAGAGTGTCGACGAGCGTACCGTCTTTCTTCTTTTCAGGCTTTTTCGACTTCTGCTCGGCGTAGTCTGCCATTATGCCATCCATCCTTGTGGGTTGTCTTGGTAATACTGTGAGGGATCATAGCCAGGCGTGAAACCTTTGTTCGGTTCGACGATTGAGACTAACTTATCGACCTTCCGGCGACCCGCAATCTTCTCGAAAATCTCCGTCATTCCCCACACGAGGGCGTCGACACGGTCGGGTGATCCGGTGTTTTCGTTCCGGATGTTGTCGACCGAGAACATGCACATCTGGTCTTCGAGGAGGTCGAACTGACCGACGTGGTGGATACGGTGCTGTTCGTAGAGGGCTGAGATAGGCTCGGCACGGACGACCTTACCACGCGTCGCATGGACGAGCTTGACAGGGACGGCACGATCGACAGTCCTGATGACCGTCTCAACCATCTCACCGCCGTTGTTCTTCTCGGCTACGATCTTGTCTGCCTGCCACTTCCGGTACATCCGGACGGCTACGCGAGCCCATTCCTCGGGTGATCCACGGAGTGACGCATCCTCAAGGACATAACCTCTCGCGTATCCATCTCGGTCACGCGCGAGACCAACGACGACAATCCCGTTTTCGTCAGACCCCTCGTTTGAGGAGGCTGCGGGATCGACGGCGACGATGACTCGTTCGAGGTCTTCTGGTGTGTCATAGACTCTGCCGGTATCGATGTCTTCTCGTCTGAAGAGTGCTCCGGGGATGTCACTGAGGATTTCTCCTTCAAGCTCTTGACGGCCTAGCCGGGTTCCGCTATACCGGTCTTCGAGGACTCGGAGTGTCGAGGAGGCGAGGTTGGCTTTGTTGTCGAATGTAGAACCACGGGTGACGAACGTCCGCTTGTCTTCCATCAGTTTCTTGATGAGAGGGAGTGGTCGGGGTGTCGTCGTAATCATGATCTGTGGGTGGATGCCAAGCCGCATACCGAATGCTAGCTGGTCCCACGCCTCGTTCATGTCGCGGAACTTGGCAAGCTCGTCGACCCATCCGAAGTGGTGCTGAGGACCACGGAGCTGGTCGGGTTCGGTCCCGTTATACACCCAAGCCTGTGAGCCGTTCGGCCACGTCAGACGGCGGTTGGTGGGAGACCACGAATCCTCGGTGAGGTTAGGGTCGATTGCGATGAGACCGGAGTCACCAAGGATCATGACGTCTCTGGCGTCGGCGGCTGTCTCGGCTACGAGAGCGATACGACAGCCAGGATACTGCTCGGCTTTCAGCCTGATCCATTCAGAACCAGTCCTCGTCTTGCCCCACCCACGACCGGACAGGATCATCCAGTTATCCCAGTCGCCTTCGGGAGGTAGCTGGTCGGGACGAGCCCAGAAGGCCCAGTCGTACTTAAGACTTGCGATCGCTTGCGGGGTCAGGGAACTGAGTAATGCCTCCCTCTCCGCCTCTGGAAGCGATGCTAGCAATTCGGCCTTTGAAGTCTTCGACATCTTTTTGTGTTCTCTGCTCGACTTCGATCGCCTGGCCGTCAGGACCAGAAATCTCCTGCCGCTCTTTCCAGAGGGCGATGGATTTACCCGCCAATTCGATGGCTCGGAGGGCTGCCTGGGGGTTGTCGTCCTCAGTCGCCTCGATGATTTTGATGAGTTTATTGATGAGGTACTCGGCTCGGACCTCTGAGTTCTGTTGTTTCTTCTCCATCCTACGATCTATCTCTTTCTTGATGAGAGGATGGTTGAGAAGCTCTGTCGCCCGCCTGTTTGGGTTCTGAGTCTTGAAGCCAGCCCTTGCGACAGCGGCTGAGCCATTCATGTCGACCATAAACTCGTCGACAAACCGGATCATTCTGTGTGAAAGCTTGGCTCCCTTCCCGCTAGTCGGGATAGGATCGCCGTCTTTTAGGTATGCCAATGTAGAATCCTCTTCCCCTTTACACCTATTATACTACTTTTTGTGTCAAAAGTCAAGACAAATCGACATCATGTGTGAATTTTTGTTATTTTTGGTAGTTTTTAGGGCCGCCCCCAGGGCTGGGGCTTATTTCGGCTTTCAAGCCTCAATTTTTTATTGACAAAAGGAGATTTCTGGTATATAATATATATTAATATAATACTAAGATATATACTAGAGTATGTACTAAGATAGATACAAGAAGGATTAATAAGATATATACTAACGTTTAGTACTAGAATATCTAGTAAAGATAGTTAGGGGGCGTGCTAGGGTGGGGGCCGACGGTAGGAGGCCCTTCTTCTTGTCAATATTCTTCGATATTAGGTAGGCTACAGCGCGAAGACGGGTCTGGAGGCTACATGGGTAGCGGAAAGAGAGGAAATCGTCTGTAACATGCCTTAAAATCGATTTTAGAGATATGCTGATTTTTTTATCTAGTCAAGGAGGCCACCCAGACTCGCCTACACACACGCGCGGGGTCCACCCCCCCCCCCCCCGCCCCCCCCCCGG
>Ga0105240_10001019_pt1 | contig 49967 bp, 31 predicted proteins | sample KBSC54metaG_FD_80426 | JGI IMG/M metagenome (GOLD analysis project Ga0105240, IMG submission 80426) | Corn rhizosphere microbial communities from Kellogg Biological Station, Michigan, USA - KBS C5-4 metaG | ecosystem: Host-associated > Plants > Roots > Rhizosphere > Soil | place: Michigan, USA... | reverse complement strand
TGATTTTTCTTTTCTCGTACAGCTTTTTAATGATTTCGATATCGTAGGCGTAAGAAGTTTCCAGGTGAATATCATGTTCCAGGGCTTCCTGTACAACAAATGAAAAGTGAGAGCTCTTGGTACAATAGCAATAATAATATTCCCCTTCATAATGATGGCGCTTGATCGCGGCAGCAAACATCTTCTTGGCCTTTCGTATCTGCATACCGATCTTGGGCAGATAGGTCAGCTTCATAGGCGTGCCATACTTGTCGATAAGCGCTTTCAGATCCAGGCCGTTGAATTGAAGGTAGGCATCTTTGACCTCAAATCCTTCCTGCGGAAAATTGAAGGTTTGCGTCACCAGGTCGGTGTACGTGTTGTTCATTGACTGGTCCAGGTTATAAAGTATTTATAATGATAAAAAATGTCCGGAAAACGGGTCTTCAAAAAAAATAACCCTTTTTCCGGAAATATCTAATTTCTGTCCTTTGGACAACGAACCTTCGGTCCGTTTTTAAAACCAATACTTTTAAAAAACTATGCAAATGTGAAGTTTTTTTGAAAACATCGGCAAAAAATTTTTCCAAAGGACGCGCCTGCGGCCCGGTAACCAAACCCGGCAGCTTGCTGCCGGCAAATGCTGGGCCGTCAGGCCCGGCAAAAGCACAAAAAAAGGGCCCTCTATGAGGACCCTATATATAATTGTGGTGCAACAAACCTTATTTAACCGAAGCTACCAGCTTCTTAAACGTCTCCGGCTCATTCATTGCCAGGTCAGCCAGCACCTTACGGTCCAGACCGATACCTTTTTGAGCCAGCTTATGGATAAAGGCCGAATAGGTCAAGCCTTCTGCACGGACGGCAGCATTGATACGGGCGATCCACAAAGTGCGGTACTCCCTTTTCTTCAGTTTACGGCCTACATAACGGTAAATGAGACCTTTTTCCAATACGTTCTTGGCTACAGTGTAAACATTCTTACGCTTGCCATAGAAACCTTTTGCTTCTTTTAAGATGCGTTTTCTGCGTGCCCGGGAAGCAACGGCGTTTACTGAACGTGGCATATCTTAACTAATTTGAATTTGAATAATGTGGTGATCCAAGCATCCGCTCTGCGAGCGCTTATTTCAACCTTAATAGACGTTTTACGAAATCCTGGTTGGCCTGGTGCACAACGCCTTTCTTATTGAGCGCGCGCTTGCGTTTCTTGGACTTCTTGGTCAGGATGTGACGTTTGAAAGAACGTTGGAAGGTGATTTCGCCGGTGCCGGTGATCTTGAACCTCTTTTTGGCACTCGAATTGGTTTTAACCTTTGGCATTTTAAATGCTTTTTGCATGATACCCTGCTGGCGGATCCGCACAGGCGGAGCACTTATGGAGCCGTTTGGGCTATTAATTGAATTTCGCAAAAGGTCTTTAACAAAATTTAGCCCTTTTGCGAAACACCGTCAAAAATGGGCCTTTGGCCAATGGCCCTGTGGGCCATTTTTTCGGACTGCAAAGCTACGAAATAAATCAAAAAAACCGCCATTGTGGCGGTTTTTTTATTTTGTATAACCAGCCTGTGGCTGGTTTTCGAAAAATCAGCTTTTTTCCTTCTTTTTCTGGGGTTTAGGCGCCCAAATAGCCAGCATTCTCTTGCCTTCCATTTTAGGCATGCCTTCCAGCACCCCGGAATCGTTAAGACGTTCCGCAAACTTTAACAGCAGCAGCTCCCCTCTTTCCTTGAATTGGATGGCCCTGCCCTTAAACTGTACATAGGCCTTGACCTTGTTCCCGTCCTTCAGGAATTTTTCGGCATGCTTGGCCTTGAAGTCGAAATCATGGTCATCCGTATTGGGGGTGAACCGGATCTCTTTGACCTCAGAAGCTTTGCTCTTGGCCTTCATTTCCTTTTCCTTCTTCTTCTTCTCGTAAAGGAACTTATTGTAGTCAATGATCTTACATACAGGAGGATCTGCGTTGGGAGATATCTCTACCAGGTCGAGCCCTTGCTCCTGCGCCATTCTCATCGCTTCCTGGATGGAGTATACCCCTACTTCTATGTTATCACCGACCAGGCGCACCTGCGGTACCCTGATCATATTATTTGTACGATGTTCTTGTTGTTGTTCTTTCCTAAAACGTGGATTGAAATTACCTCTCGGAGGTCTCGGTGGAAATGCCATTTACAATTTTTAAGTTCAGCCTTCTCCCCATTTGTGAAAGCCTTGATTTTTTTTCGTTTTGTTTAACGACTCCTTTAGGGGTTGGGAGTCCTTTCTTTGATCTCTTTCCTGACATCCTGGATGAACTCGTCGATGCTTTTTACGCCGAGGTCCCCTTTTCCCTGTCTCCTCACTGCCACCTTCCCTTCCTGCATTTCCTTCTCTCCTATCACCAGCATATAGGGAACTTTTGCCAGCTCTGTATCCCTGATCTTCTTCCCTATCTTTTCGCTGCGATCATCCACTTCTGCACGAATATCTGCATTTTTCAATGAATTTAAAAGAGTTTGTGCATATTCCATGGACTTGTCACTGATGGGCAGGATCTTTACCTGAAGGGGAGCCAGCCAGAGGGGGAATTTACCCGCATAATGCTCCAGGAGAAAGCCGATAAACCGCTCATGGGTCCCCAGGGGCGCCCGGTGAATGATCAGGGGCGTCTCCGGCTGATTATCCTTATTGGTAAAGGTCAGCTTGAAGCGCCGGCCCTGGGCAAAGTCTACCTGGTTGGTAGCCAGCGTAAACTCCCGTCCAATGGTGCTCCATATCTGCACATCGATCTTGGGACCATAAAAAGCCGCTTCATCCGCCACTTCTTTAAACGGGGTATTTGTCCGGATCAGCACATCCCTTACCAGGGCTTCCGTCTCTTTCCATAACTCCGGTTCATCCACATATTTCTTGCCAAGTTTGGCCGGATCATGAAGACTTAGCCGCATGACATATTTTTCTACCCCGAAGATCTTAAAATACTTCAGGTACATCTCGTTCACCGCCTTGAACTCTTCATAGAACTGCTCCTTCGTGCAATAAATATGAGCATCGTTCATATGCAAACACCGGACCCGCATAAGCCCAAATAATTCACCGCTTTGTTCATACCGGTAGCAGGTGCCGTACTCCGCCAGGCGGTAAGGGAGATCCTTATAGCTTTTTGGCTCGGCATCGAATATCTTGTGATGATGAGGGCAGTTCATAGCCTTCAGGTAGTATTTTATCCCTTCCAGCTCCATGGGAGGATACATACTGTCCTGGTAATAAGGAAGATGCCCGCTTGTCAGGTAAAGACTCTCCTTCGCGATGTGAGGGGTCACCACCCTTTTATACCCCGCCTTATCCTCGCTTTCTTTCGCCAGCTTTTCCAGCTCTTCGATGACAATGCCGCCATTGGGCATCCACAACGGAAGTCCGGGACCAACCTGGTCATCAAAGGTGAAAATGCCCAGCTCCTTGCCCAGCTTACGGTGATCCCTTTTCCGGGCCTCTTCCTGCAACGCCTCATATTCCTCCAGATCCTTTTTCGCAGGGAAAGTAATGCCATATATACGGGTGAGCTGCTTGTTCTTCTCATCTCCCTTCCAATAAGCGCCCGCAATATTGGTCAGCTTCACCGCCTTGATAAATCCCGTATGCGGGATATGCGGCCCACGGCAGAGGTCGGTAAACTGTCCCTGGGTATAAAAAGTGATCTCCCCGTCCTGCAGGTTGCCCAGCAGGTCCAGCTTATACTCGTCCCCTTTTTGGGTAAAATAGCTGACAGCTTCCGCCTTGCTGATCTCTTTCCGCTGATAAGCCGACTGCTGTTTGGCCAGCTCCGCCATTTTTGTTTCCAGCTTGCGGAGATCTTCGTCGGATATCTGGTGCCCCCCCAGGTCCATATCATAATAAAAACCAGGAGGGTTCTCTGTTGCCGGTCCAACCCAGAACTTCACACCCGGATACGTCGATTCGATTGCTTCCGCCATCAGGTGAGCAGAAGAGTGCCAAAAAGTAGACTTACCTTCCGTATCATCCCAGGTGAGTAATTTCAATGTAGCATCTGCAGGAATAGGACGGGTGGCATCCCACACCTGTCCATTGACATTAGCTGCTAAAACCTTTCTTGCCAATCCTTCACTGATGGACTTTGCGATATCCAGCGCGGTGCTGCCGTATGGATACTCCCTTACGGCTCCGTCGGGAAAAGTGATCTTGATCATGCTCATAAGGGTGCAAATTTAACAAAGTATTGCTACAAATGGTTGTCCTTTATTGATAGCCGGGACCGCAGAAATAAATTATTTCCATAACTTGCTAAAGTGAAACACCCGGCTATGCGGAGCATCTTTACACTCCTTCTCTCCATTTTTTGGGGCTTTATCCACGCACAGGACGTTACAGGCGTCTGGCAGGGACATTTCCGTGCCAATAACATATCCACCCGGAGTTCGTTGTTTGACGATCGCTATAAGTTCGAAGTACAGATCGCACAGCACGACAAAAAACTGGAAGCCGTCACCTATTCATATCTTTCTACCATCTTTTACGGAAAAGCCGCTGCTAACGGTGCGGTCAACACTAAAACAAACAAAGTGCTGCTGCAGGAAGTAAAACTGCTGGAAGTGAGGAACCAATCGGGAGACGTCTGTATCATGACCTGCTTCCTGCAATACTCCCAATCCGGCGGCGAAGAATTTCTCGAAGGCACATATGTCAGCATGAACACCAGGGATTCCTCGAATTGCGGCCGCGGATCAGTGTTCCTCCGGAAAGTACCCCAGTCCGATTTTTACAAAGAGCCGTTCCTGGTAAAAAAAGAGAAAGAGATAGACATGGAGAAACACAGGAATCCACCCGAGACGACGACAGTGGAAAAACCTAAAGTGCCGGCCGGCACCATTGCCAAACGACCGGAGGCAACCAAAAACCCATCTCCTGCCGCTCATTCCGCTGCGAAGCCGCCCGCGACAAAACCATCTGTGTCAAAACCACTGGCATCCAAACCGACGATAACAAACCCATCAACATCCAAACCGGCGACAACAAACCCATCAACATCCAACCCATCGACAGCTAAACAATCGACGACCAAACCCCCGGCAGCAAAACCACCTGCCAAAAAGATAAAAGAACCGGAAACCACCGCCCCCCTGGCAAAGGTGAGGGCGCCACAGACTTCCAAGCCCATTATGGACAACGACTCTTCCTCTGGTATCGGCAAACATTTCTCCATCATCACGCCAAAAGTGCTGCAATCCAGGACAACCGTACTGGCAAAAGCCATTGTCGTAAATACGAGGGAAGTCACCCTGAACATCTATGATGACGGCACCATCGACCATGATACAGTGTCCGTATACCTGGATAAAAAACTGGTGATCTCCCATGCCATGCTGACGGACAGACCCCTGGTGGTCACCCTCCACCTGGACGAATCCGACGATTATCACGAGCTGGTAATGGTGGCCGAGAATGAAGGCGAAATTCCACCCAACACCTCCCTGATGATCGTCAAGGCGGGCGACAAGGAATACGAGGTTCGCATCACTTCCACCGAACAAAAGAATGCCATGGTAACGTTCAAATACCAGAAATGACCGTTGCTATAGTTCGCTCATCCCCGCGTAAGGAATGTAGCTATCTTTACCGCACATGCGCTTCATCTTCCTAATATTATGCTGCTGGACGATACCCGGCGCTCTGCCGGCAGAAGACCTCACCGGTATCTGGAAAGGAACGCTTACCCAGGGACCGGGAGGCTGCTATCCCCGGTATTTCCTGGAGCTGCAGATCGATCTGACCAATGACCAGATCATCGGTAAAGCATACGATTACTACGATAAAAGCCATTTTGTAAAAATGAGCTTTACAGGACGCTATAACGCCCGCACTCACCGGCTGGTGCTGATAGAAGATAAGATCCTGCAGGCCGAGATCCCCCCCGACTGCGCTGTCTGCATAAAGACGTATGATCTCATTTATTCCAAAGAAGGCGCCGGGGAAGTGCTCAGTGGTGACTGGAAAGGTCTCATCCAGGATAAACGTATAGCCTGCCCCCCGGGGAAGATACTCCTGAAGCGGGCTGTTGCCTCAGACTTCCCTGCTGATACAACAGCACAAAATGATACGCTACGGATCCTGCAAAAGCAGCTGCATCTTCAGCCACGGGAAAAAGAAGTGGTAAGATCCATCACGGTAAACAATCCCGATATAAGGATCGAGCTATATGATAATGGCGAGATCGATCACGACACGGTCACCGTGTTTGTCAACGGAAAACTGCTGCTCTACCGTCAGATGCTTACCGACAGACCGTTGACCATGAGTATACATGCGATACCCGGTGTGGAATACGAACTGGTGATGTATGCAGATAACCTGGGAGAGATACCTCCCAATACCGCCCTGATGATGGTGACAGCCGGCACCCGGAAGATAGAAGCCTTTCTCAGCTCCAGCGAACAAAAAAGTGCCGCCGTACGGTTGATATACAAACCCAACGATTAAGCTGTGCGGGCCACAGGCGCAATATCATTTTTTTGCAAAATCCACCGAATCTACGATCTCCCCGCAGCCTAACATCTTGGATTTATAAGTGGGGTGTTTGTCGCCCAGGTAAGGATTGACGATCTTGGCTGAGTTGGTCAGCCAGAATCCTTCATCCGACTCATTGAACGCCATGGGACAACGGTCGTGATAGATCTTTTCGCCATCATAGCGTACCGTCCTGAGCAGGTTATACAGCTCGTCGGTCAGCATATTGAAACCTCTTCTCTTCTGCTCGATATTGCCCTCTCCCACAATTCCCTTCGCCTCGCTGCCGACACTGGCTACCAGGCTTTTGGCCGTCAGCACGATGTTGGAATCCCCCTTGATCTGGTCCACGGGCAGGCTGTCTGCTTTATGCACCAGGGCATAGGCTGCCTGGTCGGCCTTTACAGTATCCCATTCCACCAGGGCATCCTTTAAGGCATAATAGTCGCTCATCAGTCCTGCAAAAGCCGTGTTAAAAGTGCTTGTATTCCTATTGATCTTCAAAGCCTGATCTCGTTCAAACGATACAGGAGCCGCCTCTTTCTTCGACATCAGCTTCCAGGCTACCAGCCCTCCCAGTATAATGACAATAATCAATAAAACAACTTTCTTCATTTAGGAGAAATTTCCGTAAATATACTCACAAAATCTTAACCACCCTCTCTCTCAATCATAACGTTACAGTACCTTTGCACCCATGTTAGCAGGACTACAGAATGTAACTTTTGAATTCGGGGCCAGGACGATCGTACGCAACGCCACCTGGCATATCCAACCCAATGAACGCATCGGGCTTATTGGCTACAACGGCACAGGCAAATCCACCTTATTAAAATTGTTCGCCGGCGATTACGCCCCCTCTGAAGGCACCGTCGAAAGAAGCCGCAGCACCTCCATAGGCTATCTGCACCAGGACCTCCTGAGCTTCGATACCAACGGCTCCATCCTGGAAGTGGCCATGACTGCCTTCGAAAGGGTACTACAGCTGGAAAAAGAGATCGACGAGCTGGGCAAGCGCCTCGAACAGAACCCGGAGGACGAGGCCCTGCTCCACCAGTATACCGACGCCCTCCACGAAATGGATACCCTGGACGGCTATAGCATCCATCACAAGACAGAAGAGATCCTGCAGGGGCTTGGCTTTTCCAATGCCGACCTGCAGCGGCCCTTCCGGGAATTCAGCGGAGGCTGGCGGATGCGGGTCCTCCTGGCAAAGATGATCCTTCAGAAGCCGGACCTGCTGCTGCTGGACGAACCTACCAACCACATGGACCTGCCTTCCATCGAGTGGCTGGAAAAATACCTGCAGCATTACCAGGGCTCCGTCGTCATCGTCAGCCACGACAAATACTTTCTCGATAGAATGGTCACCAAGATCGTGGAATTGTATCAGAAAGAGCTGCATGTCTACAACGGCAACTACAGCTACTACGAAACAGAGAAGGCTATGCGGGTGGATTTACAGCAACGGGCTTTTGAGAACCAGCAGGAATACATCCGCCAGCAGGAGCGTTTTATCGAGCGTTTCCGGGCCAAAGCCACCAAGGCGGCAGCTGCCCAAAGCGCCATGAAACGGCTGGAAAAGGTCGAGCGTATCGAGAATGTGGAAATAGAACGCCCCAATATCAAGATCAACTTCCGCGTGGACAAAACACCCGGTCGCGTGCTGGCAACCTTAAAACATGCCACAAAAAGATTCGGCGACCTTACCATCATACAAAATACCTCCGTGGAGATCGACCGGGGCGATAAGATCGCGCTCATCGGCGCCAATGGAAAGGGTAAATCCACGATGCTCCGTATCATCGGCGGTACGGAACCCTTCGAAGGGGAAAGAGTATGGGGACACAATGTGGATGAAAGTTTCTATGCCCAGCACCAGTTGGAAGCGCTTGACGTCAACAATACGCTGCTGGAAGAAATGCAGCTTTGCGGCAGCCAGAAGACGGACCTGGAGCTGAGGGTCCTCCTCGGTTGCTTTCTCTTCAGCGGAGATGACGTAGAAAAGAAGATCAGGGTGCTCAGTGGGGGTGAAAAAGCCCGGGTGGCCCTCGCCAAGACCATCGTCAGCAAGGCCAACTTCCTGCTGCTGGACGAACCTACCAACCACCTGGACCTTCATTCCTGCGAATTACTGATCGAAGCGCTCAATAAGTATGAGGGCAGCTTCCTGCTCGTCAGCCACGACCGTTATTTTATCTCAAAAACAGCCAATAAGATCTGGGAGATAGATGAGAACAAACAGATCAGGGAATTCAAGGGAGGCTACCAGGAATACGTGGAATGGAAGGAAAGGATGGCAGCCAAAGCCGCTCCACAGCCAGCTTCTCAAGCCCCTAAAGGTTCACCAGCCACTTCGCAGCCCGCCCCCCAGGCCTCCAAAAGCTCGCCGGCGCCCTCCCAGACCGCTGCGAAACCCGCGGCTGCTCCTCCCCCACCTCCGGTAGCCAAAGCGCCTGCGGCCCCCATCAACAAAGAACAAAAGAAAGAGCTGCAGAAACAACAACGGATCTTCCAGCAGCTGGAAGAAAAAATAGCTTCCCTTACCCGGCAAAAAAGCCAGCTGGAAGCATCTCTTGCCGATCCTGCCACGTATTCCGATAAGAGTAAGTTCGTGCAGGCGGAAACGGATTATAAAAAGACTGAAGATGAGTTGAGAAAGGCCAACCGGGAGTACGAACAGGTCTTCGAAAAGATCATGGAGCTGGAAAAAAACCAGTAATCCGAGAACGCCCGATTATGAACAGACCTTCGAGATACCTTTTTGTCACCCTGTCGCTGCTGCTGCTCAACAGCAGTATGTATGCCCAAACAACAGGCAGACGTCCCAGGATCGGATTGACCCTCAGCGGAGGCGGTGCAAAAGGACTTGCGCACATCGGTATCCTGAAAGCCATCGACTCCGCAGGACTGAAGATCGACTATATCACGGGGACCAGTATGGGCAGCATCATGGGATCGCTGTATGCCATCGGCTATTCAGCGGACAGCATCGAAAGGATCACCCGTCGCATCGACTGGGACCTGCTGCTCTCCAACCAATCTACCATGCGCAGCATGATCATGGAGGAGAAGGACGAATACGGCAAATACATCATCGAGCTGCCCTGGGTCAATCATTGGTTCCGCATTTCCACCGGCGTGATAGAAGGCCAGGAACTCTGGTTGAAATTCGCAGAGCTATACCGTCCCGTATACAATATCAAGGATTTCCACAAATTTTCCATCCCATTTGAATGTATCGCTACCGATGTTTCCACCGGCGAAGCGCTGGTGCTGGACAGTGGTGACATTGTCACCGCCATCCGCAGCAGTATGGCCATTCCCTCCCTGTTTACCGCAGTGACCTACAAAGGCAGGAAACTGGTGGATGGAGGAGTTGTCCGGAATTTTCCCGTACAGGATGTGAGGAAGATGGGAGCCGACCTGGTCATCGGCAGCAATGTATCGGGCCCGCTGCTCACTTCTGAAAAGGTTACCAATGCTATACAGGTGCTGCTGCAGGTGGCTTTTTTCCGTGAAGCGGAGGACACCCGTAAAGAGATCCCTCTATGTGATATTTATGTCCATCAACCCCTGGATTCATTCGGGATGGGCAGTTTCGGCGAGGCAAACCAGATCCTCAACGAAGGTCTGAAAGAGGGACGCCGGCTCTACCCCGTCTTCAAGCACCTGGCCGACAGCCTCAACGCTATTTACGGTCCACAGGAAGTGGTAAAGAACAGGTTGCCCACCGAAGTCCCCGTCAGGATCTCTTCCTACGAAGTAAAAGGGCTGGAAAGGACGAAAGAACCCTTTTTCATCCAGGCCACCGGTCTGGAGATCAACCGGTACTACACAGCCGGCAATATTTCCCGCATGGTACGCCGCGCTTTCGGGACCCGTTACTATAACAGGATCACCTATTCATTGGAACCAAAAGGAGGAGATAGCAACCACATTATCTTCGAAGTCCAGGAAAATCCCCTCACATTCTCCAAGCTCGGCCTCAACTACAATCAGTTCAGCGGCATCAGCGCCATCATCAACCTCACCAGCCGCAACTTCTTTACGCCCACCTCCCGGGACCTTGTGACCCTCAATATCGGTCAGAACTTCAGGGTCCGCGCCGAACACCTGCAATATTTCAGCAGGGGCGGAAAATTCGCTTTTATCCTTGGTACCCAATTCGACCAGTTCCGCATTACCAGCTACAACAGCGCGTTCAAGGAAGCAGGGCTCTATGATCTCAGCTATTTCAAGCTGGATAGCAAATTCAGCTATTCCACCAACAGGGACCTTAGCTTTGGGGTCGGCAGCCGGTTCGAATGGATCCATTACGACCCTTCCATTACGTCCAGCCTCGAATTTAAAGGGCGCAACAGTTTTATGACAGGCTATTTCTTTATCCGTCATAATACGCTGGACAGACCTATCTACCCCCGCAGAGGGACCAAAATAGAGGCAGAGGCAGACTATGTCTTCGAGCAAAGCCCCCATGCTGATTATTTTGCTTCCAACACCACGCGCTCGGACACCAGCTTCTCCGATGCCACCTATCAGCGGGTGCTGTTTACCCTCGACAGGTATACGCCGCTGGCAAGACATTACACCTTGCTGACCCATGTACAGGCCGGCATGAATTTCAACTACGTCCACAACATCATGAACGAGTTTTCCATCGGAGGGCTTACCAGTAACTTTCGCAACCAGGTGACCTTTGCGGGTCTGCGGGAAGGCACTTTCTATTCCACCAGCCTGGCAAATTTGCTCGTCGGATTACGCTACCAGCTGTTCAGCAATACTTTTATCACCGCAAAAGGGAATATACTTTTCAACAACTTCATTACGGACAACAAGGGCTTTTTTACCACACCGGATTTCCTCTCCGGCTATGCACTTACGTTCACGTATAATTTTGCGTTGGGACCGCTGGAGCTCAGTGCCATGTATTGCGATCAGTCGAAAAGAGTGCTGGGATACGTGAATATCGGGATACCTTTCTGATGGGTCGCTGCCTCGCTTATAAGATCGCTTACCACGGTTACTCCCTCGTCTTAACAAAATCACTCACCAGGTAGCTGATCAGCTTCCCCGTCATAGGGTCGTGACGCCCATCGTCCAGCGTGACGGCCCCTTCACAGATATGCAGGTAAGCGATCCTGGAGTCCGTAGCTGCGAGCGTCACATATTGACGGGCATGCAAGGGTGTAATCCCCGTAGAGCTCATGCCGGAGCTAAGCACACCTTCGATACTGTCCATGTCCAGCTCCAGACCGATATAACCGTCCTCCGTAAACGAAGTAGCATGCCTGACGGCCTGGATAAAATTCCTTTTTTCCAGGATAAAGATATCCTCGTAGGTAATGAGGTCGATGAAAGGATTATTGATGATGTCAAGCCATACATTCTGTTGCAGATAGTTCTCATGAACGCCGATGGCGCAATATCTCTGCAGGTAACCGTCTTCTTCTGCGTAGCGAAACCCGTTTCCGCTGTGTCTGCCTTCGGCAGGCCGGAAGTCCGTATGTGCGTCCAGGTTGACACAGTTGATCTGTGCAAGAGGTATCAGGCCCGCCTTGTGCAAACCCTTGGCAGAACCTTTGATCAGGGGATAAGAGTTGTTATGTCCTCCGCCCACTACAATGGGTATTTTGCCGGCAGCCGTGATGATCTTTATCAGGTCTTCCACCGCCTCGTCGATCGTATGCACTGCATGGCGGTAAGCTTCCAGCTTCTCTTCATGTCCATGGGCGTTGATCTCTATCAGCCGCTGCAGCTCGCTAAAATCGAAATGCCCCAACACCAGGATATTATCTCCCATTAAGAAATCGTTGCTCTGGATGTTGAGGAAGCAATCTAAAAAAGGTTGCCAGGCCGTGGAAGTACCACCCTGGCTGCCGTTGGCCCGGGCGCCGATATCTTCGGGAATGCCAAACACCACGTACTCTGCCTGAGTCGCCCCGATACCCTCCACCAATGATCCCTCGTCGCCGGCCGTCAATACCCGTTCGCCCAGCTTGGTCTCGAACTTCCGGATCCTGGTCCGGGAAAGGATATCCTGTTTGCTATAGACGTTCAGGTATTGCATAAAGATATTTTTTACGTATGGATCTTATCGTTTACGATCTTCAGTATCTCCGCCTCCGCGGTAATGGTCTTGCTTTCCAGCTCCCTCCCACGGGCCAGGACCTTTTCTACCCAGGTCTTATCCTCATAGCCGGAAGCATTGATACGCACGTTGAGCCAGGCGCCGAGCACAGCGCTTCGGGCACAGAGGGCCCCTACGCCTGCATCGGATACCGAATTGGGATTGCCCTCCACAGCCATCGCCCGGATGGTCTCCAGGCTGGCATAGGACACTTCCATTACCCTTAAAGGTACTTCAATAGCTGTTTTCGTCGCAGCCTGGATCGCCGCCGTACGGATGGTCTTCTCCTCGTCCGTACCCTTCGGCAGGCCAAAAGCCGCCATGATACCGTTGAACGCATGGGTATCTGCATCCACCAGGCCGATCAGTTCCTTTTTACAGGCCTGACCTTTTTCCGCCCAATCGCTGAATTCCTTCCACCGCGCATCCCATCCCTTCTTATGAGAGGACAGGTTGGCGACCATGACGGCAAGCGATGCGCCCAGGGCGCCTGCATAAGCAGCGATGGATCCGCCGCCGGGAGCGGGGCTTTCACTGGCCGTCTCGTCGGCAAAATCGGTAAGCGATCTGTTCACCAGCGGATGGTCTGTAGCTCCCGCCAGCAGATATTCTATAATTCGTTCCTCCGGTTTAAAAGGAGCCAGGTCATCCAGTCCCATGGACAGCACCGCAATACGGATCAGCTCTTTTTCGGAAACGCCGGTGGAACGTTGCTGTTTTTCCAGGAAATACTTACCTGCGTCCAGCATGGCTTGCAAAGGTATCAATCCCACCAGTTCGCTGCCTGTGACCCGCATGCCTCTTTCCATGGCCGACTTGCACACTTCGTCAAAAGCGATATGCACCGGCGTCACCCGTATGTTCGTCAGGTTCATGGATATCTGGGCAATGCCGTATTCTTCGATATACCAGCCGATGGCTTTTACTGCCTTGAGCCTGCCGGGCATAGGTACGGGTTTGGAGCGACCGGCCTCACGAACATCAAAAGCCACCGAGTTCGCCCTGCGGGTGGAAGTAGTATTGAGATTGACATTATAGGCCACCAGGAAGTCCCTGGCCCCGATGACAGTTCCGCCTCTTCGGACATCGAATACAGCGGGTCCGAAATCAGGAGCCCATTCAGGCAACTGGATCTTCTTGAAAAACCCCTCATATTCCCCTGCCCGGATAACGGAGAGGTTGCTACGCTGTTTGTCAGGCTGAGCTGCTTCATACAAATAGACCGGAATGCCCAATTCCTCCCCCACTCTGCGGGCCAATGCCTGAGCCCATGCAGCCGTCTCTTCCATGCTGATACCGGCTATCGGTATCAGGGGACAAACATCGGTGGCGCCCATACGGGGGTGCTCTCCCTTGTGAGCGCTCATGTCGATGAGCTCACCGGCTTTTTTGATGGCCCTGAAAGCGGCTTCAACCACCGCAGCGGGACTGCCTACAAAGGTGACGACCGTACGATTGGTGGCTTTACCGGGATCTACATTCAGCAGGCGAACACCGGTCACTGCTTCGATCTCGCCGGTGATCTGGCGGATGATCTCCATATCCTGCCCTTCGCTGAAATTAGGTACGCATTCGATGATTTGCTCCATAGAGCGGCAATTTAAGGAAACTGCCGCACTTCCTCCTATCAAATGGACCTACCCTTCTTCCGTCTCCGGTAATCGCCTCCTGGGCCGGATAAAATCCAGGGGATGGCTCCTGAAATAACGCCAGAGAATCCCCAGGAATTCCGGGTAATCCCGCAGACGGACGCCCCTGCTCTTTGCCGCCACGACAAAGGCCAGGAAAAAGCTGGAAAGGAAGTTCATAAAGCCGATGCCCAGCACCCCCATGATGACAGTGACCAGGTACCAGGGGTCGATATGATCGAACCCCAGGCCATATACAGCCAGCGCCGTATTGCCCGCGGATATAGTGATATGACGAATGTCGAAATGGATCCCAAAGATCTCACTCACAAAACCGGCCATGCCCAGGAAAAAGCCCAGGGCGATATTGCCCGCCAGGGAGCCGGCATGCTTCTCCACATAGCCGGCGAGTCTCTTCAATCTTGCCTCCGGCATGGTCATACGTAAGACAGGATGCGTCTGCAGCCGTTGGGCGATGTGTCCGTACTGGATCTTGTTCTGCACATATCCTGCGATGATCCCGCTGAGAAAAAGGAAGAAACCCGTATTACAGGCATACAGCAGCGAAAGGCTTTGATAAGGATGCTGATCTTTCAACATACGCATGGCCGTTTCACCCGCCGCCAGGGGGACGCCGAACAGCTTATGATAAGCCCATCCGATAAAGAACATACCCGGGAATACGATCACCAGGTTGCCGATGAACGAGGCAATCTGGCTCCTGGAAACTTTCGCCACCGTAACGGCCAGGTTATAGAGATTGGGCTGTTGTGTATTACGCCGGGTATCCAGGCTGCTGGCCACGGCGCTGGCCGTAAAAGCCGGCTGTTTGGTGGCCAGGGTGGTATGGGTCTCTTCGATAAGGACAAAGCCCAGGCTGTAGTTGATGCTGTAGGCGAAACCGTGCCAGAAGATAGCCATCGGTATCCTGATAAGCAGGTTCTTGATAAGCACTACCAGGCATATCCATGCGCCGCCTCCCATGGCGCTGTACAGCATCGCGCGGTATTCGCCCCACGTCGATGTTATGTATTTATTTCCTTTCGCCCCCTTATGCTCAGCGATCTGGTAAGCCAGGTAGCCCATGGTCTGCGACATGAATTCCAGGATACTGTTCTTCCTGTTCTCATTACGCACCAGCATACGAAAGAAGTCCACGAACTTGCCGGTGTCGAACCGTTGATCCCTGTCCAAAAGATCGGTGAGAATAGATAACCTTTCCAGGCGATTGGCCAGCAATATGAGGATATAGGTCTGGTGAAGGCTGGCGCCCCGTTGCGTATGGTTCTCCCGGATAAAATCGATGGCTTTGTAACACTCCTCCAATACCTGGCTGATCTTCCCGGACATCATCTCGATCGTGCCATCCGAAGAAGGCGTCAGCAGCCCTTTTTCCAGTTCATGAATAGCATATGATTGGTGAACAAAAGGGTTATCCTCCCTGTTCCCCTCCGGCATATAGTCCAGCACCTCCCTTTCAAGCCCCAGCTGCGCCACCTGGAAGCTCAGGGCTTTCAGCGAATACAGCAGCTGCGAGAGTATGCGTTTATCATCCACATGCAGACTGAGCCCGATGCTTTCGAAAAAGAGCACCCAATCCTCCCTGGGAATATCCTCCACCCATTTATAATCGTCGCTCAGGAAGAACACCCGGTTGAGTACATACAGGAAGTCATTCTCGCTGTGCAGGGGCGGCAGCAGCTTATGCCGTAGCCTGCCAAAAAATTCCTGCCAGAATCCACGGGCCAGGGGTATGCCGCTTTCCGTCAGCGCAGAAGAAAGATCGGTACGAACCAACTGGGAAAGGATCGCATGCTGCAGGTTGCTTAACAGCATGGGGCTTTGATGAAGTGCCGATGTCGCCCGCCGGATATTCTCCACAGCCGGCCGCTTATCAAAAGAAGACGAAGGCCTGATGGCAGCAAAAAAAGATACGAGAAAATCCAATCCCTGCTGGCTGTCTGCAATAGACAGGATCGTGCTCCTCCCGGATGCTGCTTTTATAAAATCAACCCTATCCTTTTTCCTGCGTCCAAACATGCGATGATTTTTAAATAAACTCCCCCCCTATCATCACCTGTTCGATCAGATTAGAGCCAAAGGCGTAAGGTAGATAAGCCAGGGAAGGTATCGGCCGGGTAATGATAACATCGGCCCTTTTTCCGGGTGTCAGACTGCCTGTGACGGCGCCGAGCTCCATGGCATGCGCTCCGTTGAGCGTGGCCGCATTGATGGCTTCTTCCGGCAGCATTTTCATCTGGATACAGCTCATGGATATGACCAGGTTCATATTGCCGCTCGGCGAGCTGCCGGGGTTAAGGTCCGACGCCAGCGCAATAGCGCAACCCGCATCTATCAGCTGTCTGGCCGGTTGAAACCCCATTCTCAAAAAAAATGCAGCGGTCGGCAGCAAAGTCCCGATCGTAGCAGAACCCTTCAGCGCCGCAATGGCTTCCTCATCCATCATCTCCAGGTGATCGACCGATACAGCGCCGAGCTTTATGCCCGTCTGCACACCTCCCGAAAGATGCAGTTGATTGGCATGGATCTTCGGTTTGAGCCCTGCAGCCATGCCGGCCCGGCAAATCATCTCCGTCTCCGAAGGACTAAAGAATCCCTGCTCACAAAAGACATCGATATAATCCGCTAAACCTTCCCGCGCTATAACAGGCAGCATCCCGTTAACGATAAGATCGATATATCCCTGGTGGTTGTCCCTGTATTCCGGCGGATAGCTGTGGGCGCCCAGGAAAGTGGCCTTGATGGACAGACGGGACCTTTCTTTCAGACGCCGTATCACCCGCAGCATCTTCAGTTCAGAATCTACCGTTAATCCATATCCGCTTTTTATTTCGATCGCGCCTGTACCGAGACGGCTCAGCTCTTCAAGACGCGGCCATGCCTGGGCAAAAAGCGCTTCTTCCGGTGTCTCCCTGAGAACACGGGCGGAGTTGAGTATCCCCCCTCCCCTGGCGTTGATCTCCGCGTAGCTGAGACCGCGGATCTTATCTACGAATTCCGTTTCACGGCTGCCCGCATATACCAGGTGGGTATGACTGTCGCACCAGGCAGGTAGGACAAAACGCCCGGAACCATCGATCACCGAAGCCGCCCCCGCAGAAGACCGGGCCATACGCCCCAAACCCTCCGGCATCTTCTCCATCGTTCCTACCCCTGCAATCTGCTTGTCCTCTATCAGCAACCATCCATCCTTTATACAGGGCAGTTCAGCCAGCTCCTTTCCTCTCAATACAGGGGAAATGTCCCGGACGTTCACCAATGTAGCATTGACTATCAGTTGTGAAGACATGCCTCAAGATAGTAATTGTGCGGAAATTGGGCTTTACAAAAAATTTAGCCCAATTCCCGCAAATCGCTAATATCTGCCCTTCGGGCGAACCGCTTCCAGCGGTTCCTGTCCCGCCAAACCCTGAGCTTCATAAAAAAACATTCCACCTTACAAAAAATCCGCCTTATCCAGCTTGCGGGATATCCGGCAGGCAGCATTGATCAATCCTACATGGCTGTAGGTCTGGGGAAAATTACCCCATTGCGAGCCGTCGATAGTGGCGTCCTCGCTAAAGATACCCAGGTGATTGCTGAATTCCAGCAGTTGATCCAGGTTGCGCATCGCATCGTCTATTCTTCCTACGCAGGCAAGCGCATCCACATACCAGAAAGCGCATACGAGAAAAGTGCTTTCCGGAAAGCCAAAATCGTCGTAGTGTTTATACCGGTAGAACAAACCCTTCTCCGTCAGCAGCTCTTTTTCCAGGGCCGCAATATGCTGTCTGGCCTTCCCGGAATCATGGCTCAGGTAGTCCATGGTGATCATGGTGAGTGTGCTGGCATCTAAATTTGCCGAACCGATGGCCTGTGTATACAGGCCACGCGCCGGATCATACGCTTTTTCGATGAGCTTGTCGGCAGCAGCCGCCAGCTGCCCCGCTTTGTGCATCAGCTCCTGGTCCCCGAAAAGAGCGCCTATCTTATAAGCAGCCTTGGACCCCGCCCAATGGAACAGCAGCGTATAAGTATGTACTTGTACTTCCTTTCTGAACTCCCATAGTCCCGAGTCGGGCTCGGACAAGGTTCGTTCGATCTGGTTCAACAGCCAGGGGACGATCTTACGGTAGCTGTTCTTCTTTTTAAAGATCAGCCGTTTGTCCGAATACAGCGGCAGCAGGCTGACCAGCACCTGCCCGTATACGTCGTGCTGCGACTGGACATAGGCTTTATTGCCGATGCGCACAGGCTTATTACCCAGGTAGCCCTGCAGGTCCAGGCTCATCTCATACAGCTTTTTGTCTCCTGAAATGGAATAGAGCGGCTGCAGGGAATTGGTCGCGTTATGAATGATGTTGTAAATAAAATCAAAGTATTTCTCCAGCTCTTCGAAGTGACCGATCTGGTTAAAGGCCCGCAGGGTGTAGTGTGCATCGCGGAACCAGCAGTAACGGTAGTCCCAGTTACGGGTGCTGTCGTGAAATTCAGGCAGGCTGGTGCTGCCGGAGGCGATGATACCGCCCGTATCCTCATATTGATGCAGCTTCAATATTAAGGCGCTGCGGATGATGGCATCCTGGTAGATATCCGGGAGATAAGAGCTTTTGACCCAGCTCTGCCAGTCGGCTATCGTCTTGCGGATAAATTCGTCGGCCGTCTCTGTCAGGGGCGCTTCCAGCGGCTCGCCATAGGTCAGCACAAGATAACGGTCCTGGTCCAGGATAAAAGATTGTTCTTTTTGGATATAGGTCAACGGCACATCCGTCGTCAGACGCACCTGCTGGTCCAGGTTGAGGTATCGGATATGGTTGCTGGCGATCACCGTCTCGGGCACCAGGTTGCCGAAGTCTCCTCTCGGCTGACAGGAGATAAGCACAGCCGGCTCGCCTTCCAGCAGCTCGATCTTCCGCACCAGCATAAGGGGGCGAAACTGCCTTTCATGTATCCGCATGCGCGGAGCGCAGTCCTTTACAAGAAAACGGCCGTCCCGGCATTGAAACTCCGTGCATAGCACGTTGGTGTTAGGTATATAGTACTGTGAAGAGCTGTAGCTGTCATCCACCGGGCGGATAAAGAAATGTCCTCCTTTTTCTTCATCCAGCAGGCTGCCGAAAAGAAAGCCGCTGTCAAAGCGGGGCAGGCACATCCATTTGACATTGGCGCTGGTGTCGATATAGGACAGGTAGGAGCAATTCCCGATGATGCCCATGTTGTATTTATGAACAGGCATAGAATTATTTTAAATGCTGAAGCTGCTGCGTCTCTCCCAGCGGAGCGATTAATGTATTCAACAAAGGTAATACCTGTGTCTGCGAAAGGATGGTATATTGGGCCGCTGAAGCGCCATTGTTGACCTTGATCGTGTACGCCTCTCCTTCCAGTGCCTTGAACATATCCTCATCCGTCGTATCGTCTCCCATGCACAGGACGAAATCCGGGTCCATTTCGTTCATGATCTTGAGCGCTGTAGCGCCTTTATCGAATCCCGCAATACGCACTTCCACCACCTTGTTGCCGTCGATGACCTGGAGAGTGGTGTTCTGGATAAGCTGCGAAAGCGTATTGAGCAATTCCCTGGACCGGGCAAAGCCAAGTCCTGACTGGGTATTACGGTAGTGCCAGGCAATGGTATTGGTTTTCTCTTCAATAAAGGATCCCGCGCACCGGATGACAAACAGCTGCATGACACGGCGGATCTCTTCTTTCCACATATCTGATACGGACACCAGCTGCTGCCAGGTGCCGTCCCGCATTTTAAAGCTGGCGCCATGCTCAGCCACAAGTGTCAGACGCAATGTCCCCAGCCAGCGGTCAAGGGAGGCGACGTCACGTCCGCTGATGACAATGACATGGTTCCTCGGGTCGCCGGTAAGCCGGCTGAGTATTTCCTTCACAGCATTATCCGGGGATGCCTCGGAAGGCAACCGGGTAAAGGGGACAAGGGTGCCGTCATAATCCAGCAGCAGGCAACGGTTCTTCGCGCCGTAATAATGCCGGCGAATGGCCGCAAGAGCCTTGTCATCCAATATCTTTACTTTTTGTTTTTGTTGTTCCTGTTTGATCTGCATGAGCTGCTCCATAAAATCATTTACCCATTTGATCACATCGTATTCCTGCAGTCTTCTTTGCATAAGGGCCAGCCTGTTCCGCTGCTCGTACAACGGCATGGCAAGCGCACGGGTAATGGAAGAGGCCACATCCGCCGTATCCGTAGGGTTCACCAGGATAGCTTCGCTCAGCTCGCTGGCAGCGCCGGCCAGTTCGCTAAGGATAAGGACGCCCCTGCCTGAAGCACAGCTGGCCACATATTCTTTTGCCACCAGGTTCATACCATCACGCAAGGGCGTGATGAGGGCCACGTCGGCAGCCTGGTATAAAGCAATCAGCTCTTTAAAGGAAAGATGGTTATAGCGGTAGATCACGGGCTGCCAGCTGATGGTAGAAAATCTGCCGTTGATGGTGCCTATCTTCTCTTCGATCATCTTCTTCCTTTCGAGATAAGCGGAGATATTGCTGCGGGAAGGCACGATGTTCAGTATGAACACCATTTTTTCACGCCATTCCGGGTATTTCTCCAAAAAGTATTCAAATCCATTCAGGCGGTTGGGAAGCCCCTTGGTATAGTCCAGCCTGTCGACTGAAAAGATGATCTTCTTATCCTCCAGGTTGTTGCGGATCTTGTTGCACATATCGAGCACTTCAGGGTCGCTGGCTGCCTGATAGAATTTATTATAGTCGATACCGATGGGAAAGAGGTCGATACGGACCAGCCGGTCCTGGTATTGCAGATTGTGAAAGTAGTTCTCCACCCCCATCAGCATTTTTACCGATTGCAGGAAGTGCTGCACATAGTCATAGGTGTGAAATCCGATGAGGTCCGCCCCCATCACACCCTGCAGCAGTATTTTCTTCCACTCTGTCGGCAAAAGACGGAATATCTCATAGGATGGGAAAGGGATATGCAGGAAAAAGCCGATGGTGGCATCCGGCCGTTTCTGACGGAGCAGACTAGGCAGCAGCATCAGCTGATAATCGTGTATCCACACCTGGTCATCCGGCTCCAGCAGCGGTAGAAGCTTTTCGGCAAACAATTGATTCACCTGCACATAGGCCTCGAAGAACTTGCTGTCATACTCCGCCAGGGAAGAAAAATAATGGAACAGCGGCCATAGCACGGAATTCGAAAACCCATTGTAATAATTGTCGTACAGGCCATTATCTACGTAGAGAGGTATGACCCCGAAATCCTGGTCTGCTACATGGGAAGCCACAGCCTGGTCCCAGTCTTCCTGGGGAAAATCCGCCACACCCATCCACAGTTTCTCCTTTAGCTGATCTTTATTGGCATTGTTCTCAAAGTAGCTTTTGATCGCAGATACCAGCCCTCCTGAACTTTGGCGAAGCGTGAGTTTATCTCCTTCCTTGTCCAGGGAGAACGGCAGGCGATTGGATATTATGATAAGACGGCCCATAGTATGCTGCCCTTATTCCAAAAATGGGACCAAAAAAAAGGGTCTCCTCACGGAAGACCCTTTGAACAAATTGAGGCTTAGATTGTTAATGAGTAACCACCTGCCGGACACTGTTGGTCGTCGGTTGGTAATACTGCGACAAAAGCCCTATCTCATCGCTGTTGAGCTCACGATTATACAGACGCACATTGTCTATCTTTCCATTGATCGAAACAGGATCATTATCCCACCAGCCACCTACGACAAGTTTTGCATCCGGGCAAACGTGCGCATAGGGATCGGAAGTCGTTGTCTGACTGATGAGCTTTCCATTGAGATACACTTTAAGTATGCCTTTACGGAATGTACCGATAAGGTTGTACCAGCTTTCAGGCTGGGGAATGAAGTCTGTAGTATCTGTTGTTCCATGACCTTCGGCATAGTCATCACAGGTACCGGAGCTGCCGATCACACCAAACCATACATTGGGCTGCCCCGGCATCGAGTTACCCAATCCGAAACTGGGGCCTTTGCCGCTTTCAACCTTTACCATGGAAACCAACAATTGCCGGGGTAAATTGGCACGTTCCATAAAGCTCAGCGATACCGTAAATGCTGTGTCGAATTGAATCGATCCGTTATTCGTCACTTCGAGTCGTCCGCTGGTACCATCACTACCATATGCTGAGTTGGCATAACCATGAATATCATACGTCAACCCTGCTCCGGTGCCCACAATCCGGGTAGGGTTGTTATTCCCGCTGGAATCCGCAATGCTTCCATTAAAGGGCAGATAGAGCAGCAGACCTCTTTTCAGGTCTGCCACCGGCGTGGAAGGCTGAACAGGGAACCCTTCCGCCAGTTTGGCTATTTCCTGGGTATTGATCGCGCGATTGTATAACCGCACTTCATCCAGCGTGCCATTGATGCTGACAGGATCGCCATCCCACCAACCGCCGACAATAATGTTGGAAGACAAACAAACAGGCACATGATGATTGTTCGTCACAAGGGTCGTGTCCAGAATACCATTGACGTAGATCTTGCTGACACCATCCCGGAATACACAGATAATGTTATACCATGTTCCCGGCTGCAATACAGCCCTTGAGTGAAGCAATTGACTGTTATAAGGCTGTACTGTAGTGCCGCAGTTACCCGTCGTATCCACCGTATTCATATTGAAAACATTGGTGGAGCCCACATCCGTGCCGGCGCCAAACACCCATCCATCGCCTGTAGCCTGCTTGACCATATTGACAAAACCGGACCTTTGATAGCTCTTAAGCATTACATTCATCGAAAGCGTATAGGCCGTGTCGAACTTGATAGACCCGTTGTTCGTCACAATGACCCTTTCGCCATTACCGGTGCCGCCCAGGGCGCTGGCAGCCGTCCCTTTTTGGTCATTAGCCAGCGTTGCGCCCGACACTCCCACCGTTGGGTTGTTGTTACCGCTTGAGTCTGCAAAATTGCCCGTAAAAGGCAGGTAAAGCAGCAGCCCTTTTTTCAGGTCCACGCCTGTGGAATCCGTGGGTGGATGAGGATGGGATGGGTTTTCCTTTATACAGGAATAAAAGAAGGAACAAGATAAGGCTACAATGATAAAAGGAGCTAAAAGTTTAATTTTCATAGTTTTGCAATATGGTTATAGGTAATGATACGCAAAAGTAATAAGTCTTCCCCTGCCGTGCAATCATTACTTTACAGACGTGTCGGTAATAGCAACAGTCGTGTCGATTTAACCCATAAGCGTGCAGCCATCTGTCAGCACCTATTTTCCCACATCCTCCCGGCGCCTATCCTCCCAGCCGCTCGCGGATGTCGAGGTGATGTTTCCGGGCCGTATCCAGGGCAATATCATAACCGGCATCCGCATGCCGGATGACCCCCATACCGGGATCATTGCGCAAGACCCTCCCCAGACGCTCCGCTGCCGCTGCTGTTCCATCCGCAACGATGACCATGCCGGCATGGATGCTATACCCCATACCGACACCTCCCCCATGATGCAGGCTTACCCAGCTGGCGCCTCCCGCCGTATTGACCAGGGCATTGAGAAGAGGCCAGTCGGCTACAGCATCGCTGCCGTCCTTCATGGCTTCCGTCTCCCGGTTGGGACTGGCGACAGAGCCGGTGTCCAGGTGATCGCGACCGATGACAATGGGCGCTTGTACCTTACCGGTACGCACCAGCTCGTTAAAAGCCAGACCTGCCTTTTCCCTCTCCCCCTGCCCCAGCCAGCAGATCCTGGCCGGCAAACCCTGGAAAGCGATCTTTTCCTTGGCCAGCTTCAACCAGCGTTGCAACGATGCATTTTCCGGGAAAAGCTCCCCTATCACAGCATCGGTGACTGCAATGTCATGGGGATCGCCGCTCAGCGCCGCCCAGCGGAAAGGACCTTTCCCTTCGCAGAACAACGGACGTATATAGGCAGGAACAAAACCCGGGAAGTCAAAAGCATTCTCCAATCCTCTTTCCTGCGCCCTGGCGCGAAGGTTGTTACCATAATCGAAAGTTATAGCTCCGCGGGTCTGCATTTCCAGCATCAGCTCCACATGCCGGCGCATGGAGCGATAAGCATAGTCAATATATTGTTCCGGGTTGTCCGTACGAAGGACCCTGGCCTGCTGATAAGTGATCTCGTGCGGCCAGTAACCTATCAGCGGGTCATGGGCAGAGGTCTGGTCCGTTAGCGTATCAGGTATACATCCCCGTTGGAGCATCCGCTCCAGCAGGTGTACGGCATTACAGAGAACACCGATGGAGAGGGCCTGGCCCCGCTCACGGGCAGCCAGCGCTTTATCGATCCCCTCGTCTATATCAAAACATTTTTGATCCAGGTACCTCGTCTCTACCCGTTTGTCTATCCGCCACTCTTCTACTTCAGCGATAAGAGCCACACCCCCGTTCATCGTGATGGCCAGCGGTTGGGCGCCGCCCATGCCCCCCAGACCGGCTGTAACGTTGAGGGTCCCTTTCAACGATCCGCCGAAATGTTTGGCCGCAGCAGCGGCATACGTCTCGTAAGTCCCCTGGACGATGCCCTGCGAGCCGATGTAGATCCAGGAGCCCGCCGTCATCTGGCCATACATCATCAGGCCTTTTTTCTCCAGCTCATCGAAGTGCTGCCAGTCGGCCCATTTCGGCACCAGCTGCGAGTTGGATATCAATACACGTGGCGCATCCCGGTGTGTCCGTAGCATTCCCACTGGCTTACCGCTTTGTATAAGCAGCGTCTCATCTTCTTCCAGGTCCTTCAGCGCCTTGATGATCAGGTCCAGCGACTCAAAATTACGGGCCGCCTTCCCTCTCCCGCCATAGACGATCAGCTCATCCGGCCGTTCGGCCACTTCGGGATCCAGGTTGTTGAGCAGCATGCGCAAGGCTGCTTCCTGTATCCACCCCTTACATTGCAGCTGCGGGCCCGTGGGCGTCTTGTATTTGACAGGATCGTAATGTCTGAAGGTTGTAGTGCTCATAATTATATGTTTTAATCATCCACAGCCACCGCGTCGCCTCCCGGGTAAACAATTCTCCGGATGGTCAGCGTAACGGGATAATGATCTCCTTTGAATAAAAACTCTCCATACTGGCTGTTCGACGAGACTTGTCTTTCCCATCTTTTGGACCAATTCCCCTGCCGGTCATATTCATATCGGCAGGTATGATCCTCCACAGTGTCGCCCATCGGAGAAAGCGTCAGCAGACGTATGGGATCGCCCGATTCATTGTTCTTAAAAATATCTCTGCGGGAGATCTTTCCATTCATACGATTGATGATGCTGTCCAGGAACCCGCGGGTCGAATAAAAATATTCCGCCCTTGCTGAATCGCCCGAAATATGCTGTTCCACCAGTTGTAGCAGGCGATCGCCATCATACACATTAAGATCGGTCGTGCTGATCTTTGCCCCGCTGGCTGTGTCTTCCTGAAATTCTTCTTTCAGCACATCGCCACCCGACGGGAATGATATGAACGAAATACGGGAAGTGTGGCCCTGCGGATCAATCGCAGTCTCTTTAAATCTTCCGTCAGCCTGAACCTCCAATTTGAAGATCATTGCAGTATCCGATTTTTTATCCGCACCGGAATGCATCACGATAAAGTGCCGTTCCCCGCTGTCGTTACGTCGTATGATGGTCTCGTTCCAAAAGCTGTCGGTAAAAAAAAGCTTGCGGTAGCGCAAGGCTCCCTGCTTGTTAAAGATCCATTTTTCGGACTCGAGGAATTTTCCCGTGCTGTCCATCCTGCCCTCTTCCCTTTCCCCAAATACCGAATCCCCGACCTCGATGGGCTGCCCTTTCAGCGGACGATACGAATTGGGATCAGCTACCCTCCAGCGGCCTTTGGCAGAATAACGAGCTGCTCCCGAAGGACCTTGTTTACAAGCAAAAAAACTCAGCCCCCAACCCAGCGCGAAAACAAATAAAAGATACTGTTTCATCAGATCAGGTTATTGTAAATCCCTCAAAACCGTTGTTCAATATTACGCCTTTCCCCGCAGCCACTTCATCCACTCTTTTTACAAAGGAGAAGTCACGGATAATGGACCGCAGTTGATCGATATCCCTGGCAAAGATCCGGTCTTCACTGGCAAACCCTACAAAATTCCGCACATATTCATGGGCGGCTTCCAGTATCTCGCTGCTTTTCAATGGCCGGCGGAATTCGATAGCCTGACAGGCGCTCATCAGCTCGATGGCCAGTATATATTCCAGGTTGTCCAGCACCCGGCTTAGCTTACGGCCGCTGATGCTGCCCATGCTGACATGGTCTTCCTGTCCAAGCGAAGTAGGTATGCTGTCGGCGCTGGCAGGAAAGCACAACGTCTTGTTCTCGGTTACCAGTGCCGCAGTTGTATACTGGGGGATCATAAAACCGCTGTTGAGCCCCACATTGCTCATCAGCAGCAGCGGCAGCCCCCATTTACCCTCCAGCAACAAATAGCAGCGGCGATCCGAAATATTGCCGATCTCCGCCGCGGCAAAACAGGCATAATCCAGGGGAAGGGCCAGGGGCTGCCCATGGAAATTTCCCCCGCTGATGGTATCGTTCTCCCCCAGGATGATCGGGTTGTCAGTGACCGCATTCAGCTCCGTTTCCGTTAATTGCCGGAGATGTTGCCAGGCATTACGGGAGGCCCCGTGTACCTGGGGCATACAACGCAGGGAGTAAGGGTCCTGCACCCGGCCGCAATCCACATGACTTTGCATGATAGCGCTGTTGTGCAGCAGAAGCCGCAGCCGCTGGTCCACCAGGGAAGTGCCGGCAAAGGGTCTCAGCCGGTGCAGCCGTTCATCGAAAGGAGCCTTGGTGCCCGTAAGCGCCTCCAGGCTCATGGCGCCGATGATATCGGCCGCCTCCAGACAATAATGCATACGCTGCACACCGCTGGCGGCATAAGCCAGGATGAACTGGGTTCCGTTAATAAGGGCCAATCCCTCCTTTGGACCTAATTGTACAGGAGCAACACCGAATTTCTCCAGCATCTCCTGCGTCGGGTATCTGTGACCTTTGTAAAACACTTCTCCCAGCCCTATCAGGGGAAGAAAAAGATGCGCCAGGGGAGCCAGATCGCCGGATGCGCCGACAGAACCCTTTTCCGGCACCACAGGAATGACATCTGTTTCGATATGCCACAATATACGCTCCAGCGTCTCCAGCCGGACGCCGGAAAACCCCTGTGCCAGGGCATGCATCTTCGTGATGAGCATCATACGGGCGATCAGGACCGGTACTGGCTCTCCCACTCCTACACTGTGACTCTGAAGGATCTTATGTTGAAGTATTCGGGTGTCCTCTTCGGAGATCCTGGTATCGGCCAGGATGCCGAAACCGGTATTGACACCATAAACCGTGATATTACGCTCCACGATCTTCGATACATGCTGCTGGCTGGCGCGCACTTTTGCAACCGCAGCGGCAGAAAGAGTGCCTTGCAGACTGCCGTCGGCTATCGCTATCACGCTGCCTATATCCAGCGTATCCTCGCCGTAACAAAAAGTCTTTTTATTCATCCTTCAAAAATAACGGCTTTTGACGGAATCCTCTTACCCCTGTACAGGCAGCAAACAATAGCGGACGAAACGGCCCCTGTCCTATTTAAGCAGCCTCCGGAGAAACTCTTCCCGGCGACGACTCGCTACTTCGATATTGCTGCCATCCTCCATGATGACATACCCCCCCCTGCCTTTATGGTATTTCTGGATCTTATGAAGATTGATAATATGAGAGTTATGCACCCGGCAGAAAATAGAGGCCGGCAGCAGGTCTTCATACTCTTTGATATTACGGGTGGCAATGATCTCCTCTTTATTGATGAGATGAATGGTGGTATAGCTGCCGTTGGCTTCAAATCGCAGGATGTCCTTGATGGGAATGAATACCAGCCCCGTCAGCGTTGGCACTGCCATTTTCTGCAGGGTCAGCTGGAAGGTCTCCACATTATACAGGAGCGTCTCCATTTGATCCAGAAAGCTTTTCCCCTGCACCTTCCTGGAAGCTCTTTCCAATGCTGCACGCAGATCGTCTATGTCCACCGGCTTGAGCAGGTAATCGACGGCGCTGTATTTAAATGCCCTGATGGCATAGTTGTCAAAAGCAGTCACAAAAATGATCTGAAAGGTGATAGGCTGCAACTGGTTTAACAGATCGAAAGCGTTGCCATGGGTCATTTCGATATCCAGGAATACCAGGTCCGGCTTGACAGTCTGTATGACATGCAGCGCCGTCTCCACTCCATCTGCCGTGCCTATTACTTCCACTTCAGGGCAATAAGCGATCAATAACCGTTGCAAAACCCTGATGCTGTCTGTTTCATCATCTACTAATACTGTCCTGATCATATGGTGTCTTTTTGTAGGTATAAGTCATATCTTGGAAACCTTACCGTCACACGGGTGCCGGCAGCATTGCCACGTCTGTCGGTGATATCAAGCACTTCCACCCGGATGCTGTCCCCATTCACCGTATTGATCAAGCGTATACGGTCCGCCGTTAGGGACATCCCCCTGGATTGATACTCGATATGCTCCCGTGTCTTATATCGGGCGGCTTGTTCCCTGCCGATGCCGTTGTCTTCGATGACAAAGGTCAGTTTATCGCTCTCCTGCATGACGCTGATCCGGATAAAGCCTTCGCCTCCCTTCTTGTGCCGCAGACCATGCCGTATGGAATTTTCTACATAAGGCTGTATCAGCATGGGCGGAATAAATATGTCTTCCATATCCATGTCCAGCGAAGGGTGGACATCGATGGTATAGCTCATCTTCTCCTTAAAGCGCAGCTTTTCCAAAGAAAGATAATTGGACAGGTAGTCTACCTCATCAGCCAGGGAAATAAAAGGTTTCGAAGAATTGTTCAACGTAGCCCTTATAAGCCTGGCGAAGCCCGTGATATATTTATTAGCGGCAAGGATATCCTGGTCGAAGATGTACTGCTGAATGGAGTTGAGACAGTTGAAGATAAAATGGGGGTTCATCTGCGCCTGCAGCGCCATATGCTCCGTCTCGGCCATCCGTTTGTGCAGTTTTTCCTGTTCGGCCTGCCGGCGGCGGAGCTGCCTTATCCGCAGCGTGACGAACAACCAGGTAAGGAAGACGAAAAGCGACAGCACGGCAACGTCAAACCAGACGGTCTTCCAGAAGGGAGTGGTGACGGTGAATCTGATCGACGCCGGCGGGCTCTTTACGCCAAATTTATTGATCGCCTGCAGTTGCAGCTCATAATCCCCCGAAGGCAACGTAGGATAGTCCAAAAAAGATTCCTTCGTCATTTTCCACGTGCTGTCCAGTCCCAGCAGTCTATGCCGGTACCAGATATTCCCGGATGACTTATAGGAAATGCCGGCGTATTCGAAGCGGATATTGTTTCCCTTGTATGACAGACGTAGCGCAGCCGTATCAGCCAGCCTGTCCCTGCCTGAGCTGAAGGCGCTCAGAAAGATGAGCCGGCAGCCGGCGGATTTGTCAACCCGGGCGGCATTGAAAAAGCTCAGACCGGCAGGCGTGCCTGCATATACCATCGGGCTGTCGATAAAAATAGTATTGATGATATCGGATCCCAGTCCGTCATTGGCCGTGTAGATGGTCACCGGATCATCCTGGTTGCCCAGGTCGATCTTATTCAACCCCTTGTCCGTACCTACCCAAATTTTATCGTTTTGCAGCTGCAGGGCCAGGCAAAGATCGCTGCTAAGCCCTTGCCTGGTGGTAAATGCTCCCACCCTGCGCCCATTCTTATAGGCCACTATGCCGTCACCATAAGTAGCGATCCAGATGGTGCCATCCCCCGCCTGCTCTACCGAACTGATCCTTTTGCGCAAGGCAGGGTCTTTATCCCCTAAATACACCACCGATCTGTCCTTATTCAGTACATACAGCCCATTGAGCGTACCCATGTACGTATGACCATCGATGTAATTGATGACCGTAGCCCTGTCTTTCCATAAAGTATCCTTTACACGCAAGGTCAGCGGGTCGATCGCAATAACGCCGAATGCACCCGCCGCCAATACTTCGGAATCATTTTTCGACACCGCGGCTTTGACGGAGAACACAAGGTGCCTCCCTAACGGACCTTTCCAATGACAGGTATAGATCCGGTTGCTGGTGCCTACGAACAGGCGTCCGTTCTTTAGCTTTTTAAAATAACGTATCTCCTCATTCTCCGCATCATCTAACTTATAGGATCCTGAATCCTCAAAGGAGGGTAGCGAGAACCTGAACAGCATGTTGTAATTGGCGCCCACCAACAGGCAGTTATCCATTTTCCGGATCGTATGTACAACGCAATTCGTGTTGAGGGACGAACGAAGGGACAGGTTCCTGAACTCGTCGGAATTCAGCCGGAAAATGCCTCGACCCAGGCTGGTAAACCACATATTCCCCTCATCATCCCGGAAAGCCCTGGAGATGTATGCACCGAGGTTGAAATACCGGCGGGCGCCCGTAAAGAGGTTGTATTCATATGAACCTTGGGTCTCATTGTTGTAAGCAAGGCTATCCCCTATCAGACTGATGCTGACATGTGTAACTTTGTCATTAGACATTGGAAAGTCCATCGATCTGCCTGTCTGCTGGGAACTTAATCTGAACATTGCGCCGATAGGCGAGCATATCAGCCAGGGATTGAGACTTAGATACAAGGGATCGGCATAGCCCCCATTCCTGATATCTTCAAGAATGGGATGGAACTTTTCCCCCGACAGCCTGTAGATCGTCTGGTTGGCATGGATAAGAAAATGTCCGTCGATGCTGCAGGATACGGCATCGCAAAAAAAAGGCTTGCCGTCGATGGTCTCATACTCCTTCGTCTTTCCATCCGGCCTTATAACATAGACGGCGTTCCTGGTCCCTGCCAGAATATTTCCCTCCCCATCCTCCGCAAAACTGTGGACCTTGCCTGTAAGCCGCATCTGCCTGAGCAGGCTGTCATTCTCCTGGTTATGGATCTTCCCTTTGTAATAAAAACAGATGGATTTGCTGAAAGGCCCCATCCATACCCGTCCTTTGGAATCGGAAAAGATCTGCAGCACTTCGATATCCGGCAACCCGTCCTGCAGGTTGAAATTTTTAAAATGAGTCCCGTCAAAACGGCTGACACCCGCTTCGGTGCCCATCCATAGAAAGCCTTCTTTATCTTGCGTGATACAGTATACGTTAGAACCGGCAAGCCCATCTTTCACGTCATAATGCGTGTAGCTGTATTCCTGTGCGGACAAGGAATAGAACAACAACAGGAGGATAGATAAGATCGACAGGAGGCGTACCTTCATAGACCTTATAAAAATAAGGGTTATTCCCGAATTGCTTCATCATATGTCTTCTTTGAAAAGGACCGAATATCTTGGGAACCAGACGATCACACGGGTACCGCCCGCCCGTCCATGCGTGTCGGTGATGTCAAATACCTCCACCCGGATGCTGTCTCCGCTCGCCGTATTGATCAGCCGTATCCGGTCGGCCGTCAGCGACATTCCCCTGGATTGATACTCGATATGCTCCCGCGTCTTGTACCGCGCAGCCTGCTCCCGCCCAATCCCATTGTCCTCGATGATGAATTTCAGCTTGTCGCCCTCCGGCGCTATATTGATCCGGATATATCCCCCGCTGCCTGTCCTGTGTCGAAGGCCATGCCGCATGCTGTTCTCTACATAAGGCTGTATCAGCATCGGCGGGATATGGATATTTTCCAGGTCTTCCCGCAGTGCTGGCGCCACTTCGATGGTATAATCCATTTTCTCCTTGAAACGAAGCTTTTCCAGGGAAAGATAGGCAGACAGATAGTCCATCTCCTCGGCCAGCGAAATAGACGGCCTCGATGAATTATGAAGCGTAGCCCTTATCAGCTTGGCAAAGCCCGTGATATATTTGTTGGCGGCAAAAATATCCTGGTCGAAAATATACTGTTGAATGGAATTGAGACAATTGAAGATAAAGTGAGGGTTCATCTGCGACTGCAGCGCCATATGCTCCGTCTCGGCCAGCCGCTTGTACAGTTCTTCCTTTTCGGTCTGCCGCCGGCGCAACTGCTTTATCCGAAGGGTTATAAACAGCCAGGTGAGGACCACGCAAACCAAAAGAGCCAGAACGTCGAACCAAATGGTCTTCCAAAAAGGAGTCGCCACGGAAAACCGGACACACTGACGGGAGCTCTCCACGCCAAATTTATTGACGGCTACCAACTGCAGCTCATAATCTCCGGAAGGCAGCGTAGGATAGTCCAAAAAAGACTCCTTTGTCGTTTTCCACGTGCTATCCAATCCCAACAGACGGTAGCGGTAAAAAATATTTTCTGCCGACTTATAGGAAATACCCGCATATTCAAATCGGATATTGTTACCCGTATAGGACAGCTGCAAGGCGGCTGTATCGGCCAGCCTGTCCCTGCCGGCGCTGATAGCACTCAACATCACCAGCCGGCACCCGGCGGAACTGCTTACATGATCGGCGTTAAAGAAGCTCAGTCCGGCAGGCGTACCCACATAGACCATTGCGCTATCGACATAAATGGCATTGATGATGTCGGAGCTGAGACCGTCATTCGCCGTGTAGATGGTCACCGGATAGCCTGGAGTGCCAGTCTCCACCTTGTTCAATCCCTTGTCGGTTCCTACCCAGAGAACATTATCCTGCAGGTACAGCACCCCGCAAAGATCGCTGCTAAGACCCTGTTTCCGGGTAAGCGTTGCCACCCGGCGCCCGTTCTTCCACCCAATGATGCCCCCGCCATACGTAGCTATCCATAGTGTGCTATCCTGTCCTTCCACCACCGCGCTGATCCTTTTTTGGAACAACGGATCTTTATCCCCCCAGTAGACAGGCGAACTCCCGGCCTCCATCACATACAGGCCGTTGATCGTACCGATATAGATCGTGCCGGAACTACGATATACGACTGTAGCCCTTTCCCGGAAGATCGTGTCCCTTTTACGGAAATCCTTCACAGAGAATAAACATACGCCAATACGACCGCCCGCCAGTACTTCGGAATCGTTTTTCATACAACCCGTTTTCATCGAGTACGAAAGTTCATTTGCAGCTATGTGCTTTAAATGATCTTTTACCATGATCGTAGAGGTACCGATGAGCAGGTGCCCATCCTTCATTTTTTCCACAAAGCGCACTTCGTCCACCTCATTCGGTACCGCTTCATAGCTGCCCGCGTCTTTAAAGGACGGCAGGTTATACCTGAACACCATGCCATTGCCGGCCCCGACCACCAGTTCATTCTCCAGCCGCCGTATGAAAAACACCCCGCACTTGATCCCTTTTTTTGTAAAAAGACGCATATTCCTTATATTCTCCGTATACAGGCGGAATATCCCCTGACCCAGGCTGGTAAACCACATATTCCCCTCATCATCCCGGAAGGTTCGGGAGATCTTTGCATTCAATTCGAATTGTCTGATAGAACCCGTAAATAGATTAAATTCCGTAGTCCCCCGGGCACTGTTGCGATAGACCAGGCTGTCGCCGACAAGACTGAAATTGACATGCCGCGTAGTGTATTTCTCCGAATTGAAGTCAAAGCTCCTGTTCTGCTTCAACGACACAAACCTATACATGAACACTCCTGACTTCCATGCCATCAGCTGGGGACTGAGGCTGACAAAATTGGGCGTATAGAGCCAGCGACTAAAATTGAAATCGAAGAAATGAGTGAATCGTTCTCCGGCAAACCTATAGACAACACCGCTATCCTGGACTAAAAAATTACCGTCGGGACCTTTAGCTATAGCAGAGGAATTGATCGTCCTGCCATCGATGCTGTCAAATTCTTTTACCTCTCCGGCTGCTGTCACCAAATGGAATACTGACGGTTCCTGCAGCAGAATATTTCCATCCTTATCCTCCGCAAAATTCTGGACGTTCGACCGTACATGGATCTGCTTCAACAAAGGATCATTATCCTGGTTATGTATCTTACCGTTAAAATAGTAGCAGACAGACTTGCTGAACGGTCCCATCCATACCCGCCCCCTGCTGTCCGCAAATATCTGCAGCACCTCGATATCCGGTAATCCATCCTCCAGGTTGAAATTCGTAAAGTGAGTACCGTCAAAACGGCTCACACCCCCTTCAGTACCCATCCAGATAAACCCCTGTTTATCCTGCGTGATACAATAAACATTGGAGCCGGCAAGTCCATCCTTTACATCATAATGAGCGTAGCTGTATTCCTGGGAGAAAGAGGAATAAGACAGAAGTATAAGCAGACAGATCACCAGGGAAACACGATGCTTCATAAAACCTTATAAAAATAAGGCTTATTCCCATTCGATGTCTTCTTATTATATTTGCCGCTTAAACTTTGCACAGGAATGACTTACAGGCAAGGTAAAATAAAACGCAGGCTGGAATCGATCGGTATGGCCCCCTTTGTCTGGCTGGGCTGGCTATATGGCAGGCTGTTCCCGTTAAAACAGCCCACCTCTCATTTTCTGTTCTTCCCCTGGGCCGACATGGGAGGATCCACCAGGAACAACGCGGATATCGCAGCGTGTATAAAAGATAAAAAGCCGCTGGTCATTTTTTCAAAAAAACCCAGGAACAACGGTTTCTCCCATCTTTTTCAGCAGGAGGATGTCCGTATCCTGGACCTGCACAGGAAGATCGATAACAAGCTGTTCCATTTCGTCAACTTCTTTTACCGCGGCGTGCTGGCCGCGTGGATTTGCCGGTCGGAAAACCCGGTGGTTTTCGGCGGCGAAGCCATCTTCTTTTACAAGATCATACCCCACCTGAGAAAGGATATTCCCTGCGTCGAGCTTTGTCACCTGGACTCCTGGCTGGGCTATTCCATCGGATTCATCGACCTGATCACGCAAAGGATCTGCAGCACCCGGAAGCTAAAGGAAGCGATCTTACAGCAGTACAGGGAGAACAATGTGCCCCCGCAATTCTATGAAAGAGTACATTTCATCGAGAATAAGACGGATATCCCCGACTATGAGGAAGTGCATAACCCCGTACTGGAAGTCGTATACATCGGCAGGGGTTCGCCTCAAAAAAGGGTACACCTGATCGCCGCTATTGCCGCGAAGATGCATACACTGGGGCTTCCGGTCCACTTCTCCTTTGCAGGGGACGTGGAAACGATCATCGATACGGCGAAATTCCCTTTTTGCAAGTTCTACGGAAAAGTTACGGATGATGCGGCCCTGCATGCTATACAGCAGCATTCCGATGTATTGTTGCTGACCTCAGCCTTTGAGGGTTTGCCCATGGTGGTCATGGAAATGATGGCTTACGGAAAAGTGATCGTATCGACAGCCGTCAGCGGTATACCGGATTATATCACACATGGAGAGAATGGCCTTCTCATCAGGGCAACAGACGAAGAGGGCGTCGTGCAGGAAGGCGTGGAGCTGCTCCGCACCCTCATCGATGATCCGGATTTAAAGACCCGGATAGGCCGGCATAACAGGGAGATCGCTATCAGGAAATTCGGGGGCGGGCAGTTCTGCAATGAATACCGCAAGGCACTCGTGAGAAACAGCGCCGCTCATCCACCTCAATTCCCTTCAGCCTCAGATACGCCCCGCCAATAGGTTCTGCAGATAGCTCAGCAACATAAAGAACTTTGACAGAACACCGGTCCGGAGCATTCCTGCCGGGATCTTCAATTGAAAAGATACCATTCTTTTAATAGCCTGGGGCATCTCCCGCACTGTATCTTCTCCCAGATCGTTCAGGCTCCTTACGGATGCATTGCGTACCACCCGCCACCAGCCGTCGTAGATTCTGACAGGACGCAGGCTTTTTTCACCGGCATCTTTTAATATCTTCAGCTTGGCGGGTATCAACCCCTCCCGCATAAATATTACATCGTATTTCGCGCTAATACCTCCCATCGAAAAAGTAGCGACGATCCGGTCACGATATCCGATCCTTACTGTCGGATCAAGGAAACACCGGATATTGAGATCCCAATCCGCAAAAGCCTTGTAACGGGTGTTGAACCCTCCTATCTTCCCGAACAGGTCCCTCCGGAAGAACTCGGCCTGATGGGATATGTTCTGTCTTAATTCCTTCTCCACGGAAAACTCCCCGTCATAGACCTGCCCCTTGGGATCCAGCATAACATTGCCATACACCAGGTCAAGATCATCCCGCAAAAAGTCTTCCCTGAAAGCACCCAGTACACGTGAGTCGTACAAATGGTCATCGCTGCCAAGAAAGTAGATCCATTGTCCTTTTGCCAGGCGAACCCCTTTGTTCATGGCATCGAAAATACCCCGGTCGGGTTCCGAAACAAAATGTATCCTGTTATCACCCGCGGCATATTCACGAACGATATCCAGCGTGCCGTCCTTCGATAAGCCATCGATGATCCATGCTTCCCAATCGGTAAATTCCTGGCTGATAAGACTGTCCAGGGCCCTTCTCAGTGTTTTATCCGACTGGTAGGTGGGTATCAATATGGAAATTAAGGGAGCGTGCATCATTTTCCGATATCTGTATAGGGACGCCTGTTACGAATGGTCCATACCATCCTTTTCCATTTACGCCTGATCTTCGGCAGCAGCGCGGAAGATGGTCCCGGCGCCGCACCATTGGTCTTTCTGTGATGATCCAGCAGCTGGTAATAAGGAGAATTATAATAAGGGATGGCCGCATAGAAGGACACCTGCTCAGTGCTCATCTGGTTCAGCCGGTTGAATTCATTCTCCACGCGGAAAGCCGGCATTTTGTAATGGTTGCCGAACTGGGTCGGCATCCTGAAAAGAGGCATTTTGTATTTCTGTACCAGCAGCGATAGCACGGACTGATCGTGTCTGTGTGCGACAAAATCCCGCAGGTTGCGCTGACCGCAGGTGTTGGGAATGTCTGTCAATATGCGTTTATCACAGGCAAACCTCTCCCACTCCTGGAGGAACTGCATGGTAAAAGGGGACTTTCTGAACAGACAGCATCCCGCATCGCATTGCAAAGCCCGCCAATAAAATTCGCTGTCGCAATCCATCAGGACAAAACAATCCCTTTTCGTCCACATGGAATTGAGATGATTCCCGTTGCCAAAAAGGACCACAGGCTGCTCGTCACGACAGATAGACAATAAAGGAGCCAGGTCCTGTATGATCTCGATACCGCTGTCGCAATAAACGAGGATATCCCCCTCGGATAATGTTTCCAGGGTCGTCCTTATGATAAAGGGCTTCCACAGCCAATATCCCATGCCGACGGGCTGGTCGAGTATCTCCCTGTTGCTGTTATAGAAAGGCGTATGCTTGATTTCCTCGAAATCATAGGAGCGTATCTCAGCGATACCCCATTTACGGGCCGACTCATTCAGCCTGAAGCGGCTGTTCTCATATAGTTTATTGGAGAGGTTGACAAGGACTGTCCTCATTCAATGGGAAAATTTGAGATGATGCCCACTGCATGCGGCCGCTCGTTCTCACCTATCCATCCATTGACCTGCAGGAGATAAATATCCTTTATATTGAACGTTTCATCGTATTTCCGGGCGATCTTATAGAACGCATTTTTCATCTTGCCTTCCAGGTCATCCCACACGATGACGAACCTCTCGGCCGTGAGCCGGTATTTCACCAGCATCTCGAATTCAAAAAGGATAGCTTCGGGAGAATGCAACGCATCCGAAAAGATCATGTTGAACCGGCCGTTCTCCAGCCGGGCCCAGCTATGGGTATCCCACACATCCCCGGAAAGATAACGCACGTTCTTATTTCCGAATGTATAGGTCTTTAAGGATGACCTGTTCTTTTTTATAGAGTCTGCGGGCGTATCCCATTCGGTCTTATCCTTCCATTCAAGCCTTTGTTCCAGCACGGGGTTGATCTCTTCTATATCGAAGCAGGTGAGGTCCGCCGGGTCCAGGGCATTCAGCATCTGGAAAAAATTCTTTCCCAGCGAGACCCCTATTTCCAGGTAATTGACCTTCTCAAAATACTTCTTCCCGATATGCAGCATCAGGTCCGTATAAGTAATGCTGTCCCCGATGGGCTTGTTGATCTTGTCCTTTATAAAATCAGGTACACCGTAGTTGAAATAGGAGGCAGCCATCGCTTTGTCATCGATCCAATTATCGATAAGAGCCAGCGAGGCCCGGTTGGTACGGATGGATTGCTGCAGATCGCTTTTGGAAAATGGTACCGCTGTCTTGGGCGCAACACCTCCCTTAAAAGTACGCCTGATCCAATTTATCATAGAAAAATCAAATTTTGATGGCGAGACGCCCTGTATAATCTATCCTGGATAAGAAAATATTGATCCCTCTTGCAGCCATAAATTCATCGACAGCTTTTTTACATCCACTCCAATGTCCATAGTCATCGATGATCAGTATGCCGCCGGGAACCAGCAGATCGTAGAGATGCTCCAGCTCATGGCGGGTGGATTCATACCAGTCCGTATCCAGCCGCAGCAGCGCTATTTTGCCTACAGAAGGCTCGGGTAACGTATCTTCCACCTTTCCTTTTATAAAATGGATCTTTTCGGCCGGATAGCCGCCCCTGGCCACATTGGTCCTGACCTCTTCCAGCGGAGAATAACACCAGACGTTATTGCCTTCCATCTTATCCGAAGACTGCATCAGCTGCTCGGCTGTGGCATTGTCCACCACATTGACATCTTCGTTGCCGGGCTCCGACATCCCGTCAAAAGTATCGAACAGGAAAAGCTGGCGGTTTGTGTCTTTTGCCCTGGCCAGCTTTCGCGTCACCAGCATCATGCTTCCTCCGCGCCAAACGCCGCATTCCACAATATCTCCTTCGATACGGTTTTTGATCAGATGGTCGACGCTCCTGGATAGGGCTACCAGTCTTTCCAGGCTTGTCATTGTATACGGCCTGACCGCGCCAATATCGGCTTTTTCGTCATCCGAAAAATCGGAAGGAAATGCCTGGTGGATATTTCCTCTTTCACAAAGGATATCCATTCGTATCTTCTTATCGATCAGCTGCTTGCCGCTGAGTTTTCCCAGGATTGACATAATGCTTTGACTTAAATGTGCGGGGAATAGCGCTTCAAAAAAAATTAGCCCTATTCCCGCAAAAGGCTAATATCTGTCCTTCGGACAAACCGCTTCCAGCGGTTCAAGACCTTTAGCGACAAATATACGAAACCTGCCCCTAAACATGTAAATTATCATTACGCACACCGACCCGCAGATACTGCAGGAATTGCTGAAGGCCCTGCCGTTTGAGGTCATCCAGTTTGTAATCCAGATAATGCGTGAAGTACGCGTGGAGATCGAATATAGGATAAGGATTTTCCTGAACTACCCTATCGATGTGCTCCAACCCAAAAAGATTGGCCTCGTCCCACCGGCGGATGAATCCAACGTCCAGCGGCTTATTGCTGATCCATGCGGCATAGACAAATGGAAGACCAGTGAGTGCTTTCCAGGCTTCGCCCAGGTCATAAACATACGGAGATATCTTTCTTTGCTCCAGGGCCCGGTCGCCAATGACCACCCCCGCAGTCGCACCCCTGATATGATCCCTGAAATCCTGTCCGGCATGTATCAATTGCGGACGGGTCTTCCAATACCGTTCCAATAATATGGCAGCCAGTTGTACGGAAGTACGGCTTTGATAATCCAGCAGGACCCTTTCGACCTTTTCTATCGGCGTTTCGCTAAAAAGACATACCGATGCCACAGCCCCGTCGCTGCCAATGCAGTAATCCCCGTTAATGTAGTATTCCTTCATTTTGGGAATGATCGCTACAGGCACAAGCCCCATATCGATCTCGTCTTTCAGCAGCATGTCCGCGATCCTGGCAGGATATTCAATGATCAGATCGATATCCTTCACAATGGAAGAATGCGTGATCCCATAGAGCAACGGTTTTGTATTGAGATAACTTACAGCGCCTACTCGTATTTTTCTGTCCAATTCCTTTATGTTACTTATTTTTCCGTCCAATTCCTTTATGTTAATTTTGCCGGCAAAAGTACGACAAATCAAGATACATGGAGCTAAACACACTGACCGCTATTTCCCCTATTGACGGCCGCTATCGCCACCAGGTACAGCACCTGGATGATTATTTCTCGGAATATGCGCTGATCCGTTATCGCGTGTTGGTGGAAGTGGAATACTTTCATTTTTTAGCAAAGAACAGGATCTTTATCCTGCCGGCGCCGGCACGTAAACACCTGCAGGGCGTCCTGGAACATTTCGGACAAGAGGATGCACTTTGGATCAAGCAGAAGGAAAAGACAACCAACCACGACGTAAAAGCTGTCGAATACTTCCTGAAAGCAAAGCTGGATGAGCTCCCGGCGGGCACAAAGGAGATCCAGGAATGGATACATTTTGGCCTTACTTCCCAGGATATCAACAATACCGCCATCCCCTTATTGTGGAAACACGCCGTGGAGTTCGAATATCTTCCCGGTCTGCTGAACCTGAAAAGACAGCTGCAGGTGCTGGCCCGCGACTGGAAAGACGTTTCGATGCTGGCCCGGACACACGGACAACCCGCCAGCCCCACACGCCTGGGTAAAGAGATCATGGTGTTTATCGAAAGACTGGAAAACCAGGTAGAGCTGTTTATCCAGGTGCCTTTCTCCTCGAAATTCGGAGGGGCCACCGGTAACTTCAACGCCCATCATGTCGCCTTTCCAAAAAAAGACTGGGTAAAGCTGGCCAATAACTTTGTGGAAGGCACCCTGGGACTGCAACGCCAGCAATACACCACACAAATAGAGCATTACGACAACCTGGCCGCTCACTTTCATGCCATGGAGCGCATCAATACCATCCTCATCGACTTCTGCCGGGACATCTGGACCTACGTATCCATGGACTATTTTTCACAAAAAACAAAAGCAGGAGAGGTCGGCTCTTCCGCCATGCCGCATAAGGTAAATCCCATCGACTTTGAAAATGCGGAAGGCAACCTCGGTGTCGCCAATGCGCTTTTCGGGCATTTTGCAGCAAAGCTTCCCATATCCAGGCTGCAAAGAGATCTGACGGATTCTACCGTACTCCGGAATATAGGCGTTCCTTTCGCACACACCATACTTGCGCTGAAGTCCATTGAAAAAGGATTGGGCAAGCTGGTACTCAACCGGCCCAGGCTGGATAAGGACCTGGAAAATAACTGGGCAGTAGTGGCTGAGGCTATCCAGACCGTCCTGCGCCGTGAAAATTACCCTCAGCCTTACGAAGCGTTGAAAGAACTGACAAGGGGCAAAGCAAGCATCGACAAACAGTCCATCCACCAGTTTGTCGACAAGCTGAAAATATCCCAGGCCTTGAAAAAAGAGCTTAAAAAAATAACCCCGCATAATTATACAGGTATCACCCTGGGTTAGCGAATAAGCATGACCGTTCCTTTTCGCACGGCATCTCCGCATAATGCATGCGCCCTGATGTAATACACATATGCGCCGGCAGGCTGAGGCTGCCCATTGAAAGTGCCGTTCCAGCAACCGGAAGGATCTTTACTATCATATACTTTCTCCCCCCACCTGTTGAATATGGTCATTTCAAAGTCTCCCACATAACCCCAGTATTTGATGCCAAAACAATCATTGTGGCCATCCCCATTGGGTGTAAAAGCATTGGCGACGGGGAAGCCGATGCTGCCTCCCTCCTTCGTGGCATAGAGGGGAATGCTGTCGAGAGTCCGACAACCGTTCTCTCCGGTGACCATGACATAATACCAGGTGCTGGAGCCGGTACGGGCTATTGGATCAGGCTTGTAAGGATTGTCCAGCGTAGCTGCCGGGTACCACGTATAGCGATTGCCGCCGGTGGCGGTCAACCGGGCTTCGCCATAGATGCAGTCGATGTCATTGGATTTCGAAATAGTGACCTCCGGCCGCAGCCGCACATCCACCCGTATGGACAGCGATGTCTGCAGGGCGCAGATGCTGTCCCATCCTGTAACACGATAGATAGTAGTGGCAGAGGGCGCTACGATGATCTCGCCGGAAGAAGGGCCCTGGGCGCCGATGCCGGTCCCCCAGCTATAATAGTCTCCCAGCGAAGGATCGGCGCCCGTCACCGTCAGCCGCGTGGAATCTCCGATACAAATGCTGGGCGGAGCGGCTTTCACACGAAATGTATCAGGATATTTGATCTGTAATAAAACAGAATCTTCTGTTGTGCACGTATTGGCCGCCGTAGCCCGGACATAAAAGTACATGGAACTATCCGCGGTTACCGATATATGGTCGGAGGTAAATGAGCCGGGCGACCATTTGTATTGGTATGGCTGCGCGCCGTTCACCTGCAGATTCGCATTATGCCCGCGACAGACCAGCGTATCATCGCTCACCGTTATGGCAGGCACATCCAGCATGGTGATCCTGACTGTATCGCTCAGGGCACAGAACTTATGCCAGGCCGTTAGTACATAGCTGGTATCCCTCCCCGGCACAGCCAGGGGGCTCGTCACCGTGCTGTCGGAGAGCCAGATGGATGGCGTCCAGCGAAGAGAGTCCATATTCTGCACAGTGGAGGACAACAGTACGCTGGTTCCCTTACAGATGGAAGTGTCGCCATGTGCGGCAACCGCAGGCAGAGAGACGACGTCCACATGAATAGAGTCATTGCCGGCGCATCCTGCTACATTCGTGGCTGTCAGCCTGTATTCGCCCGAAACGCGCACAGTGAATGTATCCAGACCGGACCCATCCTGCCATTGCAGCGGCATTGCGGGGCCATTATACCGCAGCACAAGACTATCCCCCTTACAGAATGAAGTGTCGCCTGGAAGAGAAACCTTGGGAGTATCCAGCACCGTTATTGTCTGACAAAGGGAGGTCTGTGTGGGCAGACCGTCATCCATGATCAGGCTTACCCGGTAAGTGCCCGGCAGCGAGTAGGAGATCGTCGGCGGATCGGTCAGATTGGAACCGGGAATGCTTGAGCTGTTACAGCCGGGAAACCGGATCCTGGACAAAGTGTTATTATAGGCATTTGGAAGAAAGCTGTACAGATCCCCTCCCACCCGAAAGGGCGTGGACAGCGAATGAGGAAAATTGAAATTGCCGATATCACCCAGGTTGACGGCAGTCGGCACGCTGAGCACATCGTTATGAAAGTCCAGCTTGACGACGGTTTGCGCCGCGCCATCCGCAACAAGCCCGATGATCTGGTCACAGGATTGCAGGATGGTGATATCCCTCCCCGATTGTATAGCTCCGTCCGGATCGCCCAGGTCGACGGGCACAGGGGTATTCAGCAGGCTGTTGCCAAAGTCCAGCCGGATGATATTACCCCCTAATCCATTGGTGATAAAAACATACCAGTTGCCGGCGACATTCAGGGCGAAGATGCCTGTCGGATAGCTCAGCAATCCGCCGGGATTGCCCATGTTGATACCGACAGGAGGGACGGCGGGCCCTGCCGCGCTGAAATCAAATCGGGTAAGGGTATTGGATTCTGAACTGACGGTGAAGGCGTGGAGAAGGCCATTGTCGCGAAACGCATATAGGTCGATAGCTAATTGCATGGTTCCCAGGTTACCCCAGTCCGTGGCAACAGGTGCGGGATTGGTGACGCTGGCGCCAAAGTCTACCTGGACGATCTTGGGAACACCGCCGCCCGACAGGCTCCCACCCACGATTAGTGCATACCAGCGCCCATTGTCCTTCACCATCTGGATACCTTCGGAACCATAGCCCGGGTTCAGCGCCCCCATATTGCCGAGACTGATGGCCGTCGGCGTATTCAGCAGGCTGTTGCCAAAGTCCAGTCTTATCAGGGCGCCGGGATAATGGTTGACAAGAAACCCGTAATAATTCCCGTTCTCCGATACGACATCCAGGAAAACAGGTTGCGACAACAGATTATTTATATTCCCCATATTGACTGCTTCAGGGACAGTGTTGGGATCCGCATCGCAAAAGCTCCAATAAAAAGAAGTGCCGCCTGTTGAAGTATTCTTAATAGTAACGGGTGTATTGGGGCATACAACGGCAGGTATGGTAAAACTGGGAGCCTGTCCCCAAAGGATAAAGGTGGATAAACAGCCTATCAAGGTCAATAGCAGCGGTCTGGGTAAAGGACGAAACATCTGGATAATAAAAATATAAATAAAATCCAGTTATGTCATAATTATTCATAAGTGTGTCGTTATTGCAAACAAGTGTGTCGATTTGGAGGTTTTTCGTGTCGATTTACTACTCCGGCGAATTCAGTGGAATTGAAAAATCGATAATAAATTACTAGTTTTACCCCCAACCCTTGTTCCCGTAGGCATGAAAGCGCAATTCCCCCGTGTTGTATTAGGCATTATCCTGGTCTTCTTATCATTCTCTTATTCCGGTCATGGTCAGGACCTGACCACTGGTCTGCTGGCTTATTATCCTTTCAACGGCAATGCAAATGATGCCACCGGCAATGGGAACAACGGCATACTGATCAACAATCCCACACTGACGACAGACTGGGCAGGCCATCCCAACAGCGCTTATCTGTTCGACGGCGTAAGCAGCTACATCAGTATTCCCGGCGCCAGCAAGCTGAATCCCCCGGACGCCATGACCGTTGCCCTGCTCTTCTATCCCACCCGCCACCAGGTAGCCACCATGGCGGGAAAAAGCATCTATAACACTACCACCGGCGACGGCATCCAATGGCAGGCCGCCATGGATTGGAGTCCCTATCCGGGCGTGCTGTTCGGCGTAAACGCATCAGCCACAGGATGCACCGGCATACACCTCAACGACTCCTATATCAATTCCACGACGCCTGTCTCCCTCAACCAATGGCATTGCTTTGTTGCGACATTCAATAAAGGCGAACAAAAGCTGTACATAGACGGAGCGCTTGTCAGCACGATCACCACTCCGTTTACCGCCCTCAACCAGTGTACGAATTCCGAAGTGATGATCGGGGCATGGTGGATCAATAATCCGCTGTTCTTCCAGGGTAAGATCGATGAGGTACGCATATATGACCGGGCTTTGACAGCCCTGGACGTCCAGGCATTTTGTCCTGCGTCATCCTGTCCCACCCTGTCCGGGACGCTGACAGGCAGCAATACCTGCAACGGCGCCCCCGGTCTGCTGACCTTTCATTCCAGCTCGGGCCCCGGGCCTTTTACCCTCACCTATTCCGATGGTTCGACTACATATACAGCCATAAATGTCCATGATGGCGAACCTTTTGCCGTCCAGGTACCGCCCACCGTCACCACCGTGTATACACTGCAATCCATACAGGATAACAGCGGCTGCGCTGCCACGACAGTACCGCCGGGCATAACTGCCACTATCAACCCGGGCAGCTGCTCTATGTGTACAGGATCACTGGGCGATCCCATCGTCAACGTGGATTTTGGCACCGGCAATGGGTCTGCTCCGCCGCTGGAATTGCTTGTCCCCGGCGCCTCCGCGATCAATATGAGCTATGTCCCCGTCACAGGCAACCCCGCCCTGCCTACTCCTGTGGATGGACAATATACAATTACCAACAATGTCCCGGTCAACGGCGCCTGGTTCTCCGGCAGCCCGGACCATACACCGGGTGACGTGAACGGCTATATGCTTTTTGAAAACGCGGATGTCACCCCGGGGGATTTCTACAGGCAAAAGGTCTCCAATCTCTGCGAAGGAGGAAAGTACGAGTTTGCCGCATGGATAGCCAACGCGGACAATCCGGCCATGATCACTGCCGTCCTGCCTGACCTGACCTTTATTGTACAGACAGAGGATGGTACTGTCCTGGACACCTATCGCTCAGGCCCCATACCGCAGACCAGCACCTTCACATGGACGCAATACGGGTTCTTTTTCACGCTTCCTTCGGGCATCAGCACCGTAGTCCTCAGGATCGTCAACAACAATCCCGGCGGCTCCATCACCCCGGGCAACGACTTTGCCATCGACGATATCACCTTTCGCCCCTGCGGTCCGGGATCGACCTCGTCATTCTCCAATACCACAGTGGTACCGCAGCTGACGGTCTGCGAAGGAGGGGGTGGAACATTATACGGTACACTGGCGGCAGGATATACCAGTCCTCAATACCTGTGGCAGATAAGCAGGGACAGCGGTAAGACATGGACCAGTATCCCCAACTCCAATGCGTTGCAGCTGCCTGTAACCTCGCCTGTCACCGGTCAGTCCATCGACTACTACTACCGGATGGTGGCGGGGGATGGGGGCAATATCCAACTGCCCAATTGTCGCATAACCTCCTCCGTAAGCATACTGACGGCGCGGGCGCTGCCCAATACGGATTTTGCCTTTGCGCAAACGCCCTGCACCCCGTTAGAGGTGAAGTTTTACGACGCCGCCCAACCGGGGATCACCTACACCTGGAATATAGAAGGTGCCGACCATGCATCTCCGCCAGGCGGCGGCTTTGTATATACCTTCCCTTCCTTTGGGACCTATTCCGTAACACTGAAAGCCAGCGACGGCGTCTGTACCAACAGCAGTAAGAAGGACATCGATATACAGTTACAGCTGTCCGATATCATCGCCAGCAAGGATACGATCCTGTGCGGAAGCAGCCCTGTCCACCTGCGGACCAAACCTGCGGTTGACTTTTGCTGGGATCCCACGACGTACCTCGACGACCCCGCGTCTGCCAACCCTACGGCCACTCCACCCGTCACGACCAAATATTATTTTACAGCCAATATCACAGGCCCTAACCTCATCGTAAACGGAGATTTCAGCGGTGGCAATACCGGCTTCACTTCCAGCTACATATTCTCTCCGGTGGACGATATGGAAGGCAAATACTTCATCGGTAATAACCCGCAGAGTTGGGACCCTTCGGCGCCCGCATCCTGCGGAGATCATAGCAGCGGCGCCGGCAGCATGATGATGGTCAATGGCTATGAGCTGGTCCCCGGCGCGAGTGTGTGGTCACAGCAGGTCACCGTACAGCCAAATACCAATTATGCTTTTTCCGCCTGGGTACAGTCGCTTGTATATCTCAATCCCGCCAGCCTCCAATTTTATATCAATGGAGTTCCGCTGAGCAATCCTTTCACCGCCAGTGCTACAACCTGCTCCTGGCAGCAATTCTATACCGTCTGGAATTCCGGCGGCAATACGACCGCAACTATCAAAATTGTGGACAGGAATATGAATTGGGCGGGTAACGACTTTGCGCTGGATGATATTTCACTCGCACAGATGTCCCTGCAGAAAGACTCGGTAACCATTACAGTGGAGGATCCTCCCGCTGTAAAAGCAGGCCCTGACACCGCCATCTGTCCCGGCAATCCCGTCCCCCTGTGGGCTACGGGAGCCGCCACCTATTCCTGGACACCGGCAACCACCTTGTCCGACGGAGCCAGCGCTACCCCTGTGGCTACCCCGGACCTCACCACCGAATACATCGTCACCGGCACATCTCCGCAAGGCTGTACAGCCACCGACACAGTGGATGTCGGGATCTGGTATCCGCCTTACATCCGCCTTAGCTCCGACACCGCCATCTGCAGTGGCGACAACATCCGGCTGCATATCGAAGGCGGCGCCTCGTATATCTGGTCTCCCGCCGCCTTGCTCGACAACCCCACCAGCCCTACTCCCCTGGCCACCTTGTCCACAGATACCATGTTCCATGTAGCCATCACCGATGCCAACGGCTGCCCTGAAGAAGATTCCGTCAAAATATACATGCGCTACCCGCCCACCTTTATACAGCCTCTGGACCTCACCCTCTGTGAGGGATCATCCGGCGTCCTTGGACGTAATGACTATATACATTATGTATATTCCTGGATGCCCGCCACCGGCCTCAGCGACCCCACAGCCCCGCGGCCCATTGTCACGCCGGCAGCTTCCGGACAATATACAGTGTACATCTCCGACTCCACCTGCCCTCAGTATAACAGCACGTTCCAGGTGGATGTCACCGTGAAACCCAATCCCATCGTCACAGCAACAAAAGCCCACGACATCGATTGTTCGCAGGCCACCACGCAGCTGAACGCATCCGGCGCCTTTAACTATGTCTGGATGCCCGCCACCGGTCTCAGCGATACTGCCAGCCCCAGTCCCCACGTCAGCATCGACACTACTACTACCTATACCGTCAAAGGTACAGGACTCAACGGCTGTTATGCGTATAGCCAGGTCACCGTCAATGTAAGAGTAGAAGGGAAGAATCTTTTCATCGTACCCAATGCATTTACTCCGAACGGGGACGGACATAACGACTGCTACGGCATCCAACGATGGGGAGACGTACAGGTGGAGGAGTTTTCGATATTCAACAGGGCAGGCGTCCGCGTCTTCACCACCCGTAATCCCACCGAATGCTGGGATGGGGATTTCAACGGACATCCACAGCCTGCCGGCGGCTATGTATACCTGATACGGGCAAAGACTTTTTGCGGACCGGTCACCCGGACGGGGATGCTTATATTAGTCAGATAAGTGCGTCCTTCGGATACTATTTATGTATTTCCGACGTGAAATGGAACTCGATGGCGGGATTATTGGTCCTCTCCGTATTCAGGAACCATTCGCTCTGCGCCAGGTAGACAATGTAGCCATCCTTGTCCTCGGCGATATTCGCATGTTTGAAACGGGTAAACTCTTCCAGCTTTTTGGGGTCCGCACTGGTGATCCAGCAGGCTTTGTAAAAAGGTAATGCATTGAACTGTACCGAAGCGCCATATTCATGCAGCAGACGATATTGGATCACCTCGAACTGCAGCTCTCCCACACAACCGATGATCTTCTTATTGCCGCCATACTGGGTAAATAGCTGGGCAACCCCCTCATCGGTGAGCTGCAGCAGACCCTTTTCCAGCTGTTTGGTCTTCATCGGGTCCCGGTTAACTACTTCCTTGAATATTTCGGGGGAAAAGCTGGGAATACCCGTAAAGAAGAAATCCTCGCCTTCCGTCAATGTATCCCCTATTTTGAAATTGCCGGTATCAAAAAGACCTACCACATCCCCCGGATAAGCCGCCTCGATGACATCCTTATCACGGGCAAGGAATGTATAGGGATTGCTGAAACGCACATCCTTATCCAGCCGGACATGATGAAAGTATTTGTTTCGTTCGAACTTACCGCTGCATACCCGGAGAAAGGCGATCCTGTCCCGGTGCTTGGGATCCAGGTTGGCATGTATCTTAAACACAAAACCGCTGAACTTATCTTCCTCCACATCCAGGGGACGGACGGACGTCTCACGGCTACGGGGAGTCGGCGCAATGCGTATAAAGGTGTCCAGCATCTCCCGCACACCAAAATTGTTGATAGCGCTGCCAAAGAACACCGGCGCCACCTTTCCGGCCAGGTAGTCATCCACATCCAGCTCTCCATGCACGCCATCCACCAACTCCACATCCTCCCGCAGGATGGTGGCATCCTTCTCACCCAGCCTTTCTTCCAGCAGGGAACTGTCCAGGTTGTCGATCCTCAGCGTGTCTTCATCCGTGGCCTTTGTATTGGCGGTAAAAAGGACCAGGTTCTTATCAGAGAGGTTGTAAACGCCTTTAAAATCCTTGCCGCTGTTGATAGGCCAGGTCATGGGATGCAGCTGGATATTCAGCTCCTTCTCGATCTCTTCCAGCAGGTCGAAACGATTCTTCCCGTCCCGGTCCATTTTATTGATGAATACGATGACGGGAGTGTCACGCATGCGGCATACCTCCATCAGGCGGCGCGTCTGGGCTTCCACCCCGTTGACGCTGTCCACGACGAGGATAACGCTGTCCACGGCCGTAAGTGTCCGGTACGTGTCTTCGGCAAAATCCTTGTGACCCGGTGTATCCAGGAGATTGATCAGCATGCCTTTGTACTCAAAGCTCATAACAGAGGTAGCTACGGAGATACCACGCTGTCTTTCAATCT
>Ga0105240_10001017_pt1 | contig 50007 bp, 40 predicted proteins | sample KBSC54metaG_FD_80426 | JGI IMG/M metagenome (GOLD analysis project Ga0105240, IMG submission 80426) | Corn rhizosphere microbial communities from Kellogg Biological Station, Michigan, USA - KBS C5-4 metaG | ecosystem: Host-associated > Plants > Roots > Rhizosphere > Soil | place: Michigan, USA... | reverse complement strand
TTGAGCACCAGCCGGTTGATCGCCCGGTGAGGAATCGTGGCCCCTTTGGGCTCCCCGGTGGAGCCGGAGGTGTACATGATGTAAGCGAGCAAGCCCCCATCGGCCAGCGCCGATAAGTTCTCCCGGCTTTCCCGCGCCATGGACGCTTGGTCGCGGTCCAGGCAAACTGCCGGCAGGGACAGGTCGGGCAGAGCCGCAAGGAGCTGGGAATTGGTCACCACCACCGCGCTGGCACTATCGCGGAGCATGAAGTTGAGACGCGCTTCCGGGTAGCGGGGGTCCAGAGGCACATAAGCAGCTCCGGCCTTGAGAACAGCCAGTAAAGCAACAACCATCTCGGGCGATCGCTCGAGGAACACCGCCACGGGGCGGGTGCCGAGATCGAACCGTTTGAGAACGTGGGCGAGTTGATTTGCCTTGGTGTTCAAGTCTTCATACGAGAGCACCTGGCTGCCATACATCACCGCGGGTGCATCGGCCGATCGCCTGACCTGGTCCTCAAACACCTGATGAACACCGAGGTCGCGCGGGTAGTCCGTCCGGGTGTCGTTCCAATCGAAGAGTAATTGGCGGCGTTCGGCCTCGGTCAAGAGCGGCAGCTCAGAGAGGTGTCGTTGCGGCTGCTGCAGCGCTCCCCGCAAGAGGGTCTCATAATGGCCCAGCAGCCGTTCGACAGTAGCGCGCTCGAACAGGTCGCGGTTGTATTCAACCCCGGCTTCGAGCCCCCCGTGGGTCATTCTAAGCACCAGGGTTAGCTCGAATTTGGCGGTATCGCCGGGGACATCGATGACGTTCAGCTGCAATCCCGGCCACGAGAGATCCTCCAGAGGATCGCTTTGGAAGACGAACATGAGGTTCGTGAACGGCATCTGGCTAAGTGAACGCTCGGGTTGCAATCCCTCGACCAGCTTCTCAAAAGGAAGATCCTGGTGTGCAAACGCACCCACGGCGCTCTCCTGCACACGAGCGAGCAATTCGGTGAACGTTGGATCTCCAGCCAGGTTGGTCCGCAGCGGCAATGTGTTGACGAAAAATCCGATCAGATCCTCGAGCTCCACGCGATTCCGACCGGCCACCGGTGAGCCGACCACGAGATCCTCTTGGTGCGTGTAACGATGAATAAGGACCTTAAAGGCGGCCAGGAGCACCGTGAAGGGGGTCGTGTCGTGACTCTGGGCAAAGCTCGCCACCTCGGCGGAAAGCTTCGGGCCAAGCCATCGCGTTGAGTTAGCGCCAGCGTACGTGGGAACCGCTGGTCGGGGATGGTCGGTCAGCAATGCCGTCGCTTCGGGGCTCCCTTGCAACCGGGTTTTCCAGTACGAAAGGTGCCCCTCCAACAAATCGCCGCGCAACCATTCGCGCTGCCACACTGCGTAATCGCCATATTGAATGGGCAACTCCGGCAATGACTCGCGCTCCCGCCGCAGGAACGCGCGGTAAAAGGCTCCGAGCTCCCGGAACAACACCTTGAGCGACCATTCGTCGGCGACAATGTGGTGGAGCATGAGAATGAGGTCGTGCTGCTCAGCCTCCTGGCGCAGCAAGGTGGCCCGAATCAGCTTGCCCGCGCTGAGTCGAAAAGGGCGATTGACCTCTTCGCGGAGCAAGCGGTTTGCTTCGGTCTGACGCTGCGCCGGCGGCAGCGAAGAAAGGTCAATCAGGCGCAATTCAATGGGTTCGGGAGCGTCGATCACTTGGAACGGAATTCCCTCCTCACTCACGAAGCGGGTGCGCAGGGCCTCATGGCGCGCCACTACTGCATTCAAGGCGTGCTCCAAAGCCGCCAGGTCCAACCTGCCCGTCAGGCGAGCCGCGCTCGCGATGTGATACAGCGGGCGGTCCGGTTCCAATTGATCCAGAAACCAAAGCCGCTGTTGTGCGAAAGAAAGCGGGACCTGACGCGCGCGCAGCTCCGCCTCGCGTAATCTCGAAGCGAGTAAATCCCGCTTGGTCGGAAGGTGGTCCTGAACGTTTACGCCCGTACTCATGGAGAAACTTTTGTCTCGGCGGATCGATGGAGCAGCTCATCGATCTCCTCGTCCGAAAGTTCATCGAGCCGCGCGAGCAGTTCGCGCGGGTCGGCTTCCAAGTTGCGCCGCGGGATTGAGCTGATACCCACGGGACGCTCCTGCATGGTGCGACCGATTGCCTCGGCAAGGGAGGCGATCGTGGGGGCTTCAAAAAGCAGGCCGACGGACAATTCTGTTTTAAGAGAGGCCGCGAGCCTCGACATGACCTGCGTTGCCAGCAGAGAATGGCCGCCGAGCTGAAAAAAATTATCGTGAATTCCAACCGCTGAACGGCCCAGCAGCTGGCACCAAATTTCAGCCGTTGCCTTCTCCAACGGACTTTGGGGAGGCGCACCCGCGGGCTTTTCCTGGACGGGAGTGGGAGCGGGAAGCGCGTTCCTGTCCAGCTTGCCATTGGCCGTGAGCGGCAGGTTCTCCAGCCACACGAAGGAGGAAGGAATCATGTATTCCGGCAGGCTCTGCTGCAAGGCGGCACGCAGAGCGTCGGTGGATGGAGACAGGCGCGAAGGCACCAGGTAAGCCACGAGTCGGGGACCTCCGTCGCCGGTGTCCTGAGAGATGACAGCGCTTTCGCGCACCCCCGGATGCCGGTTCAAAGCGGACTCGATTTCTCCCAATTCGATACGGAAACCCCGAATTTTCACTTGGCCATCCATTCGGCCGAGGTACTCCAGGTCGCCCGTGAAGGTGTAGCGCGCCAGGTCGCCGCTCCGGTAGAGTCGTCCGCCCTTCTCACGGCTAAATGGATCGGCGATGAAACGCTGCGCCGTCAGTTCTGGCCGGTTCAGGTATCCGCGTGCCACGCCGGCGCCTCCCACGCAGATTTCGCCAGGAATACCCAACGGTACAGGTTCCAGGTTTTCATCCAGCAGGTACAGATTCAGGTCGGGAATGGGTATGCCAATCAGGCTACCCGCCCCTTTCCTCAAGTCGGCTTCTTTGATCTGGTGATAGGTGACATGCACGGTCGTTTCAGTAATCCCATACATGTTGACGATTGTGGGATGTGTGTCCCCGTAACGTTCGAACCACGGCTTCAGGCTCTCTAAGGCAAGCGCTTCACCTCCGCAAATTATGTAGCGCAAGTTTAACGCCGGCCGACTGCTCGCGGCTTGATCAGCCCAAATCAACTGCCGGAAGGCGGAGGGGGTCTGGTTCAACACGGTCACCCCTTCCTTTGCCAAGAGTTGGTAGAACTCGCCGGGCGACCGGCTAAGCACGTACGGAACGACGACTAGACGTCCGCCGTACAGAAGCGCCCCCCATATCTCCCAGACCGAAAAATCAAACGCATAAGAATGAAACAACGTCCAGACATCGCTCGAAACAAAGTCGAACCAGGACTGCGTCTGAAGAAAAAGCCGGGTGACATTCTGATGCGTGACGATCACTCCCTTGGGGCGACCGGTGGAGCCGGAGGTATAGATGGTATAGGCGGCGTGGCACGGTTGGACACGGCACGGGGGCGCCGTTCGAGCGTGCGCCTCCAGGTTCAGCCCAGGGGAGTCCAGGCAAACCAGCGGTGGAGCCGCATTGGACAGAGCCGGGCGCAACGAAGCCTGGGTCAGAACCAGGCGTGCACCCGAATCCTGGAGAATGAACTCCAGGCGCTCCCGGGGATATCCCGGATCGATCGGCACGTAGGCCCCTCCCGCCTTTAACACCCCCAGAATAGCGACGATCATCTCGAGCGAACGCTCCAGGTACAGAGCCACGGTGATTTCCGGCCCAACGCCCTGAGCTTGGAGATAGTGCGCCAACTGGTTGGCCCGGGCATCCAGCTCGCGGTAGCTGAGAGTTTGCGTACCGAAAGTAAGGGCGACAGCGTCGGGGGAGGCATGCGCTTGCCGAGCGAACCATTCGTGTAAACAGGCTGGCGAATCCTGAACGAGAACCTTTGGCCTGGTGCCGCCGAGGAGTCGGCAACGCTCGGCTTCGCTCAGCAGCGGCAGGCGTGAGAGGCGCTGTGTGGGATGCTCGCCGACGGCTCGGAGTAGATTTTCGAGATGGCGCAACCGGCTGGCCACGGTTGAACGCTCAAACAGGTCTGTGCTGTACTCGGACCGGAGATGCAGTGTTTGGCCGATCTCGGTCACCAGCAAGCTCCAGTCGAACTTGGCTCCACCATTATCCAGATCAAGGCGGGTGACCTCCAGGCCAGGCAAGCTATCCTCCGAGTTTAAGGCCGGCTGCAACCCGAAAACCACGGGGAACAGCGGGTGCCGGCCTTGCTCCCGCTGCGGCTGCACCGCTTCCATCACTCTTTCAAGAGGAACCTCCTGGTGCGCGTAAGCACCCAAGACCGTCTCACGCGCGCTCTTCAGTAGTTGCAGAAACGTTAAGTCTCCGCTGACGTCCATGCGCAATGGGAGAGTGTTGATGAAGAAGCCAATCAGGCCCTCGGTTTCTGTCCGTTCTCTTCCGGCCATCGGGGATCCGATGAGAATATCAGTCTGGCGAGTACAGCGATGGAGGAGAGCGGCGAACGCCGCCGCCAAAACCATGAACAGAGTCGTCCGCTCAGAGCGCGCCACGTCCTTCAAGCGCGCGAGCACCTCGGTCGGCAGAGCCGAAAACAGGGTGGCTCCGCGATGGGACGGACGACACGGTCGCGGGTGGTCGGAAGGCAGGGCCAGCACGGGGAGCGGGGGGCGCAGCCGGGCGCGCCAGTACGCGAGTTGTTCCTCGAAGAATTCAGGGGTGCAAACGCCACGCTGCCAGACGGAGAAATCACCATATTGGATGGGGAGTTCCGGCAGGATTGAGTAGCTGCCCGACAAAAAGGCCCGATAATGCGCAGCTAACTCGCTGAACAACAGCTTGAGCGACCACTCGTCGGCAATGATGTGATGAAGGTTGACCAAGAGCACGTGGTCGTCCGGACTCAGTCGGAACAAACGCCAGCGGGCCAGCGACCCGGAGAGATCGAAGGGCGACCGGGCTTCCTGATCAAGGGCCTCACCGATCCGCCTCTCCGGGTCGACGCTCTCCGAGAGGTCCGTTTGCGGGAGGGAGAACGGGCGCGGCGGCAATACGATCTGCGCCGGTGCACCACCGCGAACGGCCATAATCGTCCGCAGCGACTCGTGACGACGAAGGACAGTCTCGATGGCCGCGCGGAGCGCCTCCGGGTTCAAGGGCCCGGTCAGGCGCCACGCTTGGGGCAGATTGTAGACGGACGTACCCGGGTGTACCTGCTCGAAGGCCCACAAGCTTTCTTGCAACAGAGAGAGCGGGAATACCGCGGTGGCGCTCTCCGGGGCGGCGGTCCGATCCGATCCTGCCTTTAGTGATGTTCCGTCTTGGACCATAAACATCGCTGGATCGTCCTCAAAAAGGCGACCGGGCTGACAAAGGCAGAGATGTTGGCAACCGACTCCACCTGGTCGCAGGCGAAGCACCCCTGCCGTTCATAAGCCCGGCGCAAAACTTGAGCGAGCGAGAAACTTGGACAGAATTTCTGCGCGTGTGTTCGAAAACTGCTGTGTCGGTTGCCATACGACTGCCCCCACCGTAGGCTGCGACCTCCGATCTCGTAAGTGGGTAAAGCCCTTAAATATTTAAATTCGGGAACCCCAACTCGCACCTTGACCGTGCGCGTTCCAACGCGCATGTTCGGGAGTATCAGGATCTAACCCTATTGGGCAGAAGACTTGAGCCGGGTAAAATGGCCAAGTTCAGTTCGTTACAGGCTTATCGAAAAGAAACTGCGCATCCTGATGGTCGAGGACGAAGCTCATGACGCTGCCCTCGTTGAACACTCGCTCAAAGAGGGTGGATTTAACTTCTCAATCAAGCGCGTCGACAACGAAGCGGGCTACCTGAAGGAGCTGGATCATTTCCGGCCCTCGGTCATCCTCTCCGATCATGGGCTTCCCGCCTTTGATGGATTCACCGCGCTCTCCATCGCCAAACGAAAAGCTCCGGACGTGCCTTTCATATTCGTCACGGGGTCGCTCGGCGAAGAAATGACCATCCAGGCGCTGAAAAGCGGCGCCACGGATTTTGTGCTTAAGCATCGGCTCAGCACGCTCCCACCGGCGATCCACCGGGCGCTCCGCCAGGCCGAATTCCGGCAACAGCGCAGAAAGGCGGAAGAAGCGCTGTTGACCAGCGAGGAACGTTATCGAACGCTGGTGGAACTGTCTCCGGATGCGCTGTTCGTCCAAATAGAAGAGCGCATTGTGTTTATTAACTCGGCCGGGGTGAAATTGTTTGGCGCGGCCAACCCGGAACAGCTGATCGGCAAACACACCCGGGATTTGGTCCATCCCGACTACCTCAAGGCGGTGCAGCAACGCCGTCGACGCATGCGAGACCAAGCCCGGCCCCTCCCATTTCTGGAACAGAGATGGGTCCGCCTGGATGGGGTGCCGGTGGACGTTGAAGTCGCCGCTGCCCCGTTAATCTTCGCGGGAAAATCTGCCGCGCAAGTGATTGCTCATGACATCACCGATCGCAAACGGACCGAGCAGGAGATTCGCCGACTCAATGCCGACCTGGAGCAGCGCGTGCTCGAGCGGACGACGGAACTGGAGATGGCGAACAAGGAACTGGAGGCGTTCAGCTACTCGGTATCCCACGACCTCCGAGCCCCCCTCCGCCACATTGAGGGGTTCGTAGAGATTCTAACCAGCTCGTGCACCAGCCTGGACGAAGAATCGCGGCGTCACCTGGAAACCATCACCGGATCCGCACGGCAGATGGGGCGTCTGATTGATGACCTCCTGGCCTTCTCGCGCACCGCGCGGGCCGATCTGACCAAAGGCACCGTCTCGCTCTCCTCCCTCGTTCAAACGGTCATCCGCGAGTTGCTGCAAGAGGCCCAAGGCCGACAGATCGAGTGGGTTCTGGAGGACTTGCCCACGGTCGAGGCCGATCCGGCACTGCTCCGCCAGGTTCTGCTGAACCTGTTGGGTAATGCGCTAAAGTACACCCGCACACGCAAACGGCCCCGGATTGAAATTGGCGCCGCCGGGACTGCTCAGGAGGAAATCATCCTGGTCCGCGACAACGGCGTCGGATTTGACCCCCGTTACGCGCACAAGCTGTTCGGTGTGTTCCAACGGTTGCACCGCGCTTCGGATTTTGAAGGCACGGGGATCGGGCTGGCCAACGTGCGCCGAATCATCCACCGGCATGGCGGACGCACCTGGGCTGAGGGTGAACTCGACAAAGGCGCAACTTTCTATTTTTCGCTTCCGAAGCGCCCAACTGCCGGGCGACGGGACCCGGCGGAAGAGAAGAATTAACGGCGGGCACGGAGGGTTGGACCGCCGGACGATATTACCGGTTGAATGAGCGGGCGAAATCCTCGTTCGACACTTCCGCCACTTTCTTCTGGAACTTTGACTCGGCGATTAATTGTTCCAGCTTTCGCGCGTACGCCGCGCTGTCCATCGGGAGGCCGATGGTCTGCTCGACGAGGGATGAGTACAGGATGAGGTTCGCCAGTTCCACCGAGTGGATTCCCTCAGCCCCGGGTGCGATCAACGGTTCCCCCTCCAGGATGGCGTTCACAAAATTCTGCATCAGGACGCCATGGCTGTTCGGGGCGTTGCCGAAGGGGATGGTGACGTTCCAGACCTCTGGCTTGGCAAAGCCGAGCCGGGCCGTTTGGCTGAACTGAACCATGTCCGATTCATTCCGGGTGAATTGGAGTTGCTCGTTCTCCAGGATCAGCCTCCCCCGGGTGCCGACCATCTCGAACCGGTTTGAACCCGGGGCTTCGCCAGTCGAGGAAACGAAGGTGCCGGTCGCGCCATTGGGATATTCGAGGTAGGCCGTCACGTTGTCCTCCACTTCGATATTATGGAATCGGCCCAGCTGACAAAAACCACGGACCTGTCGGGGCATCCCGAGCAACCACTGCATCATGTCGAGATTATGAAGGCTTTGATTGAGCAGCACACCCCCGCCCTCCCCTTTCCAGGTCGCGCGCCAGCCGCCGCTTGCGTAATATGCCTCGGTGCGGAACCAATCAGTCATGATCCAGCTCATCCGGACGAGGGAACCCAATTCGCCCGAGTCGATCAGATGCTTTATTTTCAAATAGCGCGGCTCGGCCCGAAGTTGGAACATGCCTGCAAACACCAGCCGGGGGTTTTGTTCATGGGCGGCGATGAGCTTTTCAGCGTCGGATTTGTGAGCGGAGATCGGTTTCTCCACCATCACATGCACCCCCTGTTCGAGAGCCAAAATGCCGAGGGTCGTATGCTGAAAATGCGGGGTGGCAATCACGACAGCATCAACCAAACCGGATCGGATCAACTCCTCGCCGTTCGTGAAGACCTTCAGGGCCTGATACGAGGAGAGCTTTGACACCACGGGGTCTGACACCGCCACCAACTCTGCCCGGCTCACTTTACCGGCCAGAAGATAGCCCGCATGGTGTTGCCCGATGTTTCCCAAACCAATGAGGCCTAAGCGAACTTTGGTCATGGCCAAAAGTGTAGTCAGTGGGCCAGTCGTGACGAGGCAAAATTGGGGCCGCGCCCTCCGCGAAAACGGTCAGCACCCCACCCCTGAAGTCACGGCCAGCCAAAGTCCAAAGTCAAGGTTCCGCTACTTAGGGATTTCCCGCGTGACTTCGGCCGGCGGCTTATCGTCCCGAAGGCCAAGGAAGGCGGGCTGGCGGAGATGCCCGTCGCGGGTCCATTCGGAGAAGCGAACCTGGCCAACCAGCTTCGGCTGCAGCCAGGTGCAATGCCGCATTTGGGCCGTGGTCATACCTTCTTCTTCTGGCAGGTTGGCAAACGGACAGCTGTCCCTGACGATCGGTTGAAACTGTTCAAACAGAGTGGCCAGGGATTTTTGATCGAAGCCCGTGCCCACTTTTGCAGCGAAGAGCAGCCTCTGGCCCTGGTAATATCCAACGAGGATCGCTCCAAAATGTTCCCGCGCACCTTTGGGTTCCGTATAACCGCCGATGACGAACTCCTGTTCCTGGGTCCATTTGAACTTGGTCCAGGCGCCCGTTCGCTGGCCGGGCTGATAGGGCGAATCCTTCAGCTTGGCCACGAGGCCCTCGAGCCCGCGCTTCTTCATTTCCCGCATCACTCGTGTCGAATCCGCGTCAATCCCAGCCGAGAAGCGCACGTGCGGGCGCAGTCCAGAAACGAGTTTCTCAGCGATCTGTTTTCGCTGCCAAAGTGGCAGACGCGTGAGATCTCTCCCGTTCAGATTGAGGATGTCAAAAACGTAATAGAAGAGCCCCGGCTTTCGCCCGGTTGCGGTCTGGTAGGATTGGAGCAGCTGGAAGGCCGAGCGGCCCTGAGAATCCACCGCCACCACTTCTCCGTCGAGCACAACCTGGTCAGCCGGCAGCGCCTGGAGCGCTTGGAGAATGGAAGGATATTTGCCACCCAGGTCCTTGTCCGTGCGCGACCGCAGATTCAGGGCGCGTTTGCTACGCAGGACGAGAGCGCGGACGCCATCGAATTTAATCTCGTACGTCCATTGCGAACCTTTGGGCAGTTCCTTCACCAAAAGGGCTTTCATCGGCTCGAGGAAGCTCGGAGCGGCCGGCGGCAAGCTCTGGAGCTTAATCCCGGCCACCACGTCAGCCGACCGAACTCGATCGGGCGAGGCTCCCCGTCGAGTAGACTCACCCACAGAGCCAAGGCCAGAGACGTTTGGCTGTTCGGCGGAAACAGCCGATAACGAGCCGAGGCGTCGATGGGCGGAGTCAGCTTTGGCCGGCCTTGCTCTCAGGGTCCGCGCCCGACCCGAGCCCACGCGAACGGTGCAGGCTGAGCGATTGCTCTGCCATTGAAGGTCATTGGCAGCCGCGATTCCTGCCAGGGTCCGCCCGGTGATCGCTGACCGATCCGCCGCTCTCGCTGAGAGAGGCGGAAGATCGGACCCGCTCTTAAGCAGCAGCCATTGGGTCCTTTTAGAATCCTCGTCCGTTCGCATTCGAACGAGGGTCCATTCCCCGTGCAGCTTCTTTCCGCTTAAATGCAAATGTAGTTTGCCGGATTCCAACGCTTTCAAGGGATCATCGCCGGAAACGCTGTAGTTTCCCTCATCCCAAACCATGACCGTGCCGGCGCCGTAATTGCCTGGAGGGATGATCCCCTCAAACCTCCGGTACTCGACCGGGTGGTCCTCCACCTGCATCGCGAGATGCCGTTCTCCGCGCACCGTGGGAAAGCCTTTCGGCACTGCCCAGGATTTCAGGACGCCCCCCATTTCAAGCCTGAAGTCATAATGGAGGTGAGAAGCCGCATGCTTCTGGATGACGAACTTGCCCTGCTGGCCACGGCCGGACGCGCGCGCCGTCCCGGACGGTTCTCGCGTCCGTCGAAAATTGCGTTTCGCTTGATACTCTTTGAGGCTCACGCTGCTTTTTTGTGAGGCCGCTTTTTGGCGGCTTTGGCGGCAAAGCCGTGACCGGTGTGCTCGAGGCTTTCCTTGAGCACGGAAACCAGGTCGATGACCTTCGTCGGCGGGTGCTTGGGCGGAGGTGGTCCTTCCGGCGGGGGCTTGCCGCCCAGTTCGATTTTCTTCTGGATCAACTCTTTCAAGGCATGGCGATAATCGTCGGCGTATTTTTCCGGCTCCCACCGCCCGCTCATGCGTTTGATAAGCTCAACCGCCATCTCCAGCTCGCGGGCCCCGGTATCCAGGCTGCCGGGGATCTTCAGCGAGCTTGGCTTTACCAATTCTTCGGCAAAGTGCATGAGCTCGAGGACCAGGGCGTTCTGCTCGGGCTTGACCGCCGCGAGGTGCTGGCGGGTCTTGATCACGACCTTGGCAATCCCCACCTTTCCGGTTCGCTGCAATGCTTCGCGCAGCAGAGCATAGGCTTTTGCGCCGCGTTTCCGAGGCTCGAGATAATAGGGCTTGTCGAAAAACATCGGGTCGATCTCTTCCAAGGGCACAAACTCAGTCACATCGATGCTCTGTGTGGCCTCGACGTCGGCCCGGCGAAAATCCTCGTCTCGCAGCGCCACGAATTTTCCTTTTTCATATTCGTAGCCCTTGACGATATTCTCCCAGGGAACTTCCTTAGCGTCGGCTTCCGCCACCCGTCGGTAGTTGATTGGACTTAGATCATCCTGGCGCAACAGGTGGAACTTGAGTTCCTCGCGTCGGGTAGCCGGATATAGGGAAATAGGGATATTGATCAGGCTGAAGCTGATAGACCCACTCCAAATCGGTCGCATAAACATTCCAACGGTATCGCGCCTTAACAGCTGGGGCGATTGGGGTAATGCCCTGCCAGCCCCGAGAAGGGGGGCAATCCCGTAGCGCTGACGACCGCCGGGAGAGCGAAATGGCCTCGCTTGGCCCAGATTTGAGCCTAGACCGTCTCAATCAGCCAAAGCGGCCGGGTTGTTTTCCAGAGCCGGAACCTACTCGTTGATTCCCCAACGAGGCACAACCACATCTTGCTGAACGACTCCGGCCAGGGTGGAAAGAGCTCTCTGGGTCAATCCGGCGCCCTCGGACGAGGAGACCTGGTGTTCAACGGCGCCGGCCCGCGACTTCTTCTCGGGTTGTGCGAAGAACTCCATTCTCCCACGCCTCGCCACCCCGCTTAAGTACGAGCGAACCGCACTGCTCTCTCTCTTGGAATCGGGCGACCGGTCAAACAAAGCAACCAACGCCAGCGGGTTAAGAGCCCGTTCAAGCCACGATTCGATCCAGAGCTTCACATGCTCCGGCAGTTCGTCACCATGGCAGGAAATGATGATGATGTCGGCACCCGTGGCATCGTCGACGGCGATCTGACGGAGATTGGGAATGCTTAACACGTCGAACTTCCACATCTGGTTGACGAAATTGCAGTCCCGGCCAAGATTCTCGACCAGAAAATCGTAGGTCCGCTTGGCCAACTTACCCGTATCGAAATCTTCGTAGGCAATGAGCACTGAAAAGGCAGGGTTGCCTTCGACTTCAGAAGGATTCAAAGGGGGACAAATCAGCGTGTGTTGCATGAGGTCACCTTGTCGTGACGGGGCTTCTTCCTCAATGGGGTTTTGACCCTACTTCGCTTCCGAAGGTCGGGAAAGGTGTTTTCCGCCGGCAAAGCGTGGCCCCGGCCTAATGCAAAAGCCAGGTGAGCAGTGGAGCGGCAACCAGGCTGGGCAGGTAATCGCTTACCTCAATTTTTTTGAGACCGAGCATAATGAGAGCCACGGAGAACACCAGGATGCCGGCCACACAGTTGATGGAATCAAGCAGGCCGTGAGTCGCAAGGAAGGGCTGAAGCAGTCGGGAGCACAAAAGGTTCACAGTGCCCTGAAACGCCAGCACCGGAACCACGGAAATCAAGACACCCCAACCGAGCATCAGGACCAGCCCCATCGCCGCCAGTCCATCCATCACCGCTTTGATGGCCAACGGATAAAAATAATCGGAGGCTGATATTCCCTCGATCACCGCGCCAATGATTCCCAACGGGGCTACACAATAGAGCACCGCGCTGGTCTTGAAAGCCGCGCTAACTCGGCCTTCTGCGCCGGCCTGACCGGCGACCAACCGATCATGCGCGGCCCGGCCCAAACGATTGGAAAGCCGCTGCAGATGGAGAAGTCGCCCGACCATTTTCCCGAGTATCAAGGCCAGGATGAGGATCAAACCTTGCTTGAGAATCTGACCCGCCGAGCCGCCAAAGCTCAACCAACTCAGCCGCAAGCCATAGAAAACAGTGAAGACGGCCAGCAGGATCTTCAGGTAGGCCTCGAGGGCCGTGGGGAGGACCCTCGATTTCATCAGGCCGACACCGCCTCCGATTAAAATCCCAATTACGTTTAGGAACGTGCCAATCATCGGGGGGGAGCATAAAGGGGACGGCACCAGAGCAAAGTTCAAATTGCGTTTATCGATAGGCAAGGGACGGAGCTCGTGCTTAAATGCCCGGCGGTTATGCGCAAAGAATTCAGCCTCGTGCCTCGAGACGTCCCGCGGGTCGAAACCAAATACCGCCGGATCCGCAGTTCGCTCCCCCATCCGGATTCAATCCCCACGCTCGAAAAGCTGCGCCGATTCGAGCCGCAATCCATGCGCGGCCAGCCCCCGCTGGTTTGGGACCGAGCGGAAGACATTTTTGTTTACGACAAGCATGGGAACCAATGGCTGGATTGGAGCAGTGGAGTGCTCGTCACCAACTCTGGCCACGGAGCCCCCGAGGTTCGCCGGGCCATTGTGGATCAGGTCAACAGCGGGCTGCTGCACAACTACGTCTTTCCGAGCGAGGAGCGTGCGGCTCTGGTCGAAGAACTGGCACGATTAGCGCCTCCCGGTCTGGAGAAAGTTTTCCTGCTCAGCACTGGGTCGGAGGCGACCGAGTGCGCGATCAAGCTGATGCGGACCCATGGCCGGCGAACCGGTGGCGCCAAAAAAATCACCATCGTTGGGGCGGAGCGCGGTTTCCACGGGCGAACACTCGGAGCTCAACAGGCCGGGGGCATCCCCGGGCAAAAGGATTGGATCGTGAATGTCGATCCAGCCATGGTGCAGGTTCCTTTCCCGGACGGCTATTGGACGAGCAACACCAGTTTCGACCACTTTTTGGATGCCCTGGCCAGGCAAGGAGTCTCCCCGGAAAACGTCGCCGGCGTTCTCTTCGAAACCTACCAGGGCGTTGGACCGGATTTCGCCCCAGTGGAGTACATCCGGCAATTATCGGAATGGTGTCGGGCACACGGAGCGTTGCTGGTGTTCGACGAGGTCCAGTCTGGCTTCGGCCGGACAGGCAGGCTTTGGGCCTTCGAGCACTATGGAGTGGTCCCGGACCTGATCTGCTGCGGCAAAGGGCTGAGCAGTTCGCTGCCGGTTTCCGCAGTGATCGGCCGGCCTGAAATTATGGACTTATTTCCTCCCGGCTCGATGACCAGCACCCATACTGGAAATCCGGTATGTTGCGCCGCCGCCCTCGCCAACCTGAAGATCATCACCGGTCGACGGCTGGCGGAGAACGCCGAGAGGATGGGCCAGGTGTTGAGCGCCGGGTTGAGCGCAATTCAACAGGCCTACCCCGAGATTGTGGGCCGGGCAAGCTGCCGGGGCCTTGTGGGCGGTTTGCAGATGACCCAGCCGGGGACCAGGGAGCCGAATCACGAGCTAGCTCACGACGTGATCCAATCGTGTTTCTATAAAGGATTGCTCTTCTTCGCGCCGGTCGGTGCTTGGGGCCAAACCGTCAAAATCGCCCCACCGCTCACCATCCCCGAGGAAGCTGTTCGCGAAGGACTACAAGTGCTCGAGGAAGCCATCGGCGAATGCATAACCGAGCGGGCCAGCCCAACGGCTAAATGAGGCGAACTCGCGCCGGGGCACGGTTCGGTGCAGCCGCCTCTCCGGTCACGGCACGTAAAGTGCCGCCTGTAGTTCGCGAACCATAACGCCGATGAACGGATAGCGCCGGCCAGGTTCCTGTTCCAGGCAGCGAAGGATCACCCGCTCGAGCGGAGCCGGAATATCAGAATTAAGCGCCCGAGGAGAGACAAAATCGGAACGATCCAGCTGCTTGCCGAGGATCTCCGCCGGTGAGTCACCAGGAAACGGTTTTTGATTGGTCAGGAGCTCGAAAGCCGTGGCACCGAACGCGAAGAGATCGGCGTGGTGCGAGAGGGGCTGGCCGAGCAGTTGCTCGGGAGCCATGTAGGCCGGGGTCCCAGGATTCTTTTTAGACAGCTTCACCGGCTTCTCCGGGATCTGCTGGGCGAGATCAAAATCGACCAACCGCACTTTGCCATTCGGTGTGACGAGCACATTCTCGGGCTTAAAGTCCAGGTGCATGAAGCCGTTGTTGTGCATGTGCTCGAGAGCGCAGGCCATGTCCAACAGGATCTGCGCCACATTCTCCAGCAGCACCGGATCGTGACGGGCATAGAGGTCCTTCAAGTTATCCGCCTCCACGTACTCCATGAGCAAGTAATGCTGCCCTTTAATCTTGCCGTGCTCAGCATAGCCGATAATGCCTTCGTGATCCGAGATCTTGGAGAGAATTTCACAACCCTGAACGAACCGGCGGCGGGCGGCAAAATTGAACTTGAACCGATCGTGCATCAAACGCAGGGCGTATGGCTTTCCCCGGCCATCGGTCGCGAGCCAGATATCGGCCATCCCTCCGCTATTCACCAGTTCCTGCAGATAGAAGCGCCCGAACGGCCCCGGGGCGGTGGAGCGTTCTGGGTCCGGCTGATTTGCTGATCCAAACACGGCAGCTATTTAGCACGCGCTCCCGGCAATCGCCAATGCTTTCTGAACCGGAGGGAAATGCAAATTGACAATCCGACGCCCCCGACGTACTTGTGCGAGGCTGGTTTCGAGGCAAGGAATGTACAATGTTTTGGAATCGGTTAAGACCTGGATGAACGCGTGGTTGGCGTTTGTTTACCCCGAATTTTGCCAGATCTGCGCTACCCAGCGGGCGACCCCCGGCCAGAGCTTCATTTGTTCGGGATGCCGCTCCCACGTTCACTTTCTCGATCGGCCGTTTTGTGAGCGGTGCGGGTTTCCGTATCCAGGGGCCATCTCGTCCAGCTTCGAATGCAGCAACTGCCGGGGCATGGAAATTCATTTTGAAACCGCGCGATCGGCAGTGGCGGCCAAGGACATCGTTTTGGAGGTAATCCACCGCTATAAGTACCATGGTGCGGTTTGGTTCGAACCTTTTTTGGCGGAGCTTCTCGTGCGCCAGGCGCAAGGGGAGTTGAACGCCTTGGATTGGGACTGGATCGTGCCGGTGCCGCTCCACCCGAAAAAGTATCGTGAGCGGGAGTTCAACCAGGCGGAACGGCTGGCTCGGCCCCTGAGCGCGGCTACCGGCATTGCCTTGAACCTGCGCCTGCTGCGAAGGGACCTGCCCACGAAGACTCAAACCCGGCTCACCCGGGAGGAACGCCAGGCTAACGTCCGCCAGGCGTTTAGCCCCACCAGGAGGGGTGACGTGGACGGCCGGCGGATCGTGCTGGTGGATGACGTTTTCACCACCGGCGCAACCACCAATGCCTGCGCGCGCGCGCTCAAAATGGCTGGGGCCTCCCGCGTTTGCGTCTGGACAGTTGCCCGGGGAATCTGAATACTAGGAGACGAGAAATGATGCGGCGCTTGAATCTGGTGGAACCCGTGCCTGGCAGGGAAGCGGAGAGCGCTTTGTGTGCGTCTCCAAACCTGGGCTCGGTCGATCTCTGACCATGGCAACTTCTTTCACAAAAAAGCCGATCCACCTCGAGGGAATGGAACCGCCAATCAGCCCGGCGGCCCCCTCCCCCAATTCCAACTTCGCCAAAAAGCCAAAACTCGCTTCTTCAAAATCGAAGAAACGGGAGATTCCGGAAGGACTCTGGACCAAGTGCCCCAAGTGCGGCACGATGGTTTTTGACAAGGAGCTGGACGAGAATCTCAAGGTCTGCACCCATTGTCAGCATCACTTCCCGATTTCGTCGCGGGAACGAATTCATTCCCTGGTGGAGACCTGCACCTTCGAGGAGATGGATCCGGAGATGAGCAGTGTCGATATCCTCCAGTTCACGGGAGTGGCGTCGTACATTTCCAAGCTGGACAAATACCAGCAGGAAACCGGGCTCAAAGATGCCATCATCACGGGCCTGGGTAAGATTGGCGAACACCGGGTGGGGCTCGGAGTCATGGATTTCAAGTTCCTGGGAGGCTCGATGGGTTCGGTGGTCGGCGAGAAGCTCACGCGGCTCATCGAGAAGTCCACCGAGAAGGGATTGCCCCTGATCATCATTTCCGCCAGCGGCGGCGCGCGGATGTACGAAGGCATGTTCAGCTTGATGCAAATGGCCAAGACGTGCGGCGCTTTGGCATATCACGCCAAGTCACGTTTGCCCTATTTAAGCGTCCTTACGGATCCCACCACCGCCGGCGTGATGGCCAGCTTTGCCACTGTCGGCGACCTGATCATTGCCGAGCCCGGCGCGATGATCGGATTTGCCGGCCCACGCGTCATTAAAGACACGACCCAGGCGGAGTTGCCGGCCGGCTTTCAAACGGCCGAATTCCTCCTTGATCGCGGGCTGATCGATGCCATTGTGCCGCGCAAGGAGATGAAGGCTAAGCTCATCGAATACCTGAATTATCTGACCCCCAGCCTCCAGCAGACTGCGTCCGTTTGATTGACCCCCCCCGCGCTACCAGGGCGAAAGGTTTGTTGCCACAGGCCAGAGTTAGGTAGCCCCCCACTCAAGTAAGGGCAGAACAGCCCATGGATCATCCGCGCCCGGTAGCGTTGGTTGATGGAGGAGAAAATGTGAAAGCCGCTCTACTCTTGAAAACCTGCACGCGCGCACTCCAAAGTGCTTTGCCACTCCTGATGCTCGCGACCCTGGAATTGAATGGCCGGTCTCAAACCGTTTCCGGGATACCTGCTCCAGCAATCCGGACTCCCCCCTCACCCGCTCTTAGTTTCGGGACAAGCTCCAGTTCCTTGAACCCTGCTGGCGTAACCTCGGGCAGTGTAGAGACCAACTTGTCTATCGCCGCTTTGTCGGGACAAATTGCCCGGTTCCAAAACGATCTCGAACAACTGCTTCCGCTTCTTAACGCCTTCAACAACAGTTTTGACTTTATCACCACCGGCTCGGCCTTCCCCTCAACCTCCGCCTCAAACCCTGGCGGAGCGGCGAATTCGGGGGCGAACCTCGCCGCCAATCTCGGGTCCAACCTGGGTAGTAACCTGGGAGCCAATGTCTCCGTTCCGGCGGGTGAAAGCCTAGCCGGGAACGCCGCCACCAATGCGCTCGGGTTCCCTCCAGGGTTGGGCGTAGCGCCGATTACCGGTGAGACGTTGCGCGCCTTGATCGTGCTGCAAAGCGACCTCGAACGGCTGCGGCCCACTCTCGATTCCCTGAATGGCAGCACCAACAACTTCATCGGCATCGGTCTGACTCCCGGCTTTGTCCCTGGCTCCATCACGAACGTTTTTAACGTAACTTCCCCGCGGCCCTGAGCGGGTCTCGCCTCCTATTCCGCAGCAGTACGGATTACGTACCGTATAAGCTCGGACCCGATTGCGCGTTGCAAGTCGGTCGTTTTAATTTATCTTCCCGCGCGAATGAAAGGCATTATTCTCGCAGGCGGCGCGGGCTCTCGTTTATTTCCGCTAACGCTCGTCGCCAGCAAACAGCTGCAGCCGGTTTACGACAAACCGATGGTCTATTACCCGCTAACGACCCTCATCGAAGGTGGGATTCGCGAGTTATGTTTGATTTCCACCCCCCATGACCTGCCCAGATTTCAGCAATTGCTCGGCGATGGCAGCGCCTGGGGACTAAGAATCGAGTACCGCCCGCAAACTAAACCAGAGGGAATTGCTCAGGCGTTCCTAATCGCGCAATCCTTCATTGGAACAGACTCGGTCACGCTCATCCTTGGCGATAACGTGTTCTACGGTGGAGACAGCTTCTATCGAGCGTTTTCGGAGTTCCAAAGCGGGGCGACTATCTTCGGTTACCACGTGAATGATCCGGAGCGGTACGGCGTGGTCGAGTTTGATGCCACCGGGCAGGCGATGTCGATCGAAGAGAAACCCCTGCAGCCCAAGAGCAACTATGCGGTGCCGGGACTCTACATTTATGACAATGAAGTGGTCACCATCACCCGCAACCTCAAACCGTCCGCGCGGGGTGAACTGGAAATCACCGACGTGAACGTCCAATACCTGAAACAGGGCCACTTGCGAGTCCGCCGGCTGAGCCGGGGATTTGCCTGGCTGGACGCGGGGACCAGCAACAGCCTCCATGAAGCCTCAGCCTACGTCCAAACGATCGAAAAACGGCAGGGCATCAAGATCGGCTGCCCTGAAGAGGCGGCTTACCGGCGCGGTTTCCTCTCCCTGGCACAACTCGAAGCACTGGCCCAAAAGATGCCGAAATGCGAGTACCGTGAGTATTTGACGAATGAAGTCATCGCGGAAGCCAAGCGTCTCGTCACTTAGACCCGCCCCGCCTCGAACCCCACCCGATGAACATCCTTCGCTGCGAACTGCCCGGACTCTTGATCCTTGAGCCGAAGGTCTTCGGAGATGCCCGCGGCTTCTTTATGGAAACCTGGAACGAGCGGCGTTATGCCGAGGCCGGCCTGGATGCGCACTTTGTTCAGGATAATATTTCCGTCTCCCGCCGCGGGGCGCTGCGGGGACTCCACTTCCAGAATCCCATGCCTCAAGGCAAGTTGGTCTCGGTCTGGGAGGGGGAGGTTTTCGATGTGGCCGTCGATCTCCGCCAGAGCTCGCCGACCTTCGGCAAATGGCATGGCTTGAATCTGTCCGCTGAAAACAAGCGGCAGTTTTTTGTGCCGCCGGGATTCGCGCATGGATTCGTCGTCTTAAGTGACTCGGCGATGTTCCATTACAAGTGCACCGATTTTTACTCCCCCAAGGACGAGCAGACCATCCGTTGGGACGATCCGGACCTCGGGATCAAGTGGCCGGTGAGCGCGCCGACCCTCTCGGAGAAAGATGCCAAGGGCCGATTGCTGCGCGAGTTCCCGAAGGATGGGTTGTTTCCTTGAACGCCCCCCCGCATATTTACTGTGCTAACGCTGCCGCTACGGCCTTTCATGCCTGTCCTTAACCACCCACCCGGATTATGAGCTCTCCTGTGATTCTCCTCATCGGTAAAGTCGGACAAGTCGGCTGGGAACTGCGCCGCACCTTGGCCCCGTTGGGCCGGGTCGTCTCGGTGGATTATCCCGACATTGATCTTACGGAGGGCGCTTCCATCCAAAAATGGGTTCGGGAGATCAACCCGCAGGTCATCATCAATGCGGCCGCTTATACCGCCGTCGACAAAGCGGAGAGCGACCAGGATCGATGCCTGCAGATCAATGGCACCGCCCCCGGCATCCTGGCGGAGGAAGCCAAACGCTCCAACGCCCTCCTGGTCCATTACTCCACCGATTACGTTTACAACGGCACGAAGAATACCCCCTACGTCGAGGAGGACCAACCCGACCCGCTGGGAGCCTATGGGCGTTCCAAGCTCGTCGGAGACGAAGCGGTCCGGCACGTCGGAGCCGATCATCTGATCTTTCGCTTGTGTTGGGTGTATGGAGCCCGTGGCCAGAACTTTATGCTCACCATGATGCGCCTGGCTCGGGAACGCGAGAAACTCAGGGTAGTGCAGGATCAATTCGGGTGTCCAACCTGGTCACGAATGATCGCCGAGACCACGACATTGGCGCTGAAGCAGAAACTCGCGGCCGCCGAACCGCACGCATTCCAGGGAATTTATCACTTGGCCGCCTCCGGCCACACCAGCTGGCACGGTTTTGCGGAAACCATCATCGGTCTGATGCCGGAGTCGGAGAGGAAATGCCGGGTCGTAGAACCCATCGCCACAGCTGAGTATCCATTGCCGGCAAAGCGGCCCGCGTTTTCCATTCTTTCCTGTGAGAAACTAAAGCGAACCTTTGGGCTTCAACTACCGCCCTGGGAGGAGAGCCTGCGGCAGGTCGTGGACAAAAACTGATCAAGATCATCGTACACCAGCTAACATGAAACTTCTCGTTACGGGCGGGGCCGGCTTTATCGGCTCGAATGTCATCCACCAGGTCATCGATTGTCCCGAGGTAGAACGCCTGGTGAATCTGGATTGCCTGACCTACGCCGGTCATTTGGGTAACCTGGAGAAGGTCAGCAGCCATCCCAGGTATGCTTTTGAAAAGGTCGACCTGCGTGACAAACCTGCGGTGCTCGAAGTCGTGAAGCGCCACGAAATCACCCACGTCATGCACCTCGCCGCGGAATCTCATGTGGATCGCTCCATAACCGGCCCCGGGGATTTCATCCATACGAACGTGGTTGGTACCTTTAACCTGCTCGAGGCCTGCCGCATGGCCTGGTTGGGCGCCCCGTCACGGGCGGGCCAACCAGCGACACGCTTTCACCACGTCTCAACCGACGAGGTCTATGGCAGCCTCGGAGCGACTGGTTTCTTCACCGAAACCACACCGTATGCTCCGAACTCGCCCTATTCCTCCAGCAAAGCGGCGAGCGATATGCTCGTCCGCGCCTACCACCACACCTACGGGATGGCCACGGTGATCACCAACTGTTCGAACAACTATGGCCCCTTCCAGTTTCCGGAGAAGTTGATCCCGGTGGTGATTCAGAGCGTGATGGCACGCAAACCGGTGCCGGTATATGGAGATGGCATGAATGTGCGCGACTGGCTGTATGTTCGCGACCATGCCGACGCGCTCTGGCAGGTGCTCAAGCAGGGGCGGGTGGGAGAAACCTACAACATCGGCGGGCACAACGAGTGGGCGAATATTCGTATCGTGGAGTTGATCTGTGATTTGATCGACGAATTCGCGCCCGAGCTCGGCGGCGCTTCGCGGAAGTTGATCACCTACGTCAAAGACCGACCGGGCCACGATCGACGCTATGCGATCGATGCGAGCAAGATCCAGAAGGAGCTCGGCTGGGTGCCGGCCCACAAATTTGAACAGGGCATCCGCGAAACCGTTCGCTGGTACCTGGATAACCAGGATTGGGTGCGGACGGTTCTCAAGCGCTGAGAAGCGAGGGCACCTCAGCACAGGGACTTCAGTAAAGTCCTGGCTGAGCTTGCTAATTCATCCGGTGCCTGGGCTTTCCAAAGGGGAAACCGCAGGTTCTTCAATCCTGTCCTGACGTGAGTCAGGGCTTCAAGACCACCTTAACGCAGTTGTCCGCCTTGTTGCGGAACATTTCGTAACCCTTCGGCGCCTCGTCGAGGCTGAGATGATGAGTGATGACAAAACTCGGATCGATCTCGCCCTTCTCAATCCGGTCAAGGAGCGGCTGCAGATACCGATGCACATGTGTTTGCCCGGTCTTAATCGTGATGGATCGGTTCATGACGGCACCGAAAGGAATTTTATCAAGGAAGCCGCCATACACCCCGGGAACCGATAATGTCCCGCCGTTCCGGCATACCCACATCGCTTCCCGGAGAGCGATCGGCCGGTCGGTTTCCAGCATCAAGGCCTGCTTGGCACGGTCATAGGCATATTGGAATCCATGAGCGTGTCCATTCGCCTCCATTCCCACCGCATCAATGCAGCGGTCAGGGCCCCGACCACCCGTTAGGTCCTTGAGGACGTCGGCCACACTGTCCACTTCCTCGTTGTTGATGGTGTAAGCACCCGCTTTCTCCCGAGCCATGTCCAGGCGCTCAGGAACTTGATCGATGGCCACCACTCTTTCCGCCCCCAATAAATAGGCGCTCTTAATCGCGAACTGCCCCACCGGGCCGCACCCCCACACCGCTACCGTGTCCCCCGGCTCGATATCGCACTGCTCCGCGGCCATGTACCCCGTGGGGAAAATGTCGGACAAGAAGAGCACCTGGTCATCACTCAGATCACTCTCGATCTTGATCGGATTCCAATCCGCGAACGCCACTCGCGCATATTGGGCCTGCCCGCCGGCGTAGCCGCCCAGAAGATGAGAGTAGCCGTAAATCCCGGCCGGTGAATGTCCCCACGTCGCTTCCGCAAGCACCGCATTGGGGTTTGAGTTTTCACAAAGGGAAAAGAGGCCCTTCTCACAAAAAAAACAGCGGCCGCAAGAGATAGGGAACGGAACCACCACGCGGTCTCCCGGTTTCAACTTTTTGACAGCGGATCCCACCTCCACCACTTCGCCCATGAACTCGTGGCCCAGTATGTCTCCCTTTTCCATCGTTGGGACGAAGCCGTTATAGAGGTGCAGGTCCGATCCACAAATGGCTGTGGACGTGATCCGGACAATGGCATCACTGGGGTTCAGGATCTTAGGGTCGGGCACCTCTTCGACTCTCAAATCATTTTTCCCATACCAACAGTTCGCTTTCATCGGAATGTCTCCTTTCTCGACGGAAGCTGTACCGGGCCGGTTTCTTTTTCACTCCCAGGCGGCTGTTGGGTTACTGGGTAAGGCCTAAAACTCGTCCACGCACAAGAGCTCCCTTGGACCTAAGATCACTCCGAACAAAAACTGTGGCAACGGGCAGTGCGCCCCAGCGCCGGCTCAGATCTCGACCTGCATCCCAAGCTCCACGACTCGGTTGGCCGGAATGCGGTAAAACGAACTGGCAGACTGCGCGTTCCGCGACATGAGCGCGAACAACCATTGCCGCCAACGGGCCATGGAGGCAGATTTGTTCGGAACCACGGTCTCCCGGCTGAGGAAAAAGGTCGTGCGGTTCAAATCCACCTTTTTGCCTTCCAGCATCGCGGAAGCGAGAAGGTCCGGCACGTTGGGTTCTTCCATGAATCCGTAATGCGCGATCAGGCGGTGGAAACCCGAGCCGAGCTTCTCAATTTCCATGCGTCGGTCCAGGTTCACCTGGGGCACTTCGTCGGTGACAATCGTCAGGATGATGTTGCGCTCGTGGAGCACCTTGTTGTGCTTAAGATTGTGGAGCAAAGCGATCGGCGTGCCCTCGGGATTCGCCGTCATGAAGAGCGCGGTGCCGGGCACGCGATTGAGATTCTTGCTCGTTTCGATGTTATCCAAGAACAATTCCAAGGGCATGGCGGCGGGCCGGAGCTTGTTCCAGACCAGTTGCCGACCGGTCTTCCACGTCGCCATGAGCACGAAAATAATGAGCCCCATCGCCAGCGGAAACCAGCCACCGTTGAGCACCTTGAACGAGTTCGCCAGGAAGAAAGCGCCCTCGACGATGAAGAACACCGCGCAAAGCGCCCCCACGCGCAGCGGGCTCCATTCCCAGACCCGGCGCGCCGCGAAATAGAACAATACGGTCGTGCTGAGCATGGTCAGGGTCACCGCAATTCCATAGGCTGCCGCCATATTGCTGGAGGACTGAAACCCTAACACCAGGCCAATGGACGCGATCATGAGAGCCCAATTGATGTGAGGCAGGTAAATTTGCCCGCGCTCGCGAGAAGAGGTGTGCTTGACCGCCATCCGGGGTAAATAACCAAGTTGGATTGCCTGGATGGTCAAAGAAAATGCTCCGGAGATCAGGGCTTGCGAAGCAATCACGGTCGCTGCGGTCGCCAGGGCAACCAGGGGATAAAGCAACCAACCCGGCGCCAGTAAGTAAAAGGGATTCTTCACTGCCTCGGGGTTCCGAAGGATCACTGCGCCCTGTCCCAAATAGTTCAGAAACAACCCGGGTAGGACAATCGAGAACCAAGCGATGCGAATGGGCTTGGCTCCAAAGTGGCCGACGTCGGCGTACAGTGCCTCCGCTCCCGTGACCGCCAGAAACACGGCCCCAAGCACGACAAAACCTCCCGAACCGTGGCTCACCAAAAAACTAATGGCGAAAACAGGGTTCAGGGAATAGAGGACCTGGGGCGCCTGCCGAATACCGTGAAGACCTAGCGCCCCGAGCACAATGAACCAAACCACCATGACTGGGCCAAAGATGGCCCCCACCCGCCCGGTCCCGTGGCTTTGGGCCGCAAACAGCCCAATCAAAGTCAAGATCGTAAGCGGGATGATAAAGCGTTCGAAAGCTGGGGTGGCGACGTTCAGACCTTCGATTGCGCTCAGCACGGAGATCGCGGGGGTGATCATGCCATCCCCGTACAGCAACGCCGCACCAAACACGCCCAAGGCGATCAGCAACGCCCGGCGGCGACCGGCCCCCTGGCTCTGCTTCGGAAAAGCCAAAGCCATCATCGCCAGAATGCCACCTTCCCCTTTGTTGGTCGCCCGCAATATGATCCCCAGGTATTTAAAGGAGACAATCAGCAGGAGGGACCAGAATATGAGCGACAGTATCCCCAGCACGTTCTCGTGGGTGGGGGGCATGGAGTAGGGACCGGCAAAGCACTCGCGCAGTGCGTAAAGCGGACTGGTGCCGATGTCGCCATAGACAACGCCCAAAGCACTGATAGTCAGGACTGCCAGATAACGGCCACTGGCCGGTTTTGCATCCATATTGAGACGAACCGCGTGTGCACGACCCTGAATCCCAGGGCAGACACGCTTCAGTCAGACAAATGCACTAAAGAACGCTCGCTAAACCGACATCGCCTTGGAAAGCCCTGGCTTCCGCCGCCCGAGTCCATAGGCACATCCCCGGAAGACTAAGGCAAAGCCGCAGGAATTCAATCTGACAATCAAAGCCGGTGGCAGGCTCCGCAGAGGGCATCAGGGGTGCCAAGAAGAAACATAAGCAAACCGTCGGGCCTTTTGGCCCAGAAATGCAGAGCCCGCCGCGACCGCGGACAAGACTGGTATTTTACCCCATACTCTGGGCTGAGCTTCTTCGATAGAGTGGCGCGGTCCTGCTTGTCTTTGCGCCTCCGAGCCAAAAGGGGCGTGTCAAAGCACGGGATCGGCTTCTCAAAAAGTTATCCGGGCATATGAATTTTGCGACGACATTCAGCCGGCTGGAAGATTGCAAGCGCGTCCGCGTGATCCCGAGTGCGGTCGAGCGGCCGATTCACACGAGGCCACTGTCAATCCTCGCAGCGGAGGATGATCCCTGCGACGCATTGCTCCTGGAACAGGCGCTGTTTTGTGCCGGGCTCCGTGTGCCAACCCATTTCGTCGAGGATGGCCAGGAGGCGATCGGATATTTGCGAGCGGACCCGCCTTTCAGCAATCGAATCACTTATCCACTTCCAACACTGCTTCTGTTGAAGCTGGACCTGCCGCGCGTCAATGGCTTCGAGGTGCTCCGCTGGCTGCGGTCACAACCCGGACTGAGTCGCACTCTGATCGTCGTGTTCAGCCCTTCTTCCAAACCCGACGACATTCGCCACGCCTATGCCCTGGGCGCCGACTCCTATTTGCTCAAGCCCTCGGATACAGGCGAGTTCATAAGCGTGGCGGCGCACCTGAAGAACTATTGGCTGGAGATGTCGGCAGAATTGTAGGCCGGAAGGGTTCAAGGATTTCCGCCTGGCCGTGGCCGAGCCGGTGAGCATACGCAATCTCAGTTCATAATGTCCTAATCTTTGGCCGAGATGCAGTACAAGGAATGGGCCGTGCGGAGAAAGATCTGGTTTTCCACCAGAGCGATGGATGCATCCGACCGGGTGTCGGCGAGTTTATTAACCGCGAGGACGTCCAGTTTGGGGCCTTTCCTCAAAACGGTGCACGCACCTTCACGGCCGAGTATGTAGACCCGGTCGCCAGCGCACACGGGCGAGGCGTACACACTCCCGAGCCCTTCGAGACGTTCCCGTTCAAAGCAAGGTTCTCCCGTTTTCGCGGCGAAACAGGAAACCAAATTGTCATTGCCAGAAATCAGGTACAGGAAATCATCTACCAGCAGCGGAGAAGGAACGTAAGGCGTGCTCTTATTACGGCTCCAGACAATGGCGTCAGTGCCCGTCAAGTCACCGGTTCGCCCAAGGCGGATCGCCTGCACGGCGCTGCCCCGAAATCCGCTGGTCAGGTATACCAGATCGCCCTGCGCCACCGGGGATGGGATCGCGTTGGCGGTCTGGCCGCCGCAAGACCAAAGCTCCTTTCCGCTCGCAAGATCATAGCTCCGGACCTTTCCCGTCGCATTCACCACCACCTGCTTTTGCCCTTTGAACTCCACGATCAGAGGGGTCGACCATCCGGTGGCCTCATCCCTGGGCTGGCGCCACAATTCTTTCCCGCTGGTTTTGTCGAATGCGGCGATAAAGTCGTCCCCCTCATGATCCCAGTTGATGACAATCGTATTTCCTGACAAGGCCGGTGACGCCCCTTCTCCGAAACCCATTTTGGTCTTCATCTGGCCAAGGTCCTTCTGCCATTTCAGATTCCCGTCGAAATCGTAACAGAACAACCCGCGCGAGCCGAAGAAGGCCCAGACCAGTCTTCCCTCTGTGACGGGCGAAGCCGAGGCAAAGGTATTGTTCTCCTGGCGGCCTTCGTGCGGTGATGTTTCCCGCGCCACTTTCTGCCACATGATTTCCCCGGAACTCCGGTTCACACAGAACACCGTGAATCGAAACGTGCCATTCCCCCCCGTGGCCTTCTCGGCCTCCGACGTCCCTCTTTCCGCAGGCACAGCGGAAAGAACAAAGACCCGGTCCTCCCAAATGATGGGGGTAGAGTCGCTTTCGCCCGGGAGGGCGAGCTTCCATTTTACATGGTTGGTTTCACTCCAATGCAGTGGCGGGTCGGCGTGCGGGGCAACCCCAGTGCCCAGGGGCCCACGCCATTGAGGCCAAAAGTTCTCGTCGGTGGAACCCACCACGGCCTGGGCGGCGAGAATCAGGATACCTCCGGAAAGAACGATGAATGATCTCATAATCTCGAACACCTATATCCAGAAGCCCAGCTGTTGACCAGTGTTAGTGAAGATCGGGGACCGGTCCAAAACACCGCGATGGGCGCGCGGCTTGTCGCCCCCGGGAACGACGCAACGGCCCGTTTAGCCCTCCTCCAGGCTTTGTTCATAGGCACGGTTAACCAGGCATTTGCGACCGAGGGCATCCTTCAACGGGTCAGCCGTTGGACCGCAGAATCCAAGGTGCAAATGACGCCGCCAGCCCTCCGCCAGCTTAAAACGCTGCGACAAACGTCCAACTTCGAGAGCCATGTCCTCCATCGTCAACAGATGGCAGTTCATTCCCTGGCTCTCGTCGAGCCAGGCTTGTTGGCTCTTGTGCGCCGAAAGAGCGTCTCGCTTAATTTTGTGCACGTTGGCCGTATTCACAAACAAGCCCGGGAAAACCCGTTTGCGCAACGGATCACGCAGCCCGGCCGGCATCGCGTGATAAACCGTCACTTCGGAATCTATCGCCGGTCTCGACGGGTTGGTTTTGAAATTTGGCATCCCGCGCGCAAACGCAGCGGAAACAGCCAAACGGCAGGTGTTGGTATGATCTTCCATGTAGTCCTGGGGCGAATGGGTAAGCACCACGGTCGGTTTCACCTCTCGAATGACAGCCGCCAAACTGTGCAGTAACTCCAGATTATACAGGACCTCCAGGTCCTCGGTTAGACTCGGGTGAAAATGGGCACCGAGGATTTTGGCGGACGCTTTGGCCTCCGTATTCCGAATTGATCGGGTCATGGCGGCGTTGTACTGATTACTCCCACACTGACCGCTGGCCAAATTCAGGTAATGCGTTTCATAACCAGCTTTGCCAAGCAGGAGCAACGTCCCGGCCATGAGGAACTCGATGTCGTCGGGGTGAGCCCCAATCGCGATGGCGGCCTGGCGATTCACCGGCCCGCTCCTCGCAGTTTTACGGGCTTTCCTGTTTTGGCAGATAAATCGGCCGCAAAAATCACTTCGTGAGTCTTGACCGCTTCGTGCAGGCTGGTCAGAGGCATCTCACGCTTCTCTTCCAACGCTTGGAAGAAGGCTTGAAACTGCGTTTGGTACGGATGATCCGCCACATCCCCGGAATCCAGCAGCTTCATCGCTAGTGTGTTCCAACCCGCCTTGTCTGTCCCTAGATCGGCCGAGTAAAACCGGTTGTCCAACAGGCTCCCCTTACTGCCCACGAGGTGAGTGTGAAAATAGTACGGTTGCAGGCAGTCGAGCGAGGCCGCGCACTTGCCTACGCTCCCATTTTCAAACTTCAACAGGGTCACGCACGTCGTGGGGTATTCATACGGGGCGAAAAGTTTGCTCTTCGAGCGAGTCGCGTAACTGGTCACCTCCGTCACCTCCGAACCCAGGCAGAGACGCAGGGCATCCAGCGCATGGCACCCGGCCGAGAGGAGCGCACTTCCACCTTGGGCCTGACGCGTGTTCCACCGGAACTGGCCGTACCAGGGCCCGATTCCATGGTAATAATCGATTTCACCATAGTGCACATCACCAAGCAGGCCTCGGTCGAGGAGCGCCCGGGTGGCAAGGAATTGACTTGAGAAGCGGCACTCGAAACAGACACAGACACGAACCCGCGCCTTCTGGACGACCTTTTGAACGGCGCTCAGATCCGCGCTTAAGAGGCAAAGGGGTTTTTCAATAATGAGGTGTTTCCCCGCCCGTGCGGCCTGGACTGCCTGCTTGGCGTGTTGGTCCGGCAGACTACAAAGGGCCACCACCTGGATCTCCGGATCCGCCAGCAACTCGTCCAGCTGATGATACACACGAATAGCCCCTCCGTGCTTTCGCCTTAACTCGCCCTCGTCCAGGTTGCGGGCAGAACAGACCGCGCTGACCTGCCCGAGCGAGGTAGCATTGATAGCGGAAATGTGTGCGCTGGCCACCCATCCATAGCCGACAACTCCGACGTTGTATTTCTTCATGGAAATGCCACAGGCTCGTGTCTTGTGTTGGTCCCTCCATGCCACACCCTTCCCCGCGGGTTGTCAAGTCAGATGGCGGCAGCCGAGCAGGAATGGGCGGCCTGATCGATCGCGGATCCATCCGCAGACCTGCCGACCTCCACGGCAGTTGCGCTTTCCCGCCAGGGAACTTCATAGATTTCCACCGGGGTGCGGATGCCCTTAACTGTGACCGGCGGCAGCGACAAACAAGTGGCGGCGAGCTGCGGATCGTCTCGCTGCAAATGGTCGAATGTGGTTTGGCTGATAAAAATCCGGCCACGACCGGAAACCCCCTCCAATCGGCTGGCGAGGTTCACCTCCCGGCCAAAAACAGTGTAGCTCCCCTGGCGCACGCCGGCTTTCGCTTCCGACCCCATCAATCCTACGGTTGCCATGCCGGTGTTGATGCCGGTGCCAAGCAGCAGAATGGGTAACGGCGGCTGGGGAGAGTGCCCATTGGGAATTCCAAGCGCGTTTTCGGCCTCGCGCCTTTGATTTTCGGCCTCCCGCTGACGATTCAAACGGTCCACGGCACGTTGTGCATCCAGGGCAGCACGAACACATGCCAACGCATGCTTGGCGTTGGGGGTTGGCGCGCCCCAAAATGCCATAACACAGTCGCCAATAAATTTGTCCAAAGTGCCATCCTGCTGGAGAACGGTGTCCGCGACGCAACCAAGGTAGAGGTTGATCGTGTCGAGCGTCTCCCGCGCTTGCGCGTCGAAGCATGCCTCGGCGGCCGGTCCCGTTAACCGTTGCTTCCGGACGAAATCAGCCACTCGTTCCTGGCTGGCATCCGTGAATTCGGTGAACCCACGGACATCGGCAAACAAAATGGTCACCTCGCGCCGGGCACCCCCAAGCGCCAGTTTCTTGGCCTGCAACAGTTCATGAACAATTTTAGGCGAGACAATGGTTGAAAAGACCGATTTGAGCCGGCGCCGTTCGGCTTGTTCAAACACAACCCGCCACGTCACTAGGCTCACATGCGTGATTAAAAGCGCACCTGTGAGCGGCAGGAAAATGGGTATCCAGTAGCGCGCGTAATTATAGAGGACGAAGGCGCCGATCGTGTACGCCACCCAAACAACCGCCGTGAGCGCGGACGCGGTTAAGACACGAAGCCGACAGGTAAGGACCGACGCGATGACGCCGAGCAGGGCAATCAAGGCGAGATCCACAGCCAGCGGTGAGCGCCGAACGAACCGCCCGGTAATCACTGAGTTCGCCACATTCCAGTGCTTGCTGACGAGGAGTGTGTCTGACCGGAGAGGGGTGGCGCCGCGGTCGGTAAGGTTGTTGCCGATAACCCCGCTTGAGCCCACCACAACCAGTTTACCCCGCCAACGGTTTGCCACTTCGTTGGTGCCACCCTCCGCGCGCCGACGCGCCTGGGCCAACACATGGTGTATCGCTTCCTCGGTCAACGCCGGATGATCATCCGGCATGCACCAATCAACGTAGAAATACCCATCACGATCCACGGGTACGACCCGCTCGACCCCAGCGGCCCCGCGCAGAACAATCTGACCGCGAGCTAAATCAATCTCCGCTCCCGCGAGATTCAACCCGAGCTCGCGCGCCGCCAAAACCAAGCCCATGTGCCACACCCGTTGTTCCGTAAACGGTTTCGCCTTACGCGAAACACCCGAAGGCAATTGGTCGCCGCCAAAATCTGCCAGGTCAAAATTGCCCTCCGGATCGAGCGGAACCGCGATATCCCCAAGCTCACGCCGTGGTAATACAATCTGGCGAGGCTCAACCCGGGCGAGGCGCAGATCGACCCCATAATCCGGGTCCTGATCAAGTTGCAGAAAAGCCGGATGCCAACGGCGGTAGAGGCGGAAGGCCCTGACACGGCGCAAAATTCCGTCGGAATCTTTATCTGTTTCGATATCACCCAACGCCGCAGCATTGGTGGTAAACATTAACGGGGGAGCGACTTCGGGCGTGATGGCAATGATGACGTTTCCAGCCCTGCGCATCTCGTGAGCAAAGAACTCGTCCGACCCTTGAAAGCTGCCATCCGCCATCTTTACAAGGGCGTGGTCAGGCCGAAGCTCTCCGAACAGAACATCAAATGCTACGGCCCTGGCTCCCTGGGCGGAGAGCTCGTCAATAATCCGTCCATAAACCTGCCTTGGCCAATAAAGTCCGAAATTGTATCCAAGGGACCCGTCCCAAACCCGACGGACGCTTTCTTCGTTAATGAAAACGAAACCGAGATTTGTAGCGACACTTGAAGGAAACTGTTGCGCCGTTCGAGCGCGCAAGTCGAAGGTGATTCGCTCCAGGCGCTCACAAAAGTCGAACTGCCGATACCGAACGAAGCACACTAAAGCGATGACGCCCAACGTGACCCAAAGCGGAATGCGCTGAAACGGCTTTAGGTTCACACGAAAGACTCAAACAAAAAAACCAGAGCAACACAAGGTTGCTCTGGTTTAGAAAAGACTCGAGAGCCTAATCGGCTCAAAGCTCGATTACTGGCCGAGCACAGGTGAAACGGTAACAATGGTCCGGTCAGAGGCGAACGTCGTTGGGATGCTGGTTGGCACATAACTCACAGTACCGGCAAAAACCGTACCAGCCTCCATATCGGCAGCAGACAGCGGGGTCAACTGGTTGCTACGGGTATCATACTGTTGACCGCCCGAAACCACTTGGGTCACAACATTCCCCGTCTTCGGGTCAACCACCGCAACGACCACCGATCCCACGTAAACTTTGACCACCCCGTCGGCGCTGATGTCATAGGTTGTGCCCCGAATCCCAGCAACACCATTGGGCAGCTTTACCTCATATTTGGACGCAGCGGACATTTTCTTGACACTGCCAGTGATGCGCCCCGCCTTCAGGTCGAGCTGGGTCTCGGTAACGGTATCGGCACCGGTCTGCATCGCTGTCATCTTGTCAATGCCAAGCGCCGAGTTTTCCCAAACCCGGACCACATTCTGATCCGCGCTGGGCTGGTAAGCTCGCGAAGAAGCGGCCAGCGAAGAAACGATGCTCGGCTTATAAACTACCGGCTGTGTAACGACACCAGCCTCGTCGCCCAGAACCAGATCCACATAGGAACCTCTTTCCGTGCTGGTTTGCACCACGCTACCCGGCTGTAGAACCGCGCCCACGCTCAAGGGCTGCCAAATATTGTTGCCCGTGGTGTAACGGGCCGGCCCCTTAACACGGATGACTTTTGCTGAGCCGATTGTTTGGGCGCTCAGGGTAGAAACCATCGCAAAAGCGATCGCACTGACAAAAAGGCGGCTAATTAGGTTTCGAGTATCTTTCATATGTGCTCCTGCTCAAATTTAACTTTCGTTTGATGGCATTCTAGGTGGAGAGCAATTATTGTCAACGTGTTTTGTGAAGTTTTTTTGCCCGGTTTTTCAGCTCATTTCACGCTTGGAACCTCAACTCATCATGCAAGATCCGAGCCAACAGCCCTACCGAATCACAGAATTCAATTTCGCGCTAATTTCGTTGGTCGCCGCCTCCATGAGACGATCATTGGCTATCAAAATGTAGTTTTGCGCGATCGGATTGTCCTTCCACTCCAGGCGGAGAGACCGCTCAAACCACGGCTTGGCGGCGGCAAAGTCCCCTATTTGGACATAATGAAGTCCCACAAAGTTAAGGTTGAAGTAATTGTTGGGGTCTAACTCTTCCGCTTTGCCGAAATAAGGGCCCGATTCCGCTTGCCGGTCCAACCAGTCGAGGCACCAACCGTAGCCCGAATAGTTCCGGCTATCCCATGGATCAAGCTTAATTCCACGCTGAAACCACTCCATGGCTTGCTCGGCAAGCTGATGGTAATTGACCCCTTCCTGCCCGGCGTAATGCAGCCCGCCCTCCTGACTTTGGCGTCGGCACGCTTCGCCGATCTGATACGCGGTCTCAGGGTTCATCGGGTCCACGACGAAAGCCTTTTTGAGAAAGCCAATTTGCGCCGGGGAAAACGCGGGCGCCTTCTGGGCGTGATCGAGCCAGACGAATTCGGAGGCCTGCCGCCAGGCGTGAGGAGCCAGGTACGCCATGCCCCCGGCCAGGAGCACACTGACTCCCAGTTTGGTCGCCAGCCCCACTCGCGACCACCATCGCTCCGTCGCAAAGCGCAGGTGACCGGTCAACATGGCCATTAACGCCACCACCAGGATCGCGTTGGCTGGTATGTTCATGTTGAAGTCCACAACCGAGTGGATCAGGAGCGCGATCAAGCCCAACGAGGCCCCCACCACAAACGCGAACTTGTTGCTGCCCGATTTGCCTCCCAGGGCGCCGGTGGAAAGGCGAACCGATTGCCGCGTCTGGGCAATCCCCAACCCGAGCAGCACCCAAGCCGAAACGACCAGTGCCGCGCCCGCCACACCCCAATCAGTCAACGTATTCAGATAATCATTGTGAACTCGGTTGGGGCTGAGTTGCACACCTTCGGGCCGATAAGCGCGAAAACGTGAGTCGAAATGAGCCGGACCAACCCCCCACCAGGGGTAATCCTTCCACATTTCAAACGCGGGTCGCCACAAAGCGAACCGAAAATCGTCATCCACTTGCCCCCGATCGGTAAAAACGCGCTTCAGGCGCAACTGGAGCGTGAAACTCTTCGGGACCACGAAGAAGGTCGCGCCCACCAGAAGCGTGAGAGCCACGAGTGCCGGAATTCGGTATCCCTGCTGGAACATCAAGATCCCAAAGAAGGCTATTACGGCCACCGCGGTGGCCAGCCAGCCTCCTCGTGAAACCGTTGCGATCAAGCCAGCGATCATCACCAGCACCATGTAGCCCACCAAAACCCTCGCGACCGGCTTCAACCGGCCGGTGACCGCGTAGGCCAATCCCAGCGGGAGGAGGACTTCGAGGAAGCCGGCAAAGTGGTTGGGGCAGATGTAGGTGCCCGAGCCACGATGCGGATAGGGTTTGATCAAAGTCCACACACGATCCGAATCAGCCACGAACTGGTAAATCGCGTAGAAAGAAATCGCCATGGCGATGAACAGCAGCGAGAAGCTAATGATTTGGGTCGATTCCTGGCGGTGGAGGTTATTCAAGATGGCCAAAAACAGGAATCCGTAAACCAGCACCCGGACCACCTCCTGCCGAGCCACATACTCAATATCGGAGGTAAAATAGCGGGCTAATGCATAGACCATGAACGCGAGCACCGCCCAACAGATGGGAGGCCAGAGAAGTTGGGGCCGCGGATCGACCCACATCCGGACCACCCAAAGCAGCATCACCCCCACGCTTAACTCGGCAATAATCCCAAACTCCAGCCCGCGCACCGCCCCAAAGGCGAGCGGACCAAAAACCAGGATGGCCAAAACCAAGGCCAAAATTCCCCGTTCGCACCAACGATCCACAACTTCGCGATTCATCAGCGTATAAAACTAGGCAAACGTTGCGGACAGGTCACGCCAATAAAGGAGATTCGGATGCGTGAAAGTTGCACCACCGGTCAACGGCCGGCTTGGAAAGACCCACCACGGCGAGGTGACTCGAACCAAACTCGGAGTAAGCGGGCCAGCCTCCGAGCTGGCGTTTGGTTGGGTCGCACCCCAGCCGGAGACACGCCCTCCGTTTGGGGGACCGAAAACGAGGACGAAGGCGTTCGCGCTCCGGCGAACTAGCTCAAGTACTCGCGCGGGTCAGTAATCTTGCCGGTGAGCGCGCTCGCGGCCACGGTGGCCGGTGAAGCAAGGAAGACCTGTGATTCCTTGTGCCCCATGCGGCCGGGGAAGTTGCGATTGGTTGCGCTGATACACTTGAGCGGGGCGTTCATCCGGCCGAAAGTATCCACCGGACCACCCAGGCAAGCCGCGCAACCGGCGTTCTCAGTCATCTGCACTCCGGCCGAGACGAGGATCTCCCAAACAGTGTTTTCTCCCCAGCGGGCGTTTTGCAGATCGTGAACGATCTCGGGCGTCGCCGGAACCCCAAAGGTATCAATCACCACCCGGCGACCGCGAAGAACACGAGCGAATTCAAGAAAATCGCTGGTTTTTCCACCGGTGCAGGAACCGATATACGCCCGGTCGAGCTTGATCTGGCCAAGTTCTCTGGCGAGCTTGCGTTTGCCTGGATCGGGATGGCAGGCAACCGTGGGCTCGAGTTTGGACAGGTTAATCACCATCTCGTAGACGAACTTCTCGTCCGGATCGCGCTCCACTGGCTCGTACGTCGCTTTGGTCCCGTTGAGCTTGCAGCGATAATCGACGGCGGCCTGGGTCTGGGCATCAAATTCAAATATCCCGTTCTTGCCGCCCGCTTCAATGGCCATGTTGGCAATGGTCATCCGGTCATCCATGCTGAGGCCGGCCACACCCTGGCCGTCAAATTGCAGAGCCCGGTAGGTGGCGCCGTCGAATCCGATCTCCCCAATACAATGCAGGATAACGTCTTTGGCCATCACCCCAGGCTGCAGCTTGCCTTCCAACCGAAAGTGCATCGTTTCGGGAACCTTGAGCAGCAGCTTCCCGGTACCCATCACAAAACCCGCGTCGGTATTACCAATGCCGGTAGCAAATTCATTGAATGCTCCCGCCATGCAGGTGTGGGAATCCGTCCCGAACAGAATTTCGCCGGGGCGCGTGTGCCCCTTTTGGGGCAGGGCCGTGTGACAGACGCCGGCGTAATGGGTCCCGTATTGGCGTTTGAGTGCGCCTCGCGAGGCGTCAAAATGCCAATGGCCGTTCGGCTCGTCGATCACATCGTAGAAATAGGCGATTCCCTGCTCCCTTACGAAATCACGCAGAATATCCACGTTCCGATTCGACATCGAATCGGCAGTGAAAATGTAATGGTCAGGAATGATGACGACTTTGGTTCGGTCCCAAACCTTGGCCGTTTTCCCAAACTCACGTTTGAAAACGCCGATGGTCCCAGGGCCACAAACATCATGGGTCATCAGAATATCCGCGCTGACCCAGACATTGTCGCCCGCCTGCACGCAAGCCTTACCGGCGGCGCGCGCGAGAATTTTTTCCGTAAGTGTCATAAAGCTCTCAAATCTAGCACCGTTTGGCTTCCCCGGCGCTCCCCGAGAGTAAACGAGGTGGAGGATTGATTCAACTGGGAAGCAAGCAATCGGGCGAGTGAGCACTTTGGGCCTCAGGCGCGCGGGGACCGGCAGCGCGGCGTCCTGGTTACACCTGGTCCAGTTTGCGCTTTTCTTTCAGGGCTCTAGCTTTACTCTGCGAATCATCTCGAAATGGCTCTGAAATTATTCAATACGCTGTCACGCTCGGTGGAGGAGTTCGTTCCCCTGGATACCAAGGGAAAACGAGTGGGGATGTACTGCTGCGGGCCGACGGTCTACGACTTTGCGCACATTGGCAATTGGCGCACCTTTATCTTCGCCGACCTGGTGCGACGATACCTTGAGTTCAAGGGCTACGACGTTGATCACGTCATGAACATCACGGATGTGGAGGATAAAATCATTAAGCGCGTCCGCGAAAGCGGAACCTCGCTTCGAGATTTTACCAGTCGATTTGAATCGGCTTTTTTCGACGACCTCAAGGTGCTGAACTGCCGGATGCCCAAGAAAAGTCCGCGCGCCACTGACCACGTCGGCCGGATCGTCGACCTGATCAAACGGCTCATGGACCGGGGCATCGCCTACCAGGCTGCGGATGGGTCGATTTATTTCAGTATCGAAAGATATCGCGCTTCGGGTGGCACTTACGGACAGTTGGTAAAGTTGAATTTCGACGAGATGCGCGCGGGAGAACGGGTGCGCAGCGATGAATACGCGAAGGAAGCGGTGGCCGATTTTGCTTTGTGGAAGGCTAAGGTGCCGGAAGATGGAGAGGTAAGCTGGCCCAGCCCATGGGGAGAAGGACGGCCCGGCTGGCATATCGAATGCAGCGCCATGAGCATGGAGTTGCTGGGCCCCAGTTTCGATCTGCATCTGGGTGGCGAAGACCTCATGTTCCCCCATCACGAGGACGAGATCGCCCAGAGCGAGGGCGCAGGCCTGCAACCCGCCGGCCGGGCGTTCGTGAAATACTGGCTGCACGGAGCCCACTTGATGGTGGAGGGCAAAAAGATGGCCAAGTCGCTCGGGAACTTTTTCACACTTCGCGACCTGCTGGCCAAGGGATTTAGCGGACGCGAAGTTCGGTACCTGCTTTTGACGGCACATTACCGCGAGACTTTTAACTTCACACTCGGAGGCCTGGACAGCGCGCGCGTCGCGCTGGACCGCATGGATGAATGTCAGTTGCGCCTCTCCGAGCTTGCTGGAGCTTCGGCCCCCTCCACCAGCGCCACGCCGCCCGCCGGGTTTGAGGAAGCCTTGGATGAAGACCTGAATGTCTCGAAAGCTTGGGGAGCCATCTTCTCCTGGATTAAGGAATTAAATCGTGCCATGGACGAACGCACCCTTTCCCCGGAGTCGGCCTCCGCGGCCAGGCAGACCTGGCAACTGATCGAAAACGTGTTCGGAATCGAGCCCCGGGCGCGAACGAGCGTGGAGATTCAAGGCAACGCCCGGGTTGTTTCGGAACACCCCCCCACACAGGACGTCCTGGCCCTCTTCGCTGACCGCCAGGCCGCCCGAGGCGCGAAAGACTTTAAGCGGGCCGATGCCCTCCGCCAAGAGCTTAAGGCAAAAGGCTGGGCCATCGAAGACACCCACCAGGGCGCGCGACTGAAGCGGTTATGAGCATGCCCGCCGAGCTTCAAACCCAGCCGGGGTCGATTGGCATTTGCCGGGTTTAGAACCTGCCCTGACTTTCTCATGGCCGGATTGTTCATCAGTTTCGAAGGCAACGAGGGGAGTGGGAAATCGACGCAGATCGCCCTGCTCTCCAATCGACTTGGTTCCCTGGGGCACCGGGTGCGAACCCTGCGTGAACCTGGCGGAACCCCGATCGGTGAAGAAATCCGCCATACACTCAAACACAGCCACGCCAATCAGGCGATGACCGCTGAGGCTGAGCTTTTGCTCATGAATGCCAGCCGCGCCCAACTGGTGCGCGAGGTCATCCGGCCCGCTCTTGAATCCGGTGAAATTGTGCTCTGCGATCGTTTTTACGACTCCACCGTCGCGTACCAAGCCTACGGCCGTCGATTGGATTTGCGAATGGTAGAAGGGGTGATCGAAGTAGCAGTGGGCGAGACACGGCCCGATCTGACTTTGTTGCTGATTGTGTCGGCCGAGGTCAGCCAAAGACGAATGCAGAGCAGAGCTTCCTCTTCCCCGGCTCTGCGCGACCGGTTTGAGGAGGCGGATCGACAATTCTTCGCCCGAGTGGATCATGGCTATGAGGCAATTGCACAAGCCAATCCGGAGCGAGTGAAAAGCGTGGATGCAGAGCGAAGCGCGGAAGATGTTGAGGAGGCGATTTGGCGGCTCGTGAAACCCTTGCTCAGGTCCTGACCGGCCGATCCTGAGGGTGATCGGGCATACGAATCCCGGCCCGCTGCGAAGTAACGCATTCGAAAGGGCGGGGACTTGCTCCTCGGCGGATTTTTATTATGTTGAGCCTAGCCGGCAGGAGAGCAGCCATGATTGAAGACACCATCAAGAATATCGAAGCCAGGATTCAAAGCTCGGAAACCATCAAGGAGGACCGGCGGCGCGAACTGCTGCAGCTGCTGGGGACCCTGAAGTCCGAAGTGGCCGCGCTGTCCCAGACGCACAGCGAACAGGCCGAGAGTATCGCCGGGTTTGCGGAGCTTTCCACGCGTGAGGCCACTCGGGAGCAGCAGAATCCCCAACTGTTGAACCTTTCCTTGAAGGGCCTGAACTCCTCGGTGGAGGAGTTCGAACGCTCACATCCGCACCTCGTGCAGATCGTGAATACTATCAGCAATACGCTGTCGAACTTGGGGATATGATCGGATCGGGCGGATGAAACCCCGGCCACTCCTCACTCGGCGATATTGACGAGCTTAAGCGCCCCCACGCCCCCGGGATTCCAGTTCGTGAAGATGACGTAGATTTCCCGGTTGCGGCCCTTACCCGTGACGTACCAGCAGGCGTCGTGAATGTGCTGCGCGGCCTCGTAACCAAGATCTGCCTTGGGCTTCAGAGTCGCCACCACGGCTTTCTTCTTGAGGTTGACGATGTAAATCGGCCCCGGCGAGCCATCCGCACCGTCCAGGCACGGAGCCAGCGCATACGTCCCCCACAGGTCAACGTCACACACCGTGCTCCCTTTCGGAAGCGCGTCGACGGACCGAACCTGGCGCGTCTTGGGGTCCCACGTCTTGAGCAGGCCCTCCGGCCGGGCGGAGAGAATCAGCGACTGAGTTTGCGGATTATAGGTAATCCCATGCGGCGTGGCGGAAAACGCCTTGCCGCCGAACGCCTGCCCCTGGAACTGGAAAGGCTCAACTCCCGCCGGCATGAACCATGCCTTGCCATAGCCGTCGGTGATCCAGAGTCGATCCCTACCCTCGAAAGCGACATCAGTGGGGGCATAACCCTTGCCGTCGGCATAAGGCTCCAGATTAGGAGTCTTGAGAATTTGCGGGTGTTGAAAAGAGGTATCCGAAAGGTACACCTGGCCCTTCACATTGTCGGCCGCTGCCACCAGTGGCGGCTGCCCATGTCGCAACAGTATGTCCGCACCGTGAAGATTGCCGCTCTTGAAAACTGAATCCTGAGCCACAATAGCGGATTGGGAGAGCTTGTGGGTAAAACCAATCCACCCGACTTCCTGCAGGCCCCAATACACGGTGTCAGTCGTGGGATCGACGAACAACGTTCCATGGGCGCCCTTCAGTTTGGGTAAGGCTTCAGCCGGCACGGGCACCTTGTCACGGGCGGCGACAAATCGCCAAAACCCCTGGCCGGTCACTTGGGTGCCGGGAGGCAGCTTTTGCGCCTTAGGCGGCGCAACGGGGCCTTTGGACTCGGTAACGAACTCGAGGGGGATGGCAGTTGCGGCTTCGTCAGAATGCGGAACCCCAATCTCGTGAGCAAACGACGAGAGGGCGCGCATAACCAGCGCGGAGGCGAGGAGTTTAAGGAGTCGAGAGTGCATCGGTTTTCTTTGGGTAGTCAGACACTATAATTGAGCCAGCGCCATTTGCAAAAAGGGTTTAAGTAAGCTTGGAGGAATCCTTCGACGGGTTCAAGCCCGAATCCGAACAGAATCGCGAGCGGACCCTCTGTGCCAGATCCTCCTGAGGACGCTTCGCGAGCGAGGGGGAGTGCCTGGATTAGGGGAATTCCGATTTGTCCTCGCTCGGTTCGAGCTTGGAAATCGCCACCATGATCTCGTCGGCCACTTCCTGATAAATCTCTTTCAACCGCAGTTTCGAGCACGCTTTGGCTTCGGTGCGCAGTCGCTCAAATTGCAAGCACCGGCCATATTTGACCATCACGCGCCGCGGTCGGGGAAACCGCAGGTGCCGCCCGAAAGCTTCGTAGGTTCCAAAGACCCGCACCGGGATCACCGGCGCCTCGGATTTAATAACAGTCAACCCGATGCCGGAGCGAGCCGGTTGCATCCTGCCATCTCGCGAGCGCGTGCCCTCCGGGAACAAGATGATCGCCCCCCCGGCCAATAAACGGTCCAGAATTGCCCTGAGCCCTTTGGCGCCACCGCCCTCGCGATCGACCGGAACCACCTGCCAACGGTGCAAAACCCAGCCGAGGACCGGAAAGCGGAACAGGCTCTCTCGCGCCAGATAATTGATCCCCCGCGTCACCCCCGCGCCAACCAGTGGTGGATCGAGAAAACTGGCATGATTTGAGGCCAGGATGACGGGGCCGGTCAGGGGCACTCGTTCGGCATTGAAAACCCTCCAACCAAAGTAGAATCGGTAAACAGCACGGAAAGAGAGCCAGGCCAGAAAATAAACAGGATTCATGCAGAACCGAGGCGCTGCTCGAGGTCGGCAATAATCAGGCCACTGGTCTGCTCGGCGGTCATGTGCGAATTATTGATCACCTTGGCACCGAGGGCGACCATCAGCGGCGCCGCAGCCCGCTGGCTGTCGCGCCGGTCTCGGGCCTCTAAATTCTCCTGCACACCCTCCGCGGCGCGCCGGCGCGAGCGTTCCTCCAGGTGAGCATCCAGGAAATACTTGAAATCTGTTTCCGGAAAGACATTGGTGCCAATGTCGCGCCCCTCCATCACCAGGCTCCCGAATTGCAGGCACTCCCGCTGCTTCTTCTTCATCCAGTCCCGCACCTTGGGAACAGCCGCGATATGCGAGACAGCCGCGCTGACCTCTCCCGTTCGAATTTCTTTGGCCGGGTAATAGCCCTCCACCTTCAAGTGGACCTGATCCTGCACGCACTCCAGCGTGGTTTTCCACTTGCGGCAAGTGGCGGCGACTGCCTCTTCACTTTGAATATCGACCTGGTGCTTCAGACAGTACCAGGCCAAGGTGCGGTACATCGCCCCCGTGTCGACATAGACAAAGCCGAGGGCCTTCGCAACCAGCTTGGCGTTCGTGCTCTTGCCGCTCGCGCTGGTGCCATCGATAGCGATAACGATGGGCCGCTGGAGCTTCGGTTCGAGTGCTGGCAGGGTCATTCGGCGAAAAGCTCCTCCATCGGCAATTCCGTTCCGGTGCGACCATCCCGGATCACCACGCCCAAACCATGGGGCGGCAGGGCGGCGAGCTTCTGGAAAAAGTCAGGAAACGTCTTCTTCACGCAGGCAGGATTATTGAGTCTTATCCCGGTGACTTTCAATCCGAGAATCGCAAAGCACATCGCCATGCGGTGGTCGTTATAGGTCTCTATTTCCGCACCGTGGAGAGTCGATGGGAAAATCTGCAGAGTGTCTCCTCGTTCATGAACTTCTGCGCCGCATTTACCCAACTCGGTCCGCAAGGCCGCCACCCGCTCGCATTCCTGGACGCGGAGCCTGCCTAAATCACTAAAAACAATGGCGTGTTCGATGAACGGTGCGAGGACGATCGCGGTCATGATGCTGTCACCCAAGTCATGCGCCCGAGAAATCACCAAAGGTGTCGGGACCCCGCGCACGGGCATAATCGCTGGAAATCGAGCATCCGGTTGTAAGCCTGAGCTCGGCCAACTCGGGACCGTGACCGGCAGTCGGTCACGGGATTCAAGTCGCATCTCCGAAAGCGGGAGTGCGCCAGCGGCCCAAAAATAGCTGCCGCTGGAAGCGTCTGGCTCGATGGGGAAGGCGCCTCCCCGTTGAGGAAAGATTTTGACCAAGGCGGAGGTCATCTTCAAATAGGCCGATTCCTCGGCGTTTTCACCCGTCACCTCGATCTGCCACCCGCCGGTCCGGGCGCAGAGCACCAACGCCGATCCGAACTGGGAGCTTTGTCCAATGCTAACGCGGCATTTTCCCTCGCGTCGCCCCGCCCCGCAGATAACGGCCGGCAGCTTTTCACCCGGTGCATCAATGCGATAACCGAGTTGGGCCAGAGCGCGGAACAAGTCGGCCTGCGGACGCTCGTGCATTCGCGGGACGCCGTGGAGACGATAGAAACCTTTCCCCAGGCAAACAAAGGCAGCGAGGAACCGCGCCGCCGTGCCGGCATTGCCGACGAAAAGGTCCAGCGGTTGGGCTTCGGTTCCACCCGGTGGAACGGTCCCGCCCTTCCCGTACACAGTAATGGTCCGATTACAGACCTCAAGAGGATCGGCGCGGACGTTGACCATAAAACCCAGGTCCTGCAGGCACTCGACCATCACAGTCGTATCCTCGCTCCAAAGCGCGCCCGATAGCGTCGTTTCCCCTTCCGCCAAGGCCGCGAGAATCAGGGCGCGGTTCGTGATGCTCTTGGATCCGGGAACCGAAATGTCCGCGCGCACGAGCTTTTCGAGCGGGATAATTTCGATGGAATCGGGAAGGGGCACGCGAAGCAAGCAGTTGGAACCTTCATTCTGGAGACGCTGAGGACTCCTGCTGGGTCCATGTATCCCGCCGGCGTTTGGCTCGCTCGAAGAAGCGGGATATAGATTTATTGTCGCCTTGGCGCAATGCGCTTTGAAAATCTTCCAAGCCACTCACAAACCGGTCGATAGCCTCAAGCAGGTTTCCACGGTTAGCCAACGCAATGTCGCGCCACATCTCCGGAGATCCCGAAGCGATCCGGGTCGTGTCCCGGAATCCGTTGGCACAGAGAGCGGATTGCGCCCGAGGCTGTCCCGGGCCGAGCACGAAATTCGAAAGGCCGGCCGCCACCACATGAGGCAAATGGCTCGAACGGCTGACCAGCCGATCATGCATCCCGGGCTTGAGGCGAATGACCCGCGCCCCCACTCCGCGCCAGAGTTGTTCGACGCGCCGCAAGGCTTTTCTGTCCGAAGCAGGGGTGGGCGTCACCACACAAATTGCGCCGTTGAACAAATCGGATCGGGCGGCAGACACACCGGTCTTTTCGGCTCCGGCCATCGGGTGGCTGCCGATGAAATGGGCGCCGCTTGTTCGTAGCAGCCCCTCCATGCCGTGAACCACTTCTCCTTTCACGCTACCCACATCAGTCACAATTGCCCCGCGGCTAAGCTTCGGCAGGAACCGCTCCGCCAGCGCTCTCATCTGGCCAAGCGGGGTGCAGAGCACGATTAACTGCGCTCCTTCCACTGCCAGGCCCAGGTCACGTGTCGCCCAGTCGACGACACCACTCCTTTCACACTCATTCACGCTGGCAGCCCGCCGAACAAAGCCGACCACTGAATCTGCCAAATGCCGCTTTCTCAGGGCAAGCCCGAGCGAGCCCCCCAACAGCCCCACACCCACTAAAGTGACTTTCTTCCAACGCACGGACGGAGTTTCGGGCTTGCCGGCATGGGATTCAAGCGCAAGATGCGCTCGAAGAACGGTCGCTCAGCCTCGCAGGCGGTCGATTTGCCTGGGAGGTTGATGGCTCAACCTTCGGGTAGAGCCGTTGAGTTTCGGACTTAGGCGATGCGCCTGCGTTTCCTAGCGCTCAGTTCAACTCTTCAGACTCCACCCTGCCCGGTAATCACGACGCACGAACTTGTTGGCGTCATCCAGGTTGGTGAACTTCAGATTGGCAGCATCCCAATGAAGCTTCGTCAATGTAAGGTCCTCGCGAAGTTGAACTCGGAGTGCCACGTTGCCCAGCAACACGGATTCTGCCAGCGGTCCGGCCCAATCAAAATTTGAACCGGCCGAAGGACCACCTTTGCAGGCCGTTATCCATTCCTGGTAATGGCCTTTGGAACGTGGGATGGAACGGGCCAGACTCGCGGCCTCTTTGGCACATGAATCGGGGTAGGCAATGTCATTTAAAATAAACCCCTTGTCCCCTACCAGCAATCGGCCGTTATCCCCCATGAGTTTTCCATCCGGCAGGCCTTCGGGTCTGGGCGGGCGCAAACCGCCGTCGTACCAAGTCAGTTTGCAGGGTGGCATCTCGCTCCCTCCGGCCGCGGCACCCTCCAGGGTGCGCACGAAACAATTGTTGGCCTGAGGAGCAGCCGAACGAGCGGGAAACTCATAGTTGATGATCGAACCCAACGGAAATGTTTCCTGATTCACCCGTGTCGAAGCGGCTTGCACCGCCACCGGGGCGCCAAGTTTCAAAGCGCGAAAAACGGGATCCATGGCGTGGCAGCCGATGTCGCCCAACGCGCCGGTGCCAAAATCCCACCATCCCCGCCAGACAAAAGGAAGGTAGACGGGGCTATATGGGCGCTCCGGAGCCGGGCCGAGCCAGAGGTCCCAGGCTAACGTCGAAGGGATCGGAGGCGTGTCCTTCGGCCGGGCGACTCCCTGTGGCCAATATTCGTTGAAAAGCCCGTTGGAAGGGCGATCCGTCCATATATGGGCCTCGCGCACCTTCCCAATAATGCCCGCCCAAACCATTTCACAAAGCCGGCGGGTCTCCTCGGATGCCTGCCCTTGATTGCCCATCTGGGTCGCGATCTTTGCCTCGCGCGCGGCTTGCGTCACCTGCCGGGCTTCCCAAACGGAATGAGTCAAGGGCTTCTCGCAATAAACGTGTTTCCCTCGTTTGATCGCTTCCATTGAGGCGAAGGCATGGTGATGGTCCGGCGTAGCAACCACCACACCGTCGATTTCCTTCATCTCATCGAGCATCCTCCGGTAATCGGTAAAGGGCTTGGCGTTCGAGTACTTCTTAAAAGTGTGAGCCGCGTACTTTTGATCCACGTCACAAAGCGCAACAAGGTTTTCACTTTCCATTTGGCTAAGATCGTGGGCCCCTTGTCCGCCGATGCCGATGCCCGCCAGGTTGAGCTTTTCATTCGGCGATGTCGCCCCGTTCAAGCCAAGCACCGAGCCCGGCACAAACATGAAGGAGGCAGCAGCCAAAGACGTCCCGCGCAAGAATTGGCGGCGGTTGAGGTTAGTGTCACTAAGCTCCGTTTTCTTTTTCATGGCGTAAGGAATTGTATCCGGGGTTCAGCCAGGTTCAGATGATCTGCACAGGTCTGCCCTGCGGTTAGCGACAGAGTAATCGGTCGAGGGAATGGTGCCAAGCTTCTTTGTGGGACTTCCTTCCTTGGCAATCGGTGCGCAAATGAGGAATACTCAGATCCGATGCTAAGCCGTCAGAAACACTCCCAACCCTCGGTTTCGGCCAATATGCCCCTCCCACCGCAGAGCCTTCCCCGCCTTCCCACGGTCCTGCTCCTGGTCCTGGCCGCCACGTGTTTGCCGGCCTGCCGCACGTCCCCACCCTTAGGCAGCATCACCAAGCGGCAAGGGGACGAGATCGTAGTGGCGGGCGAGTTCGTCCATACCGGAGCTCGTGTGGTCTTGTGGATGGACCCGGGCGGCTACGACGCTTACCGAGTTGAACGACGCTTCAGCCCCCTCGCAAAATCCGATTGGGAAAACTCTCAGGTCGAGGCCAAGGACCTGTCCTCGCCCAATCGGTATAACCTGCGACGCAACGGCTTGAGCGAAACCGAAATCGAACAGGTCCGGGGCGGCGGATGGGATTTGCCAACACTCCAGGGCGTGGTGGACCAGCTGGTGCTGCATTTTGACGCCTGTGGCACGAGTCGCCAGTGCTTCAATGTTCTCCAGGATCACCGAGGGCTGAGCGTTCATTTCATGATCGATCTGGACGGCACGGTCTATCAAACGCTCGACGTCAAGGAGCGCGCGTGGCATGCGACCAGCTCGAATAGTCGCAGTGTCGGGGTCGAGATTGCGAATATCGGGGCCTACGACGCGAATGCCCGGAACCCCTTGGGAGATTGGTATGTCAAAGATACCCACGGCTCGACCCGGATAAATCTGCCGCAGCGTTTCGGCGACGGGGGTATTCGGACCAAGAAATTCATCGGTCACCCAAGCCGGCCAGATCCGGTTTACGGCAAGATTCAAGCCAGGGAGCTGGTCCAATATGATTTCACAACTGAGCAATACCGGGCTTTGGCCCACCTCACAGCCGCGCTGTGCAGGGTGCTGCCACAAATCCGCTGCGATTGCCCTCGGGATAAATCAGGCCAACCGCTCTTGCATAAACTGCCGGAGGAGGAACTCAAAGGCTATCAGGGCGTGTTAGGCCATTACCATATCCAATCGGACAAAGTGGACCCCGGACCAGCATTCCGCTGGGATGACCTGATTGTGAACGCTCGCCGGCTCCTGCATTCCGGAATGTCGGAGCAGGCCGACGAGACAAGTCGGGGCCACCTAAGGCCCCGGAACTGAGGCAAAACCCCGACTGGTTCCGGCGCGCTTCTGTGGCACATTACCTCAGGCTGCAGGCGATCGGAAAACATCACGCATGGAACGGGTCTTGTTACAAGTTAATCGACGCAAGGATCGGCGAAAGCTCGAGGATTGGCTCGGGAGAATCTACCAGATTATTTTGCCGGACCCCGAACACCCACTGGATGGAGATTACGATCTGGTGATCATCGACGGGCCGACACTCACGCGCAGCACGAGAAAAGTGCGGGCCTTGAGAAAGGCGCGGCGCCCGGTCGTTCTACCCTTCCTGATGCTGACGGTGAGACGCCAGGGCAGCATGCCGTCACGTCAGCTGGGCGGCCTGGTGGACGATGTCATCGCTCGGCCGTTACACGAGAAGGAACTCAAAGCCCGGGTGGCCAATCTGCTGCGCATGCGCCGCTGGTCTCTCGAGTTCAAACGGGAACATGATCGCGTGATGAAACTTGCGGTGACGGATGACGTCTCCGGTTTCAATAACACGCGCTACCTGCATCGCTACCTGGACCGCCTGCTGGAGACAACCACCGCCAAGCCGCTGGAGGTCTGTCTGGTGTTTTTCGACCTGGATAACTTCAAACGCCTGGTCGACACCCACGGCCATTTGCTCGGAAGCAAAGCTTTGCGCGAGGTCGCCCAGACCGTGGCGCGCATGCTCGACGAAGACGATCGATTAGTGCGCTATGGCGGTGATGAGTTCATTGTTATTCTGCCCCGGCAGAACAAAGATCAGGCGCTGCTCAAAGTCGCTCGCATGAAACAGGCCATCGCCTCCACCATTTTTCTGCCAAAGGAAGGTGTCAATGCCCATCTCACCGCCTCTTTTGGCCTCGCCTCCTTTCCGGTCGACGCCAAGGATAAGCGCGAACTGCTGGCCGAAGCCGATCGTTGCCTGTTCCGGAGCAAAACCGCGGGCAAGAATCGAATTACCTTCGCGGAGTTGGAAAAGGCGGCCTGACCCGCAGCCTCGAAGCCCGCCCGCACCGCCGCTGAGCCCTGGGTCAACGCGGGGTGGAGTATTTAAAATGACCGGGAAGAGGTCTTGTGCCTGGCCATCCTTATTTGGTATCGCATTCCAATGAACCGCTCGGGTGCTCTGAACACAGGCCAGCCAGACGCTCCTCCCGTCCAACGCCTGTGCCCCGTCTGCAACTCCAACCAGTTTCAGGCTTATGCTCAGAAGAAGGACCTGAAGCTCGTCCACTGCGGGGCGTGCTCGATGGTTTATGCCAACCCCGTGCAGATTTCTTACGCTTCCGGGGATTATTACAACACCTCCGGAGCAGGCTATTATCTTTCACCCGCAAAACTTGAAAGCGATTACGCGCCGGTGCGCTTCGAACGGGAGCTGAAGATTTTTCGGGGTCATTGTCGTAGCGGGACCGTGCTGGATGTAGGGTGCTCTTCGGGAGCGTTTCTCTACCAATTGAAACAACGCTTCGGGGACTGTTACGAAGTCATCGGAACCGATGCCAGCGGACCCGCTTTGGACTACGCCGAATCCCGTGGCGTGAAGGTGGTGCGCGGCGATTTTCTTGAGCAAAAATTCGCCGGCCAAACCTTTGACGCGGTCACTTTTTGGGCGGTGCTGGAACATGTAGCGGAACCCAAGGTTTTCCTCGAACACGCTGCTTCCCTTTTGAAGCCCGGGGGTCGATGTTTCGTGCTGGTCCCGAATCTGCATTCCCTAGCCTCCCGGATTCTAGGCACCCGGTACCGCTATGTCTATCCTCAGCACTTAAACTATTTCACCCGCTCGACCTTGAGTCGACTGGCGAGCGAACAGTTCAGCATTCGGCAAGCCTGCTCGACGCATTTCAACCCCATGGTGATCTGGTCCGACTGGCGAGGTGGCGGACGGGAAATCACAGATAACGAACGGGCGGACCTGCTCAAACGCACAACCGCCTACAAGCAGAGCCGTCTGCTGAAGCCCATCAAAGCCTTGTATCGGAGCTCCGAACTGCTCCTCGGAAGCTTGGGCCTCGCCGATAATATCACCTTGGTTCTTAGCAAAGGGGAGGGCAGGATTTCCGCTCCCACCCCAGCGGACTGAGGGGCTGCCCAACTCCGGGGAAGCAATGTTCCGGTCCCTGGTGCAACACTCGAGGGAGCGAAGCGCGCGTTCGGCTACCAACCTCAACTATTTTGGAAGCCACCACATCAGGGCAATCTGAGAAGCCGAGACGGCCGCAATTCCCAGCCAAACCAAAAGTTCGCTCGCCCCCGAGGCTCCCGGGAGAGCGGCCCCCAGCCAAAATTGGAGCTTCAGCGCACCGAGTTCAATCAGATCACCGTTGCGCAGAGCTTTCCGGCTAACCGCCTCGCCATTGAGCGAAACGATAGCTTCCGAATGGGATTGGACCAAAAACCCCTCCGTGGGACTGAATTCAATGGAGAGGTGCTCGTCCCAAACTCCATCTTCATCCGCGCGCAGGTCCGCTGAAGGAGATCGTCCGATCTGTACAGGAAAATGGCGGGCAGCCCAAGAGGTGCCCGCCATCTTACCGGAAAGAATACTCAATTGGACCATCACCAAATACTCCGGGGCACATCAATCTTGTCACCCGGAAAAACCTCCAGATCGAGCCGCGGGTCAACCAGTGCCTTCTTACCATTGATGATGAAGATCCGGCCGTCAACCCGAGTCAGTTTGATTTTGGTCTTCCTCGCGAAATCAGTAAACCCGCCGGCCGAGGCGATCGCTTTCAGCACGGTGGTCCGGCTAATAAAAACCTGCCGGTTCGGAGCTCTCACTTCACCACCAACAAAATAAAACTGAGTCTCATTTTTCTGGCTGACGGAAACGGTCATGTTCCGGAAATATTGAGGAACATAACGCTCACGAATTTCCTTTTCCAGGCTGCCCCTGGTTTTACCAGCAGCCTGGAACGACTCGTTTTGCATCAAGGTGATGCTCCCGTCATCCTTAATGCGCTGCTCCTCCGGCAACTGGACGATAGGCAGGTCCGAGAAGGTAATGCGCAGCGTATCACCCACGCGAAGTATATCGATGTTGTCCGAAGTGCCGAGTGGCGCAGGCATCGTCGCCCCGCCGGCCCCCATCGCCGCTGTTCCTCCGGTTCCAACGGCTGCCCCTCCGGTCGGCGCCGACGCTGGCGCAAAATTCGCCTCGGACGGACTGCTCTGACATCCGCTGAAAAGAATTCCACTCAACAGCAACCCACACACGGCGCCC
>Ga0105240_10001016_pt1 | contig 50008 bp, 37 predicted proteins | sample KBSC54metaG_FD_80426 | JGI IMG/M metagenome (GOLD analysis project Ga0105240, IMG submission 80426) | Corn rhizosphere microbial communities from Kellogg Biological Station, Michigan, USA - KBS C5-4 metaG | ecosystem: Host-associated > Plants > Roots > Rhizosphere > Soil | place: Michigan, USA... | reverse complement strand
CGGCAGCCGTTTTCCTTACGATGTGGTGGATGCCGGACTGGGCTTGGGTCATTGCGCGGAAGCGCTGTTCCGATCGGCTACGACCGTTTATTTGGTCACGCAGGCGGATATTCCTTCGTTGAGGAATTGCCAGCGGCTGATTTCGTATTTGTCGGATTTTCCTGGAGTTTCCATCGAACTGGTGATCAACCGTTTCGAGCCGCGCAAGATGGAATTCGATGAAGAGCGGATGAACAAGGCTATCGGGATGCCAGCCAAATGGAAAGTGCCGAACGATTACGCGGGGGCACGACGGGCTGCAAATGCGGGCACACCCTTGGAAAACGAGCGCTCACCTATCTGGGATGTGCTGAAAACGATGGCTCGCGCGGCCGCAGGCAAATTGCCGGAAGGTGATACGAAGAAGGGCTTTAAGCTGTTCGGATGATTCGAGAACAGCAGGTTGGCCGGCGAAAGCGCCTGCCCCATGGGACTTAAAAATCGATGGATAGCGTCAGTTTCGAACAGGTTAAGACAGACATACACCGCGAATTGCTTGCGCAACTGGATCTGGAGAAGTTGGCCAGAACCACGAATGGGCAAGCAAAGCAGGCCGTCGCCAGTATCATACAGGGGATCGTCGCCAAGGAACGGCTGCTGCTGAATTCGACGGAGAAGGAGAAGATCCAAAGCGATCTTCTGGATGAGGTTTTCGGACTCGGGCCATTGGAGCCGCTGCTGAAGGATCAAAGCGTTTCCGATATTCTGATCAACCGGAATAACCTCTGCTACATCGAACGCAACGGGCTGCTGGAACGGATCGAGCTCAAATTCCGGGACGATAATCACCTGTTGCAGATTATCGACCGAATTATCGGCGCTGTCGGACGGCGCATCGACGAATCGTCGCCCATGGTGGATGCCCGACTGGCGGACGGTTCGCGCGTGAACGCGATTATCCCGCCTCTCGCGCTGGATGGTCCGGCGCTCAGCATCCGGCGTTTCGGAGTGGCACCTCTCACCGCGGAACGTCTTCTGGAGCTGAAGAGCATTTCACCTGCGATGTTGACGACATTACAGGCTGCGGTAAAGGCGCGGATCAGTATTCTGATTTCGGGGGGAACGGGCGCTGGAAAAACGACGTTTCTCAATATGTTGTCGAAGTATATTCCACCCGGGGAGCGACTCATTACGATCGAGGACGCAGCGGAACTGCAGATCCAGCAGGAGAACGTGGTCCGGCTGGAAACACGACCGCCGAACGTGGAAGGGCAGGGAGCGGTTCGCCAGCGGCAGTTGTTGATCAACAGCCTCCGTATGCGGCCCGACCGGATCATCATCGGCGAGGTCCGCGGCGAAGAAGCATTCGACATGCTGCAGGCCATGAACACGGGTCACGAAGGGTCCATGGCGACGATTCACGCGAACACGTGTCGCGACGCGCTGGCTCGCCTGGAATCGATGGTGGCAATGGCGAATTTCAATCTGGCGGATAAGGCGGTTCGCCAACAGGTGGTCTCGGCAATAGGAGTAGTAGTGCAGATCTCGCGTATGAGTGACGGCACACGCCGAGTAGTCAACATCGCGGAAATCACCGGCATGGAAGGCGACATGGTCACCATGCAGGATATCTTCACGTTTGTGCGACGCGGCGTAGGGCCGACGGGCAAAGTGATCGGCTCTTTCCGCCCCAGCGGAATCAGGCCCAAGTTCATGGAAAAACTCCGGCTGGCAGGACAGAATCTGCCGCAGGAACTGTTCGAGGAAATCACCGAAGTGGCTTAAGGGCTGCGTGTACCGATGCTGGTTCTGATTCTATTTCCGATAGCGGTGTTTGCGACGGTGGCCCTGCTGTTGTACCTCTTCATGGGGGGCAAAGATAAGGTTACTAAGCAAACGCTCACACGTCTCGATTCGATCGGGCTAGGACCGCAGAGTCCGCAAAACGATGAAATCGATGTGCGCCGCGACGATACCTACAGCACCGTTGCCTGGCTGGATACACTTCTGCGGAAGACTGACTATACACGTCTGTTGCAAGTGAAGCTCTACCAAGCCGAATTGAACTGGACTCCGGAGAAACTGCTGAAGTTAATGCTAGTCGCCGGCGCTGTCTTTGGGGGCTTAGTCTATCTACGCACGGGAACAGTTTTCCTGACCTTGTTGATGTTTGCGGTCGGCGCTTCGCTGCCTTACCTGTATGTGCGCAGAAAGTATTTGCGACGTTTCGAAAAAATGCGGGAACGTCTGCCGGAATCCCTGGATCTAATGGTTTCGGCAATTCGCGCAGGCCATAGTTTTACCTCGGCAATGGGACTGGCTTCCAAAGAGTCGCCGGAGCCGGTCAAGCGGGAGTTCCGGCAATGTTTCGAGGAACAGAACTTCGGACTGGATTTGCGGATGGCGATGAACAACCTGGCGTACCGGATGCCGATTCGCGACGTTCGCATGATTGTTACCGCAGTCCTGATCCAAAAAGAGGCCGGCGGGAACTTGACGGAGATTCTGGATAAGGTAGCTTACCTGATTCGGGAGGATTATCGGATCCAGAGACAGGTGAGCGTGCATACAGCACAAGGCCGGATTACGGGATACGTTTTGGCCGGTTTGCCCCTGTTTCTCGGAATGGTACTCTACGTTTTGAACCCGGAGAATATGAGCCTGCTTTGGCAGCGCTCTGTTGGGGTCAAGATGCTTGAAGCGGCCGTGGTGATGGAAACCGTCGGACTGCTGATCATTCGCAAGATCGTTCAGCCGAAGCTATGAGACGCTTATGACACTCGCCATCTTCTTCATAGCGACATTCGGACTAATTCTGAGCGCGGGTCTGCTCATTTTCTATCGTGCGTCGGTGATCGACAGGTTGCAGGAACTAATCCATCCACATTCGGTTGCCACGGCGGGCGCCCTCGGAGTTAACGAACCGGCACTGAATCGAATTCAAAGCATCGTCAAGCCGTTCCAGAACTTGCTGCCTCGCAGCCCGGACGAAGTTTCGCTTATTCAGGGGAGATTGATCCGGGCCGGTTATCGCGATGCTGTGGCGCTCAATATTTTCTATGCCTCGCGAGTCTTAGTGCCGATTGTATTGGCGGTCTTCGCAACAGTGACTGGCATCTACAGCAGTAGCCCGTTCTTAGTTTTTGCAGGGTGTGCAGGAGTGGGATTTATGCTGCCGGAATTTTGGCTCGGAAGCCGAATTACCGCACGGCAGTCTCGAATACTCATGGGAATCCCAGAGGCATTAGACCTGATGGTGATTTGCACGGAGGCCGGTTTAGGGCTGGATCAGGCGATGGCTCGCGTGGCAAAAGAACTGGCTGTCAGCCAGCCGGATATTCGCGACGAGTTGGTTCTCGTTGGCTTGGAAATGAAGGCGGGCCGGCCCCGGGCGGATGCGCTGAAGAATTTGGGGGAACGGGTCGATATCGACTCGGTGCGAATGCTGGCGACTACGCTAATCCAGGCAGATACGTTTGGCACTAGCATTGCAAAGACATTGCGTATTTATTCGGACACTTTGCGAACCAAGCGGGGACAGGAAGCGGAAGAGGCTGCAGCGAAGACCACCGTTAAGATGGTTTTCCCGTTGGTCCTTTTCATCTTCCCGGCGCTGTTCCTGGTCGTACTGGGTCCGGCCGGCATCAAGATTTTAGAAGGTCTGGACACACTCTTCCAGTAATTGGACTTAAAAGGAGCTATCGGATGGAAACGGCTACTATGATTCGCATTGTCGCAGGAGTACTTTTTGTAATCCTGCTTTTTGTGCTGATTCAGCGGCGGAAGAAGCGCGTCCGCTAGGGATGTGGATGGGAGTCGTCCGGCAGCGAAGGGCCGGCAGCGAAATGAACACACGCCGTTATGCGTTCAACATCACGAGGCAGGCATTTATCAACCTAGGGGTATCGGTTGCGGATACCCCTTTTTCCCGAATGCGCGGACTGTTGGGAAGGATGCGCCTGCGATCCGATGAAGGGCTATGGACATTCCCCTGCCGGGGCATCCATACGTTCGGCTTAATGTTCCCGATCGACCTCATTTACCTGGACGCGGAACTTCGTGTCATTCATTTAGTGGAAAGCCTCGGGCCCTTACGCATCGCTCCGATCCGGATGAATTCGGAGAGTGTCCTGGAGCTGCCGCCGCGCAGTATCTATGGCTCGGGAACACAGGTGGGCGACCAACTGATGATCTGCACACCCGAAGAGATGGAAAGTTACTGGGAATCGAGAGCGGGAGAAGCCCAAGCGGCGGATTTGAAACGAGCAATATGATCGTGCGGAATCGGAGGACACTGCGACAGCGCCGGGCTCAATCGGGACATTCTCTGATCGAATTCGCCTTGGTCCTGCCGATGCTGTTTCTTCTGATTATTAACGTAGTGAACTTCGGCGGGATGTTGCACGCGTGGATTGCGGTTTCGCAAGCCGCCCGCAACGGCGCTCAATATTGGATGTTTGGAGGGGCGGTATACAACGGGTTAACCCAACCGAGTGCGACGCAAGTCAAGAATCTCGTGTTGGATGGCTTAAAGGGCCTACCGAACGCTTCGGGCGCTACGATCTCTGTGTGCAAAACCAATAACGGTGTAACGACCTGTGCGACCGGTTCGGCAACGCCGCCAGCCGATCCCGAACCGACGCATTTTGCATTGGGATCAGTCGATGTAAGCTACACGTACACCCCTTATATTTCGGCATGGGATTTCAGCAGCCTTGGGATTCACCTCACCATACCAGCAACTACGATACACCGGCAGTGCGTCATGAGGTTGGGAAATTGAGAAATCGCGTGGGCCGCACGACACGGCGAATCCAGTCGGTAAAGCGAGCGCGCCAGCAGGGCGCCAGCATGATTGAATTCGCGCTGGTGGCTTTCATGCTCATGCTGGTGATGTTGGGTGGGATCGAGGTGGATCGGATGATTCTGGTCTATACAAACCTCGCGAATGCGGCGGCGGAGGGAGCGCGGTATGGAGCACTGCAGTCCTCACAGGATGTGAGCGGCGTACAAACAACAGTGAAAAACTATTCGACCGCGTTGAACTCGACCGACCTGACAATCACGGTCACGTATTCGGCGGGTGACAATGGCCAGACTGCGGGGGCCGTGGGCAGCAAATTGAATGTGATGGTGCAATATCCGTATGCCGCGTTTGTATCCGGTATCTTTCCCAGTTTGACTCTAACGGCCATCAGTAAAAGCGTGATTCTGTATTAAGAGCAGGAAATGACTATGAGGAGACGTCGAGGTCAGGCCCTGATACTGGTAGTTGCAGGTATAGGTATTGTGCTCGTGGGCGCCATGGGATTAGCGGTCGATGCCGGCCAGCTTTATGGTCACCGCCAAATGGCTCAGGCGGCGGCCGACGCGGCGGCACAGGCCTCGATCCTGACAATCTTCAGCGGGACAATAACGGCAACAACGCTAAATACATCCGGATACACCTGCGTTAACGGCACGGACACGACTACACCCTGCTATTATGCGCGCCAGAATGGGTTCGGAACGACTGGTTCGAGCGACACCGTTGCCATCTCTTACCCGTCCTCGATTTCCGGAGTAGGGAATTTGTCATCGGATTTCACTCCGGCCGCTATCAAAGTTCTAATCAGCCGACCTGTGAAGTCTACGTTCATGGGTATGCTCGGGATAACCACCACCACGATTAAGGCGTCGGCAACGGCTGCGATTCTGACGGGTAACTCGCCGGTGTCGATCGCTGTTCTACACCCGACTCTGACGAACTCGTTCCAACTCGGGGATGCGAGCACCAGCGTCACGATTACCGGCGGACCGCAGCAAGCGCTGCAGATCAACTCGAGTGACGCAACGAGCGCTTACAGCGCAAATGCGCAGGCGAGTCTGGATCTTTCCGCTGCCGGTCCCAACGGAACAGGAGCGGATTTCGGTTCTTTTGGAGGTCCGAGTACTGCCGGTTCGTGGCTAAAGCTGGGCAGCACCGGACATTATTATCAACCAAGCGCTCCCACACAGGACCCATTTCGCAGTATCGCGGCGCCCTCAAGCCCAGGTACAGGAAACCCTGGAACGATAGACACAACCAGCGCGAATACTTTTGCCGGCACTGGGGACTGCCCTAGCGCTGCGCAGAGTGGACCAAACCCGAAAGCGGGAGATTGCACGATTTATGGACCCGGCTACTATGCCGACCTCTCGAGCCCTGGTATCAAAGGCTATTCCGTCTTTCAGCCGGGGCTCTATTGGGTCAACAGCGGAGGCTTTCAAACCAAGGGTGGGAACGCGGATCTCAGGATGTGTTCGTCGACCTGTTCTGCGATACCAGCGTGGGATACCTCAGGTTGCTGTAGCACGAGCACACCAGGAATGCTCGTGTACCTTAACGGCGGATCGGTGGCAATCGGCAGCAATGGCAATGTCGCATTGCGGGGATCGTTGACCTCCAGCACGTACAAAGGCATTTTGTTTTTTGGGAATCGCTCAGTCGGAGTCAAGCAGAGTCACTCACTCGGGGGCGGCGGGGCGCTGACATTGACAGGGAGTATCTATCTGACTAGTTGCAATCTGACGCCATGCAGCAAAGTCTCGACTATCGGCACTATCTACCAAGCCGTGAATTTTAGCGGGCATTCCGGCAGCACCACGACTCTCACTGGTGAAATCATCACCGATAGCTTGATTCTGAAGGGCGGATCGGGCATCACGATGAACCTGGACGCCGGGTCGTCGTTTACCGTGTCGTACGATTATATCGGTTTGGTGAAATAAGCAACATTTAGCTGTTGGATGGGTGTTCAAAATGGCTATTCGCAGCGATGTACAATAGCTCTCAGTTGCTTTATAATGCCAATTCAAGTTGTTGAGTTCAGTGGGATTGCATGGTCGAAGGTTTAAAAGGGTTTTAAATGAATCAACGGGTTTCAGCAATTCTGTTAGTGGCGCTGCTGGTTTCGGCGGCCGCGACGTACGGCGTTTATCGTGTAATCACTACGCGGGACAAAGGGGCGGTACCGACAGCTCACATTGTTCAGGCCGCTAAGACACTGGAAGTCGGGACAATTCTTAGCGATGGCGATCTAAAGCTGGGCCCGTGGACCGGCGCGATACCCCCCGGAGTGGCAACAAAGAAAGATGGACTGGTGGGTCGCGGAGTTCTGTCAACCATCTATGAAGGCGAAGCTGTGATGGACAGCCGGCTGGCACAACAGGGAGCGGGCGGCGGTTTGGCGTCGATTATTCCCTCGGGGATGCGAGCGGTGGCGGTACGGGTCAACGACGTCGTCGGCGTCGCAGGTTTCGTAGGACCTGGCACCAAGGTGGACGTTATTATCGCAGGAAATGCTCCGGGAGCTTCGAACAATTCCGGGCAGCAGGCGCGTACCATTCTGCAGAACATCCAAGTGCTTTCGGCCGGACAGAATTACAAGACGGATGCGGAAGGCAAACCCGTGGTCGTGCCAGTAGTTAACCTTCTGGTCACGCCCGAACAGGCGGAAGTGTTAAGCCTGGTAAACAACGGCGAAGCACGACTCCAACTGGTGCTACGAAATCCGCTGGATTCGCAAGAGACGAAAACGCCGGGTACAGTAATGGCGAGCCTGTTCGGCGCGCCCGTGAAGCCCCCGGTGACTGGAGAACGAGTGGAGCGGCCTGTGATGCGGACGCCCAGACCGGCACCGCAACCCGAGACCGCAGTAGTTCCCCCGCCCCCTCCACCTCCGATTTCGATCGAAATTTTAAACGGGGCCAAGCAGACAGAGGCCAAATTCGCCCGGTCTGCAGAGGTTAAACAGTGAGATTAAGCCAGCGAATACGCGGGCGGGCGAAAGCCCCTACCCTACTCGCAGTTGCCTTGATGGCATTATTGCCATGCGGCGCACAGCAGTCCGCGCAGAGTCCGCGGGAATTGATCCTGACCGTTGGGAAGTCGCTGGTCGTCAATAGCGCCGCGACGATTGAGCGAGTGGCAGTGGGTTATGGCGATCTCGCCGAAGCGCGGGTGGTCGGACCGAAGGAGATTTTGCTGGACGGCAAGGCACCGGGCGAGACCAGCCTCATTATTTGGCAAGTGGGGGGAAACAAGCTGTTCTTCGACGTTGTGGTGCGGCCGAATACGACGGCGCTGCGGAACAAGATCGACGTACTGCATAAGCAGTTGCAGGAGCAGTTGCCGGGTCAAAGTGTTGTGGCGACAGTCGAGGGCGACACGGTCTTCCTGACGGGGCGGGCCAAGGACCTGATGAGTTCCGAACGCGCGGCTGCGATCGCCGCCACGGCAGGAAAAGTTGTGAATCTGCTCTACGTCGATGTCCCAGATGTTGAGACGCAGATTCTATTGAAAGTGCAGTTTGCAACCGTAGACCGCAATAGCAGTACCGAACTCGGACTCAATCTGATCAGCACTGGCGCGACGAACACGATTGGGCGGGTAACGACGGGACAATTTCAGCCGCCGACCATTACGGCGCCATCGGGTGCGAGTCCCGTCACTGTTGCCTTAAGCGATGCGCTGAATTTCTTCCTGTTTCGGAGTGATTTGAACCTGGGCGCAACCATCAGGGCATTGACGACCAAGGGGTTGGTGGAGATTCTGGCGGAACCCGACGTTCTGGCGATCAACGGAAAACCGGCCAGTTTCCTGGCGGGCGGCGAGTTTCCGTATCCCATTCTGCAGGGTGGCGGCGGCGGCATCGGCACGGTGACGGTCGCATTTCGCGAATACGGCATCCGTCTAAATTTCCTGCCAGTAATCACTCCACGCGGCACTATTCGTTTAGACGTAGCGCCGGAAGTGAGCGCCTTGGATACCACGGCCGGCCTCACGATTCAAGGATTCACGATTCCCGGTATTACGAGCCGGAAGGTGAGTACCGAAATCGAGTTGAAATCAGGTCAGAGCTTTGCGATTTCCGGACTGCTGGATCGCCGATTGACGGAGACGATGCAGAGGATCCCGGTGCTGTCGTCAGTACCGGTCTTGGGCAATCTCTTCAAGTCGAAGTCCTATCAGAAGCAGAATACGGAACTGCTGGTGATCGTGACACCGGAGATCGTCCGCCCGATACCGGAGGGGCAGCCGCTCCCCGCGCTCGAAAGGCCTCTGCCGCTGTGGGGGCCGACGCAAGTACCGCGGACGCCGGGAATCGGCACCACGGGGACTGCAAGCGAGCCACCTTCGACTGCCACTATTCCGGTGGAGAAGTTGCTGGAAAGTCTGAAGATTCAGAACTCGATGACGATCCAAAAACCCGTCGAGGTCAGCGGCTGGCCCGGATCCGCGCCGATTCCGTCCCCAGTCGCGGCCCCGCCGGCGACCGGACCGATTAAACAGCAGCAACCCTGATTCGGCGCGAGGATGCGGATCCATCTCATTGTCCGAACCGACCCGCATCCGCAAAGCGAGTTGGGGATTTTCCAATCCGCACAATTGCCACCGTGGAACGGGTCGCTACCGATCGTGACGTCGCTGGTGGCCCACCTGTTCTTGTTGCTGGCGATTTCCGTGGCGGCGCATCAGATGGCGCTGATGGCCGGGGGCCACGTGGACCTGAAGGCGTACCATGTGGAATTTATGAAGCTGCGGGTGCCGGATCCGCTGTACTACCGGGCAACGCTGCCCGGCACGAAAGCGCGGAAAGCGCCACGTCCGGCGCCGAGCAGTTCCGGCAGCGCACCGGCGGCCGCGGAGTCGGGCGGACAACCACAACCGGTACCGGGCAGGCGCGGGGTGCGGATTCCGAAGAACCTGGAACTTCCGCCGATGAAGCAATCGGTAGCGGATGCGCCATTGATCCTGCAGCCGCCGACGGGACTGCAAGCGCCGCCCTTGACAGCAATCGTGCCGCCGCTGGCCTTCTGGGCGCGGCAGGACGCAAACATTCCGAAGCCGCCGCCGCGGCCGTTTATCGCACCGGGACGAGTGGAAGCGCCGACTCCCCCGCCCCAGTTGGAAACAGCGCCGGTGCTGGCGGTACCGAATCGCGAACTGCGGGCGTCGGACCTGAATATGGCGGCGGCGGTGACGGTGCAGGCTCCGGCGCTGCCGGTTCAAAACTCGGCTACCGTACCGGTAAGGATCCGGGACAGCGCGACGGAAGCGAAGACCGGAGGCATCGAGCGGCAGGAGGGCGAGGCGGCCAACGTGATCGCGATCTCGCCGACCCTGGTTCCGCCCGGCCAAGTGGTCGCGATCCCGAAGGGGCTGCAGAACGTGCCGGTGCAGGGCGATGCGGGCTCCGGGCAGGCGATGCGGGCACCGGAAGCGCCGACAACGCCAGCGGCACCGCCCGCGCCAAAGCCTTCAGCCTCCACGACACGAGCGGAGACGACACGTCCGGGGTCCGGTAATACGAGCAACGCGGCCGACCATCCGCCGGCCAAATCGGCAGCCACGACACAAGGGGCATCCAAGAATGAAGCTGCGGATGCGGCGGCGAAGAATGCCGCGGCGTCCAAGAGTCCCAATGCAGGACGCGGGGCGAGCGGTGGAAGTGCTGCGGCACCGTCGAACGGGCGGACGGAAGCGGCTTCGGCAGGAGGCCGCGGGGCACCCAATACAAATGCGAGCACCAGCGCCGCGGCTGCTACGAACGCGAGCGCCAACAGCCCCAACACGAACGGTACGCCAACAAGCGTGCCGGATCCCTCGCGGGCAGCGCCCCAAAGTGCCGCCCCTGTCTCCGGCGGGGCGAACGGGACGGACGCGGTGACGCGGATCCTGCACCCGTCGGGGGGCAACTTCGACGTGGTGATTATGCAATCGGCGACGCGGGCCGACCTGTCGGACGTGGGCAGCATCCTGACGGGAAATCCGGTATACACGGTGTACCTGCCGGTCGGCGATGCCAGGGAGTGGGTGATGGAGTATTGCGTGCCGGCGGCCGAGAATGCCCGCAATAATCCGTACGAAGTGTATGTCGGCGATGCGACGCCGATATCGGCGCCGTACCCCATTTCGACCGTGATCCCGAACAGCATCCTGGGGCAGGCGCATCGCGAGAACATCGTGTTCCATGGGTACCTGACGGTCAACGGAAGCTTTCGAAACATCGAGGCGCGCGACCAGAGTGCACTCACGCACCTGATCGCGCCGCTGCTGAATCAGTGGAGATTCCGGCCGGCGCTGAAGGACAAGGTCCCGGCCGAGATTGAGATTTTGCTGGTGGTTCCCGCGCGAATCTGAGCCAGCGCCGGGCTATCCGGGGATCGTGACGGACTTGTCGTTGAGGGGGCTCCAGGTTTCCGAGTCCGCAGCGGCCATGTACTTACTGCCGACGATCGACGGCGAGCCATAGGCTTCCACGCGACCGGCGCGCAACCACATACAGTCGTCGCAGAGATCGGCGACCTCGCCAACGGAATGGGTGACCAGGACGATGGTGCAACCGGCGGCTTTGATCTTCTCAATTCGATCCATGCACTTCCGCTGGAAGGCGATGTCGCCGACGGAAAGCACTTCGTCGATGAGCAGAATATCGGGCGATGAGTGGATGGCGATGGAAAACGCCAGGCGCATCTGCATGCCGGTGCTGTAGACGTGCAGGGGATTGTCGATATACTCGTCGAGTTCGGAGAAGGCGATGATGGAATCGAGCCGTTCGGCGACTTCGCGGCGAGTCAGGCCGCCGACAACTCCGTTGACCAGGGCATTCTCGCGCCCGGTGAGTTCGGGATGGAATCCGGCGCCGAGCATTAGCAGGGCGTTGACTCTTCCGTTCACCTGGATGGTGCCGGTGTCGGCCCGGCCAACTCCGCCGATCAAGCGCAGGAGCGTCGATTTGCCGGCTCCATTACGACCGACGATGCCTAGCGTTCGGCCTTTCTGGACTTCAAAGTTGACGTCTTTCAGGCCCCAGAAGTCCTCAGCGGCAGAGAGCTTGCGAAAGCCGCGAAGCAGCGCTTCGTGAATAGTCTGCGGCCGGTCGGCATGATAGCGCCGGAATTTCTTGCCCAAATCTTTGACGGCGATTGCGGCCCGCATCAGAGTTCCTCGACGAAGCGATCACGCGACCGAAGAAAGAGGAAGAAGCAACCAGTCGACATTACGGCGGAGATGAACACGACGGCGGCGAGCGACCGCACGTCGGGCCACGTTCCTCCCATGAGAATGCGGCGGTAGGAATTCAGCAGACCCGCAACCGGGTTTGCATTGATGATGGTTCTGTATGAAGGAGGCAAAGAGCTCCCATCCCAGAACACGGGTGTGACGTAGAAGAACAAGAAGAGGAAGATCCCCAGGAGATATTGCGTGTCGCGAAATCTCACTTGCAGAGTGGCCAAAATGTAGGCGGCGCTGGCTGACAGGAAGAACTGGACGATCATTACGATTGGAAGCGCCAGGAGCGCCAAACTAGGCCTGAAGCCATCGGCGAGCAAGAAGCCGGCAAGGATCGGCATGGCCAACAAGAAATGTACCCATTGAGACAAAATGCTGACGCAGGGCAATACACCAACGGGAAATCCAACCTGCTTGACGAGTTCACGGTTATCGACAATGGTGGTACTAGCGGCCATCAGGGAAGTTTGAAACCAAGTCCAGGGAAGAATGCCGGTGAGGAGGAAGCTGGAAAAGTGCGGGATGTTCAGCCGCAGCATGTTGTTGAACACCACGTAGAGAACGCCTAATTGGGCAAGCGGTACAAGGAGCGACCAGGCTATCCCGAGGAACGAGCGTTTATAGCGCACCTTGAAATCCCGGGCAACCAGAGCGGTTATCAAATCCCGTTCGTAAACCCAGCTCTTTTGGCGGGAATCGCTTTCCTCGTTTAAATATCTCTTCTGCAAGAAAAAAGGCATTGCAACCCTGACCTGTCACACTCCCGCCCTGGTATCCCGCGCGGGGATTCGGAGTTCCAAAGTAGTCCTTTTTTTGAACTTGAGCCGTAGCACGGAGCGACCCTTATCGTTCCGAGGGCGCTCGCTTTGGCATCAAGCTCCAGCCACTGACCGAATTGAGTCCAGGGTAGCACTAAACAGCGCACCGTGTCAGCCGAGCGGGTCGGATGGCGGTATTGCCGGTACTAAGCATGAGACCTCAAACGGCGTAGTCCCAGAAGTACCAAGATCTGCATTGGTCCGTTGGAAATCCAGCAGTCGGCCACCTAAGGGGTGACCAACTGGCGTTCATGGAGGAAGCGGATCAACTCGCGGGCGGCGATAGCGTGAGCGGTTGCGTTGGCGTCCTGAGGAATGGCCGCGTGAGCCTTGAGATCGTCCGCATTTCCCTGCGTCAGAACTTTGCCGGTGTCAAGTACCGGAATCTTAGTTTCCCGCAGTCCTTCGGTAATCGTTTTCGTGAGCTGGTTCCAGGTCTTCCCACTTTGGGTGGAGCCGCTGTAGTCGGCATTATTTCGGAAGAGGAACACGCCCACATTGGCACCCCGCTTTTGAGCGGCGCCCTCGAGTTGGCGAAGTTCCTGGACGCAGCGGGTAAAGTCTGTGTGCGGACCGGAGTTCAAGTGGCCGCGCAAGGCCCGAAGAGTAAAGAACAAGGATTCGAATCTTCCCATAGCAGGAGGAGACTGTTGCTCCCAAACCGATACGTCATCCTGCCAAGTGACGCCGGTAAGCACAAGATCCGGCCGGTAATCGGCACCGAGCAATTCATAGAATAAGCGTTCGTCGTGTGTCCCGTACCCACTCTGACCGCAGTTGATCACCTGGTATTTCGGCGGGGAGTTTGCTGGGGCCTCGGCATTCAGTAGGCGCTCCAACTGTGAAGAAACGGTGGACTCCTCGGGAATGCCGGCGCCCAATACGAAGGAATCGCCGAGCAGGAGAATGCGTTTTGGACCATTGGGTTTTGGTGCTGAGTACTCGGGCCCCCGACAACCTTCGGAGTTAAAGTTGTAGGTTACGGTATAGGTGCCCGGCACAACAATGGCCGGATCGGCAGGTGTATTGTCGGATAGATTCCTGAGATGCACGCCTGCAATTTCGACGGCAGCAGCGTTGCCTCCGAGATTCAGATGAACACAGGCATTGTCGTCATCGCTCTTTCCTATGAAATCAAACGAGAAGTCTTGCCATTTAGGCTTGAGATCTGCCTGAGCAAAGAGGCCGAGGTTTCCCCAATCGCCGTGCGCTTTCCCGAAACCCGCTACCATCGTTCGCGGTTTGTCGGCTCGCGCGCGAAATGAAAGAAGGTATTTCGTATTGGCTTTGATGCGAAAGTTTTCCTTTCGAAGCTGTACGTGAAAGCCGACATCCGTCGCCGCTTTTGTGATCTCAACGCGAACTGAATCCGGATTTTCGCGGGGGAGTACCAGACGAGCCTCGTCAGGCGAAACGACGCTGAAAACCCACTCGATTTCCCGCCGATTGATCTCCTTGAACGAGCCATTTGGATCGCCCCGATAATCCACGGCCACCTTGCTTTGAACGACTTTAAGGCCGGCCGGGCCGGCGATATCCTTCATCTCCGGAACGATCCTGGAAACGTCGGCCGTCTTCGTCGCGGGCCCATTTGAGGAGGCGAGCGAAAGCGCGACTTCTCCGATAACGAGGCCGATTGCAACGAGCGAGCACAAGCCAATGGCGAGCGGCAGCTTTAAGAGGCGAAACGCGACAAGAGGAGCGGCAAGTGCGGTAGCGAGAATAATGGCGATAATCGCGACCTGCAGCAGTCTGAGTGGCGGCTCGGGTCCGTTAGCAAGCGGCTTGGCAAGGAACATGGCGGACTGGACGACGTAGAGAATTACCAACAATCCGGGTAAGCCCGCATCTACCGTTTTCAGATATCGAATGGAAAAAAATATCTGGAACACGGCGACCGCAATCGCTGCGATGCTGTAAGGCACAGTTATACCCTGCGCTGCAAAGAAGATGATTTCAAGTAAAGATACGGCGATGGCGGATCCAGCGATGACCCGTGAAAAATTAGGGGAATTTGGATTCTCGCTTAAGGTCTTTTCCGAAGACACGACTGAAGCTCCTTTAAAGGTGGACGGCAGCGACGAATGCGCCGCGCTCCGTGCCGTCGACGAGAGCAAAGGCGCACTGCTTTGGCTACGAATCTCAGGTCGAATTCTAAAGAACGAACGGTGCTGCAGAGAAAACGACGCTAATCGACGAATTATACCGCGTTTGGCGATGACCGGTTCAGTTCTCCCGTCAGTTGTATCCGCAGAAGCAGAAGCAGTGGCTACGGCGCCGCTGGCAAGTTTCGATCTTTTCGCCGTCAGGCGTTTCCACAACAGCGGCAGCGCATTGAGCGGCAGCATTGCCGACATGCACACAAACGGGACGACGGGGGCGTTGTAGCGCGGAAAGAGCACCTCGACAGCGGCCGTCAGTCCGAGAACTCCCGCGGGCACACCTGCGAGAGCCAAGCTGAAAGACCGCCGATATCCCACGAGGCCAAGGATGACGCCAACCATCGCCAACGTGCAAAGGATCGGCCAGAGAACGGCGTTGATCTCCAGGACGGTCTCGCGCCAACGGAAACAAGTACCGGCGAACGGCAGGAGTGGCGCGTTTTCGAAATCGGGCTGAATGGTCGACGTGATTGCCCAAGCGGGGAGTGCCCCGGTGGGTTCAATGAATTCCCGCCACGCTATCTGTGGCGTGCGGACGAGATACTGCCACGGATTCGCGATAAGCCCCTCGATCGCTACATCGCCGGCCAGAGTCACTTTTTCGTCAAAGCTCATGCGGCTTAGACCGGCGTGCGCCATGATCTCCGATAACGGGACTTTCCTCAGGTCTTGTCCTTGAAGAAGAAGCTGCAGCTTCTGGGTAGCAGGTCCGTCTTCGTCGATGAGTTTCTGCTCAGTGACGATGCGGTCAAACAGATGCACGCCTGACGAGTTGGTGAGACGGGCATTGCCTGAGTGGTGCCAGCACCAGCCGATAGGAAGCAGCACAACGAAAACCGTAGCGCTAATGGTGATAGCTAAACTCCTCAGACCTTCCCGCCATGGCCCAGCCAAATAGATACAGCAGAACGCGGGGAGTAGACCGGCAATGGGCGAGACTCGGATAATCACCCCAAAGCCCGCCAGCATGCCTGCGATGATCGCTAACGCGATTCTTTTTCCGCCAATGCGTCTCCCGGCCCGCACGGCACAAAAGAACGCACAGATCATCGCAAAAGATGTTGGCGTCTCAGACATTGCTGTTTGCGGCGCTGTCAACATGGGCGCGAGTGCCCCAGCCAAACCACCGCCGAGGAGCGCCAGATCGTCTGCAACGACGTCACGCAACAGAAGATACAAACAGATGGCACCGCCGACTACCATCATGTGCTGCACGGCAGTCGTCCATGCACCCAGATTCCGGCCTGCTATTAAGCCAACGAAAGAGAGAAAGCCGCCGTAACCAGGAGGAAAGTAGGCAGGATACCCATGGATGAAATTCTTTGAGAAATCCTCAAAATAGCCGACGGAGTCAGGGCTGGTCGCGACGACTTGAACGAGCCAGTATAGGAGGTGCAGCGTTCCCAGAAAGAAAACGAGCCAGATCAGCCTGGATCTGCCCGGTTTGATCGGTCCAAACGCGAAGATACAACCAGCGAGAACAACCATGGCGACGACCAGTGCGCCGCTCCCGGTTGTGGGGCTTGGATCCTCCAACACAATGACTGACTTCTGGCCGCCAGCCAGACGCACTTCCTTGTCACTGGTCCTGCCGTTGTGCGTAAAGCGTATAAGTCCGGACCACCCGGCGGCGTCCAGGACCGCAACAAACCGTCTGGCATTAAAAGTGAGAACCGCAGGTTCCGCATTCCTCTTGTACACCAGTGTGCCCAGGAGCAAATTGTCCAATGCGTCTACGGCCCATCCATGGGGTGGATCCGCCCGGTGCCACTTATACGTCCGCCCGTCCAGCACGATCGCCTCCACCTCGAGTCGACCCTGTGAATCTGGGGAACCAGAAGCGTTTTGTTCAAGTACTTCCAGAAAAACCGGGGTGGATTGACGCGAAGCCGAAGTGAATATTCCCGACACGGCGGCTGATGCCGCCAGAGACAGGTACACTGCCATTAAGACCGCAGTGCAGATACCGAACCACGACCAGGTGACCGGGAGTTTTGGTCTCATGCCAAGGGCCCTAATTTGTCGCCTCGATCGCCGCCTTCATGCGGATGCGCGAACCGCCTCCGTGTGCTTGAACCCGAGCGATAAACGCCGGAGCAAGGCGCCCCACAGCGCACGATCGAGCGCCAACACAGCGAGTGCCGGCACGAACGGCTCGATTGCGGCATTGTAGCGAGGAGAGAAGTATTCCACCGCGCCCGAAGCAAGCAGATAACCTATGGGAATGCAGGCCAATGCCGCCACTATAGCGCGTTGCGGATGCACGAGACCGAGTAGTGTGCCCGCCAATGCGAGCCAGCAAAGGATCGGCCAAATGGTAGCCTGCAGCTCCTCCTGGCTCCAGCGCCAGCTTAAACCCGAAGCGGAGAAAGGCACCGGCGGCGAATCCTCCAAATCAGGAGTCGGATCAGGTGATTCGTACCATGTGGGAACCCAGCCCGTCGGGGCGACATAATCACGCCAGGCGAGCCGCAGCGTGTACCATGCATACCCGAGACGGTCTTTTGCGATGCCCTCAAGCGCTACGGCACGGAATAGACGTTCCTGCTCTTTATATCCCAGTTCACGCACGCCAGGCTGTTCCCGGACAATCCAATGATCGGCCCGGGGGTCCTTTCCGGCAAGCAGCGATCGCAGTTTGCGAGTCGCCGGTCCGGCCTCATCGATCAATTTCTGTTCGCTAAGAACCCGATTATAGAGATGCAAACCCGAGGAGGTTGCGAGCGCTGGCCGACCGGTTCTCACGCCAAACCAGACGATCGGAGAAATCATGACAACGATCGCGGCACCTGCAAGCACTGCAAGTTGCCGATGATATTTCGCTCCGGCACCCCAAAGGAGAACCGCACAGACGGCCGGCGCCAGTCCAACAAGCGGCACAACTCGCAGTGTCCCTGACCATCCCAGGAACAAACCGGCGGCTACGGCCATGGAAAGCCGGCCCGTGTCTCTGGAACGCGTTGCGAAGTAAACGGCGCCCATCATGGCAAAGCAAGTCGGCGTTTCCGCGAGCACGCTTTGCGAAGTCGTAAATACCGGAATCAGCGCCCCTACCAAAACACCTCCGAGCAATGCGGCCCCTTCCGACACAATTCTCCGGAGCAGTAAGTAAAGCCAGAAAGCCGTAAACACGCTCATGGCGTGCTGAAGCAGTGTGATCCAACTCCCCAGCAACGGGCCGGCCAAGCCATCCAATATTCCCAGTAACGCGGGATAACCAGGCGGAAAGTAGGATGGCAAACCGGAAGCAAAAATTGTGGCGATCGAGCCGAAATAGCCGGAAGAGTCGCCGTTCGTACCAACGGGTGAAGCCGCCCAATAGAGCAGGTGCGCTGCGCTCAAAAAGAGGATCAGCCAGACGTTACCGCGGCGGTTTAAGTAGATCGGACCAAGCCACCAAGCGAGAGCTCCGAAGAAAACGACGGCGCCAATCAACAGGACCGCGGACTCGGGTGCGGGTGGATCGGCCAGCATGACAGTTTCTTCATTCGAATCCTGAATGTCGAAAATCTGTTCAAGGGCGCCGTTTCCCAAGACGCGAAGACTCCCGGACCAGTGATTCGGTTTCAGGATCGCGACGAACCTCCTACATGGAAAACTCAGCACCGAACGGCCGGAGGTTTGCTCAAATTGGAGGAGAGGAAAGATGCCGCCCCTGTCGACGAATCGCCAACCTTCCAAATGATCGGTGGCGTCCCATTTCAGACGCTGTCCATCGACGATAATTGTATCGATCCAAAGATGGCTCTCCGACCCGGTGCCGCTACCCACAGCCTCTAATGCAATGTGGCGGAAATCCCTATGTTCCGAGGTCACGAGACCACTCAAGAATGTTTGGGTTGCGACTGCTAGGTACAAGACGGTAAGGACAGTGACGCACAGGCGGAATTTGTCGATTGTTTGCCTAGAGTTCATACTGGAGAAAATCTTGGACCGCTCGGAGTACCCTACGCGAGCGCTGCGAACAGGGACCTACGTGGAAAGCCATGAACTTCCCCCGACGTTGGCCGTACGCGTCATTGTACAACAACACCCGATCTGGACGGCGCGCGTCAACGGCCAAACGCGGCAATGCTTCCAGGTAGTGCCGCAACGCGCCGAGCGCCCAAGGTTCCGGGGGCGCTTGGTAAGCCTTCACGATGCTGGTTTTATGACTACCAATCTGCGCCTTCCTTGTTACCCTTCCAGGCGTTCCAACGAGTCGAGGCGGCGTTTCATATCCTGAAAATAGGGATGAGGGGTATAGTCCACAGCAATTTCTCGGAACTGGCTGTGCAATCGATCGAGTTCAGTTTGTAAGGCCGCGGGTTCCCTCGATTGCGACTGCAGGTAGATTCGTGCGAGTTTGACGTAATACCGATCTTCCTCCGAGAGGCGGGAGATCGCGCGATCCATCAACTCGAGCTGCTCTTCATACGAAAAATCGAACTCGCTCGCACGCCGCAAAATGTTTTGTGGAATGGCCTTGGAATACCGAAAGACCGCCGAATCGTCAATGCGAGGGATAACTAACTCGAAATACTCTGCCAGGTATTCCATGACGATGTGAATATGGGGAAGCCATGGATGGTGGTAGTCCTGGTGAACTACGAGGGACTGTTCGGGCAGCAGATGAGGGAAGAGAATCTCAACAACTCGCCCACAGAGTTCCCGCGTTTTCGCGATGTCCACCAACAGTATTTCGATACGCGCGGCAGGCCATGATGCATGCAGGAAATCACCTGCATGGATGGTCAATATGTCTGCAATCGGCGCTACCTGCGCGTCAAACAATTCTCGAGTGGAGTCGCCGATGCACATCGTACGTGCGAATTTGTTCCGGATGAAATCAACCGTGGCGCTCTCGTTAACAAGGAAGTTGTCGAAACAGTGGATCTTGTCTCTGGATGGCTCGTACTTGGAATTTTCGGTTAGCCCGTGAGCCAGAAAACTGGCACTCATGCCCAGGAACGACCCGGCATCGACGATTGCCCCCAAGCCTTGAAAGGCGTCCTTCGTGAGGTAGTAATACAGCGTCGCCTCGCGCACCCATAACATTCCGACGGGCCACTTCGGCAGCTCGACCGTGCCTGCAACCCAAGGCTTGTTCCGGGCCAGAACGTCGATTGGACTGAGTGCCGCGTCAGGCACCCGCACACCTAGAGTTCAGCTTCATGCGAAAGAACGATTATACCGTTGGGCCGCGGTCATCGGGGGACGGTGCTCCGGAACCCTGCCCACGCCTCCACATGTGCTGTAAGCTGCTGATTTTAAAAGACAACTTGACAGTGGCACTACCGATGCAATAAAGTCGGTTCTGATGGATCCGGCAATCCGCACCGCGTACGATTCACAGCGGAATTTCAGCAAGAAAGCGTTTCGTTCCGCCTGCTATGCGCCCTTTACGTCCCTTTATTTTACTTCCCTCGGAGACGTGTTGGCATGTTGCAAGAGCGAAAGTTACAGCTTAGGGAATGTGGCCACCCAGAGGCTGCCGGAAATCTGGAATGGACCAAGAATCAAGGCTCTAAGGGACGGTCTAAAAGATTACCGATTCGAAGGAGCTTGCGAGTTCTGCGAGGCGCAATTCGCTGGTGGGACCTTCGAGAACGTGTTTGCCGCCCAGTTCGAGGAGTACGCGGTCCCTTCCGGGGATCCTGAGTGGCCTCAGGTGATCGAGTTTGCCGGCAGCAACAATTGCAATTTCGAATGCATCATGTGCGATGGACTGCTGTCGTCTTCGATTCGAGCCCATCGCGAAGGATTACCTCCTCTTCCCAGAGTCTACTCGGATCAGTTTTTTGAGGACCTCCGTCCATTCCTTCCGCACCTCAAATACGCAAAATTCCTCGGAGGCGAGCCATTTCTGGCGCAGGAGTGCTTTCGGATTTGGGACATGATCCTGGAAGCGGGCCTGGAGATTCCGTGTCATGTAACCACCAACGCCTCGCAGTATAACCCGAAGGTTGAGCGTGTGTTGGAAGCTCTCCCCGTCTCGTTCACCATTTCCATGGACGGCGCCACGAAGGAGACGGTGGAAAAAATCCGCGTGAATTGCGATTTCGACGAGTTCATGACGAATGTCCACCGGTTCCGTGATTACACGCGGAAGCGCGGCACCTGGCTGGGCCTTGCGCACTGTCTGATGAGACCGAACTGGCACGAGTTCGGCGATGTGCTGCTCTTTGCCGAAAACATAGGCTGTTCAGTGTTTGTGAACACCGTCCTAACGCCGCGCCACAGTCTCTATACCCTGCCTCCCGATGAGTTGAACAGCATCATCGATGACATGGAACTCCAAGGCAAGAGCTTCAAACACAAGCTGCATATTAACCGGGAGGTTTGGGAGAACCAAATCCAGTTACTTCGCTCGAGCGCTAAAGAGCACCAGTTGGCCGGCCTCACCCAGATTAAAACGGCGGTTCGCATCGCAGACGGATCCTCGAACAGCCGGTATTCCATCGACGAAGCATGGGCACTCGTCAATGCGGGCAACTTGGATCAGGCGCTGGCGGACGCGCTGGTTCTGGAGCCGTCGCATCCGGTGTACTACCAGTCGCGGATTCTCTGCGCACACATCTTTCGTCAACAAGGAAACCTCGAAGCTGCGGAGTCACATCTGGAACGCGCGACGCAACTCTCGCGCAAACCGCTTGACGCACTGATCGAGCGGGCGTGGCTGCGCCTGGCGCAGGGACGATTCGATGAGGGCATCGCGGATGCATTGCACGCGCGGCAGCTCTGCAAAGAGAACGAATTACCAGAAATTGGAGCCTGCCGTATCCTCGGTCACCTGTACGCCCGGTCGGGCGACGAAGCACATACGATCGTTGAGTTGGACAGGTTATTGGAACTTAGTGTTGATGGGCCTGAACTCAGGGTTCATCGTGGCTGGCTTTTCTGGCAACTCGGGCTCTTCGAACGATCGGCGTTGGAAGGTATGATAGCGCTCTCCATGGACCCGAACTATGGGGATGCGGTCGAGTTACTCAATTTCCTTCAGGAAGAGGCTGCCTCCGGCGTGAAGCCAGGAACCGTTCAGGTCGATTGACCGCAAACGAGTGCAGCTCACCCGTTCCTCAATGCGATCACAGGATCCACGCGAACGGCTCGCCTCGCGGGAATCCACGACGCGAGTAGCGCCACTATTGCCAAAATGGCGGTAACGCCCGCATAAGTCTAGGGATCCAGCGGCGTGAGTCCGTAGAGGAACGACTCCAGTAGGCGGGTGGCGCCGATCGCGCCGATGATTCCGAGCGCGGCGCCGGCGAGGGCGAGGCGCAGGCCGCGGCCGAGGACCATGCGGAGGACGTCGCCGCCGTGGGCGCCGAGCGCCATGCGGATGCCGATCTCCTGGGAGCGCTCCGCCACCGAATAGGCGATCACGCCGTACAATCCGACCCCCGAGAGGGCGAGCGCACTGAGGGCGAAAATGGCGAGCAGGATGGTGCGGAACCGCGGCGCACTGACGGACGCCGACACATTCTCCTCCATGGTCCGGATCTTGACCAACGGTTGATTTGCGTCGATGGCATGCACGACCTGCCGCAATGCCGGGACGGCGGCGCGCGGATCACCCGCGGTGCGGACGACCAGCGACAGCCCATACACCGGCAGGACGGCGTTGGCCTGGCGGAAGGGCAGGTACATCTCGGCCGCGGGATCGGTCGCCAGATTCTGTTTCATATCGCCAACGATCCCCACGATTTCCATCCACGGAGTGTCTTTGTCGGGCGTCGCGCCCAGTTGAATGTGTTGGCCCAGCGGCGACCCGCCGGAAAAGAACTGACGCTGCATGGCGCGGTTGATGACGACGGCAAATGGCGCGTGCTCGGTGTCGCGGCTCTCCAGGTAACGGCCTTCCAGCAGCGGAACGTGCAGTGTTTGCAGGTATCCGGGCGCGCATGGGCGGTACCCGGCCATCACGAATTCGTGCGGACTGGCCGGCGGGCGTCCCTGAATATTGAAATGAATCATGGAGCCGCCGCCGCTCACTGGCAGGACGGCTGCTGCGCCGGCCGATTGGACGCCGGGGATCGAGCGGGCGCCGTCGAGAATGCGATCGAAGAAGCCCATGCGCTCGGCGCTGTCGCGGTGGGCCTGCGGCGAAAGCGGCAGGTCGGCGACCAGCAGGTTGTTGACCTGGAAACCGGGCTCGATGGCCTGCAGCCGGTCGAAACTGCGCAGCAGGAGTCCGGCGCTCACCAGGAGCACCAGCGCGAGAGCGATTTCGCCGATCACGAGGAAGCTGCGAAAGCGGTTCTGGTTGGCGCCGCCGGTGGATCCGCGGCTGGACTCGTTCAGCACGGAACGCAGATCGGAGCGGGCGGCCTGGGCGGCGGGGACCAGACCGAAGAAGACTCCCGCGATCGCAGAAGCAAGCGCCGTAAAGGCGAGGACCCGGTTGTCGATGCGGATGGCCGATGGGTCGGGAACACTGCCGGCCGCGAGGCGCGTGAGCCAGGGCAGGGCGGCGGAGGCGAGCGCGAGTCCGGCGAGTCCGCCCAGGCAGGCGAGGGCGGCGCTCTCGGTGAGGAGTTGCATAGTCAAGCGCGCAGTCGTGGCTCCGAGGGCGGTGCGCACGGCGATCTCGCGCCGCCGCGACACGGCGCGCGCGAGCATCAGCCCGGCGACGTTGGCGCAGGCGATCAGCAGGACGAGTCCGACCGCCCACGAGAGCGCCAGCAGCGCCGGCCGTATGTTCTGGACCAGCTGGTCCTGCAACCCGGCGACGTTGGCGCCGACGCCCGTATTGTAGGTGGGATACTGCTGCTCCAGGCGGCGCGCAATGCCGCTCATCTCGGTGCGGGCGCTTTCGACGGACACGCCGGGCCGCAGCCGGGCGATGGCGATGATACCGGGATGCCAGGAACGATCGTCAGGAAGTTTGGCCGCGAACGGACCGAACGGGATCATGACGTCGGCCGGTTGCAGGAGTTGGAAGGCCGGCGGAAGGACGCCGACGACAGTGTACGGCCGGTTATCGAGCGTGATGGCTTTGCCGATAATGGCGTCATTGGCGCCGAAGCGGCGCTGCCAGAAGCCGTGGCTCAACAGAACGACAGGATTGCCGGCCGGCTGGTCTTCGGCATCGGTGAATGTGCGGCCGCGGACTGCCTGAACTCCGAGCAAAGGAAGCAGGTCGTGCGACGCTATCTGCGCCTGCAGGCGTTCGGGCTCGCCGGCGCCTGTGAGCGTCATGGCCGCATTCCGCGCCGCTGCGATGCCTTCGAATGAACGGTTTTGCGCGCGCCAGTCCTGCAGGTTCTGCCAGGATGGTCCGAGGGACGGAATGCCGGGCATTCGCTCGGTCACGAGGCATAGGCGTGAGGCGTCGCGGAACGGTTGCGGTTTCAGGAGGACGGCCTGAACGACGCTGAAGATGGTGGTATTCGCGCCGATTCCGATGGCGAGCGTGAGCACCGCGACGGTCGTAAATCCCGGACTCTTCAGAAGCCGGCGCAGATTATCGGCTGAAATCCGGAAGGTTATATATACTGATTGGGTGCTGTGGAGAAGTAAAGCGCTTTCAATTCCCATGTCCAGACCCTGGCTCTTGCTCGCGACCGGGTTTTTTGCCACGACCGGCGGAGCGGCGACGCCACCCTTCGCCGGCGCCGATGCGTTCCTGCAGAAGAACTGCGCGGGGTGCCACAACTCCGCAGCCCCCGCCGCACGGCTCGACCTTACCAAGCTCAGCTACGAACCCGCGAACCCGGACAACTTCGCGATCTGGGTAAAGGTCCACGATCGCGTCTCGGCCGGTGAGATGCCGCCCTCGCCGATTGCACGGCCGCCCGCCGCGTCGCTCACGCCGTTCGTCAATGGCCTGAGCGCCGCGCTCTCCGCATACGAACACAACGTCACCACCGAACGCGGACGGGCCGGACTCCGGCGGCTCAACGCCTACGAATACGAAAACGGCCTCCGCGACCTTCTGAATATCCCGTGGGTCCAGATCAAATCCAAACTACCGCAGGATGGCGAGGCATGGCGCTACAACAAGATCGGCACGGCGCTCGACGTCTCTCACGTGCAACTCGCGCGCTACATGAGCTCCGCCGACTACGCCCTGCGGGAAGCCATGGCCGCCGAACTCGTCCGGCCTCCTACAACGACTACTCGCATCTACGCGCGGCAGGAGCCCGCGCTCCGGAATTTCCGTGCGCGCGAGGGCAACACGCGCACCGATCGCCTCAATTTCCCTGTCCTCGATTCGCATGCCCAGCCGGATGTCCGCGGGGGCCGCAGCCCCATCACGAACCCGGAAACCAAAGAACGCGAGGCCACCGGCCGTGTGTCCAGCATCTTCTCCGATGCCGGCGGATTTAGCTGGAGCAGTTTCCGCATCCCCACGCCCGGGCGCTACAAAGTCAGAGTCAAGGGCTATACGATCTGGGTGAGCGGCGGCGGCGTCGATCACTGGAACTATACGGGTTTCGGCCCGGAGAAGGTGGCGTACCTCTATCAGCCGACCTACCATCGGCCCAATCCCGACGAGGTCTGGCCGGGCCGCCGCAGCGAACCGATCGGAGTGTACGCGCAAAGCTCCGGCCAGTCGCGCCCGCTCGCCGCGTTCGACTTCACGCCGGAACCATCCGTTCACGAGGTCGAGGTCCTGGTCAGCCCCAACGAAGCCATCCAGACGGACGCCATGCGCCTGTTCCGAACCCGCGTGAATGGCAGCGAGGAAGAGTATGTCAACCCACTCGCTGAGAAGGACGGGATGCCGGGCGTCGCCTTCCAGTGGCTCGAAGTGGAAGGTCCCCTGTACGACCAGAACGCCGCGGCCGGGTACCGCCTGATGTTCGGCGATCTGCCGATGCGCCGCCTCGAAAAAGGTGAGACGGGCGGAGTGGCGCTGCAGATCGTGGCGCCGCCGCCCGCGCCTGGCGAGGGAGGAGGCGGAGGCCGCGGCCGCTTCGGTCCGCGCACGCAGGATGTGCCGGTACAAGTAGTCAGCGAGCATCCGGCCGAAGACGCCGCGCGCCTCATCCGCGGATTTCTGGCGCGGGCATACTCCCGGCCGGTAGAGGAGGCGGACGCGAAACGGTTCATCCAACTGTTCACCCGTCAATTCGAAGAAGGGCGTGGGTTCACCAAATCGCTGCTTTCCGCTTACACCGCGATTCTCTGCTCGCCAGGATATCTGTACGTCCAGGAAGCGCCGGGCAGGCTCGACAATTACGCACTGGCCACGCGTCTCTCGCTCTTCCTGTGGAACTCCCCGCCCGATACCGAACTACGCCAGTTGGCCGCGCAGGGCCGGCTCACCAATCCCGTCGTCCTCAAAGCGCGGACCGATCGACTGCTCAACGATCCGAAGTCCCGCCGCTTCATCGACGCCTTCACCGATTACTGGCTCGACCTTCGCAAGATCGACGACAGCTCGCCCTCCACGACGCTGTATAACGATTACGAACTCGACGATCCGCTGAAGCTTGCGGCGGTCGAAGAGACCCGACTGTTCGTGCAGGAAATGTTCAACCGGAATCTCCCGGCGCGCACCATCGTCGATTCCGACTTCACGTTCCTCAATGAGCGGCTGGCGAAACACTACAGCATCGCCGGCGTCACCGGAGTCGCCATGCGCAAGGTCACGCTGCCGAAGGATTCCGTCCGAGGCGGAATCATGACTCAGGCGAGCGTCCTCAAGGTCACGGCAAATGGCACGACGACGTCGCCGGTCCTGCGCGGCGTCTGGATCATGGAACGCATACTCGGCTTCCACACTGCGCCGCCGGGAGGCGTGCCGGCTCTCGAACCGGATATCCGGGGCGCGGTCACGATCCGCCAACAGCTCGATCGTCATCGGGCCGATCCCACTTGCGCTGCCTGCCACCGTACGATCGACCCTCCGGGGTTCGCGCTCGAAAGTTTCGACGTGATGGGCGGCTGGCGTGACCGGTATCGCGCATTCGCCGAGAAGGTGGAGCCGGAACGCGGGATTGGACTTTCCGGCCAGCCGTTCGCCTTCCACTATGGGCTGCCGGTGGATGCGGCGGGCGCCCTCACCGACGGCCGCGCGTTCAAAGATGTTCGCGAGTTCAAACGGCTCCTGCTCGATCACGAAGAGCGGCGAGTGGCCCAAAATGTCGTCAGCCAGCTTGCCACGTATGGCACGGGAGCGCCCATCGGCTTCTCGGATCGCAAGCAGGTTGAGGAAGTCCTGGACAAAAGCCGCGGCTCGGGGTACGGAGTCCGCGATATCATTCACGGGATCGTCGAGAGCGATCTCTTCCGGAATAAATAATGCAAGCGACTAACGGAAATACTCGACGCCCGGATCGCTCGATCTCCCGCCGCACGATGCTGCGCGGCGTTGGCGTGGGTCTGGCGCTACCGCTGCTGAACGCGATGTCCCCGGCGGCGCGCGCACAGTCGGCCACCGCGCCGCGACGCATGTTCGGTATCTGCAATAACCTGGGTCTGCTGCCGGGTGAATTCTTCCCCGCCGACACCGGCCCCGGCTATACGCCTTCGAACTACCTCAAGCCGCTTCAGGACTACCGCAAGGACTTCACCGTCTTCTCCGGCGTCTCGCACCCCAATGTGGATGGCGGGCATCCGGCCGACATCAGTTTCCTCACGGCAGCCCCGCACCCTGGCAGCAGCTCGTTCCGCAACACCATCTCGCTGGACCAGTACATCGCCGAACGCATCGGAATTCAGACTCGCTTTCCGTCTCTTACGCTGGCCGTCAACACGGGGGCGCGGTCGCTCTCCTGGACCGGGAACGGCGTCGGCATACCGCCGGAACAAAGCGCCGCCGGCGTTTTCCGCCAGATGTTCATTCAGGGCAGCCCCAAGGAGGTCGAAGCAAAGATCGCGGAGCTCGACACCGGCCGATCCATTCTCGACGCCGTGGCCGGGCAGGTGCGGGATCTCGAGCGTAGCGTGGGCGCCGCCGACCGCGCGCGCCTCGACCAGTATTTCACCAGCGTGCGCGAACTGGAAAACCGCTTACAGGAATCCAAAGGCTGGGAGCGGAAACCGAAACCTGTGGTGAAGGAAGCCGAACCGCAGGACCCCACCAGCCCGGCGCAGTACATGGCGAAGGTGACCAATATGTACAACCTGGTGCGACTGGCATTTGAAACCGATTCCACGCGCGCGGTGACGCTGATGCTCGACAGCGTCAGCACTCCGGTGGTGGAGATCAAAGGCGCGACCATCAGCGACGGCTACCACAACCTTTCGCATCACGGAAAATCCGAGGCCAAGCTGGCACAGTTGCGCGTTATCGATTCCTGGCACATGCGGCTGCTGGCCGATCTCTTCAAGGGCTTGAAAGCCGTTCAGGAAAGCGGCGAAACGCTGCTGGATCGGTTTATGGTTCTTTACGGCTCGAACCTGGGCGACGCCAATGCCCACTCGACCACGAACATGCCGGTGCTGCTGGCAGGTGGGGGCTTCCGGCACGCGGGACACCTGGCGTTCGATCGCAATCAGAACTATCCGCTGCCCAATCTGTTCGTATCCATGCTGCAGCGTATGGGGATCGAGACCGCGAAGTTTGCTTCTTCCACGGGCACGATGTCGGGCCTCGAGATGACGAAAGCATGAAACGCGCAACGGCCACACTCCTGTTGCTGCTGGGCGCGATGGCCTGCGCCTGGTCGGCCGAAGAAGTCGTGGTGGATTTCGAACAGGCCGTCACGCTGCTGGCCGACAGTAAGGCCAGTCGCGTTCCCCGATGGGAAGAAAAAGGCGTGGTATTCACGCTGGCGCATGAACCCAAGCAGACGAAGGGCAAGGGCATGCTGATGTTCTTCACGCACCTTTCCACCGGGCACAAAGGGATTGTCTGCGCGATGGCGACGGAGCCGATTCCGGTGCGCGCCACCTTCGCGAAGCCGGTCTCTTCCGTGACGATCGCGTTTTGGGGCTCGACGGGTACTCCGGCGGTAGTCGAAGCTTTCGATGCCGAAGGCAAGGTGGTGGATCGCGCGAAGGTCGAATCTGTTCCGGCGCGCAAGGCTCTGGGCGATCCGGTCCCAATGTTCCGCATGACGGTGAAAGCGAGCAACATCGCTTACGTCGAATTTTCAGGTCCACGCGAAGGCGAATACCTGGCGGCGGATGAGTTGCGGTTCACGCCCGAGTTCTAATCGGAGCCGCGACCGTGAGGGAGCGCCATGTTAGACATTTCGGCTGCAATCGCTTACATTAGTCCTTCCTATGAACACGCTCCGCAAGACTGCGATGCTGGCAATGGGCACGGCGGCGATTTTGGCGCTGCAGGTCTTTGCCGCTGCGGCCGACGATGCTCCTCGCAGCATCGCGCCTTACTTCACGCCGGCTAAAGCGTCCACGAAGGCGCCCGACGCGGATGGCTTCCTGCAGCGGTGGCTGCTGCTCGAGCCGATCAACAAGCCGAACCGCACCAACACGGTGTTTGTCGACAGCTACATCCGGGCCGCGTTCACCACCGAGTACTTCCCGAACCAGTTCACCGTGATTCCGCATGACGGCGACAAGGTGAAGGTGGGCGAACAGGAACTCGCCTGGCACGCGCTGGATTCGGCCAATTGGAACGTCAAGCTGTTTCGCTTCGCGTATGGGCTGAACAAACCGATTTACGGCGTCCTCTTCTGGGCCGTCACGGTGGTCAACAGCCCGCGCGACATTCCGAATGCCCGCATGGCCGTCGGCTCCAACTCGGCATCCATGTGGTGGCTCAATGGCAAGGAAGCCGTGATTTTATCCGGCGACCGGCGCATGGTGATGGATGACTGCGTATCGAAACGGCTGACCCTCTCCAAGGGCAGGAACGTAATTCGCGGCGCCGTCATCAACGGCCCCGGAATGAGCGATTTCTGCGTCCGCTTTATCGATGAGAACGGGCAGCCGATCAAGGACCTCAGCATGAGCCTTGAAAACGCGGCCAAATAGGAGCTTCCATGAAATCCCGTACTCTGGCCGCAATGGGTCTACTCGCCGCAGGCGCTGCCCTGCTCTGCTTCGCTCAGTCGCGCCCCGCTCCGGCGCTGGATGGCGAGCCCTACATCCACGATCCTTCGACTGTCACGTACTGCGAGGGCAAGTATTACACGTACGGCACCGGCGGCGGCGGTTTGATTTCCGACGACGGTTGGACCTGGCACACCGGCGCCACGCGCCCCGGCGGTGGAGTCGCGCCCGACGTCATCCGCATCGGCGACCGTTATCTCATGAGCTATGCGAGGGGCGGAGGCGGATTGGGCGGCGGACACGCCAGCGGTGTCCACACCATGTGGTCCAAGACGCTCGACCCCAAGTCGCCCAATTTCGGATTCACTGACGACACGATCGTCGCCTCGTCCGACGGCGTCGAGGACAACGATGCCATCGATCCGGCGTTCCTGCTCGATCCCACGACGAACCGCCTGTGGCTCAGCTACGGCACGTACTACGGCTTCATCCGCCTGGTCGAGCTCGATCCCAAGACGGGAAAACGCGTGGCCGGCAATCAGGCTGTGAACATCGCCATCGACATGGAAGCCACCGCGATGATGTATCGCGACGGCTGGTACTACCTGCTGGGCACCCACGGCACATGCTGCGACGGAGCCAACTCGACCTACAACATCCGCGTGGCCAGGTCGCGGAAAGTGACGGGTCCGTATGTCGATAACATGGGCATCGACGCACTCAAAGGCGGCGGCAAGCTTTTCGTGGCCGCGAGCGGCCGCTTTGTCGGACCCGGGCACTTCGGCCTGCTGGACCTCGGCGATGGCGTGCAGAAATTCTCGTGTCATTACGAGGCCGACCTGGACCGCAGCGGCCGCAGCGTTCTGGACATTCGTCCAATGATGTGGCAAGACGGCTGGCCGGTGGCGGGCGACAATTTCCAGGCAGGCACGTATGAGATCGAGTCCGAACGCAAAGGCTACGCTCTCGAACTGGCGGTCGACTTCGTGCGCATGGACCGCGGCGGACGCGGTGGCTTCGGCGGGTTCGGCGCGCCTGCCGGACCGGTGACCCCGCTTGCAGCGCAGGAACTGGCGCAAGTGTCGACGAACTGGCCCGCCGGCAACGTGGCTCTTCGCCTCGGCGACTTCATGGCCCGGCCGCATCAGAAGTGGACGATCACGCCGGTCGCCAACGTCGGCGGCTATCCCGGCTCGCCGTACTTTAAGATCGCGATCGCCGGCACCGATCGTACGCTGACTGCAACTGCCGACGGCGATGTCGTCGCCCTTCCCGCGTTTACCAGCAGCCCCGAACAACTCTGGCGCATCGACCAGTTGACCGACGGGACGTACCGCATCATGCCCAAGTCGATGGCCGGGTCCAAGGAGCCGATGGCGCTGACCGCGGTAGGCGCAAGTACGCCGACGCTCGCCAAATTCGACCCCAAGAGCGACAAGGCCCGCTGGATGTTCAAGAAGCCGTAATACCACCCATAACGTTTTAGAAACGGAGTGCTCAAGATGTCTACTGGAAACCGACGTGGCCGCCTGGCGATAGCCGCAGGTTCTGCCGCAATTCTGATGACGTTGCTGCTTGCGCCGGTTGTGGCGCAGCGACCCCCTCAGGCCGCGCCCGCGGGTCCGTGGATGAACAAGGCCCTTTCGGTCGACCAGCGGGCCGATATGGTTGTGGAACAGATGACGCTGGACGAGAAGATCTCGCTGGCGCACGGGCCTGGCGGATTCCAGGCGGCCGGTCCGCGTTCCAACGGCGGTGCCGGAATGATCCCCGGCATACCGAGACTCGGGTTGCCGGACGTGCAACTGGCCGATTCCGCGGTGGGCGTGCGTGCCGCAGCCGAACGCGGCCGCTATTCGACCCTGCTGCCCTCCACCGTCGGCGCGGCCGCCACGTGGGACCTCAAACTTGCCTACGAGTACGGCGAACTGATCGGCCGCGAATTGCGCGACCAGCTCTATAACGCGTCGCTCGGCGGCGGAGTCGACCTGATGCGCGAACCACGCAACGGCCGCAACTTCGAGTACATGGGCGAGGACCCGATCCTGGCCGGCAAGATGCTGGCCGAGTGGGTCAAGGGCATGCAATCGCAGAAGGTCATCTCGGACGTGAAGCACTATGCGTTCAACGACCAGGAAAACGGGCGCAACATTTACAACGTGAAGATGGGTAAGCGCGTCATGCGCGAGACCGACCTGCTGGCCTTCGAGATCGCTATCACCGAAGGACAGCCGGGCATGGTCATGTGCTCCTATAACAAGGTCAACGGCGATTATGCCTGCGAGAACAGTTATCTGCTCAACGACCTGCTGAAGAAGACGTGGGGCTTCAAGGGCTTCGTCGTCTCGGACTGGAACGCGACTCACAGCACGGCGAAGGCGGCGATGAACGGCCTGGATAACGAGCAACCCGGCGGCGACGTTGCACGCTCGCGCTTCGGCGATGCGCTGAAGAAAGCCGTGGAGGGCGGCGAGGTGCCGATGGCGCGCCTCAACGATATCGCGCACCGCATCGTGCGGACCGAGTTCGCCATGGGCATCGTGGACGATCCGCCCAAGGGCAGCGTGGTCGATCCGTTCCGTGGAGCGGATACGGCGCAGACTGTGGCCGAGGAGGGCTCGGTGCTGCTGAAGAACGCGGCCAATCAGCTTCCGCTCAGTGCGTCCACAGTCACCTCGATTGCGATCATCGGATCGCATGCCGATACCAGCGTGCTCTCGGGCGGCGGCTCCGCGCAGGTGGATCCTCCCGGCGGCGGCGCGAGCCGGTTCGGCGGGCCTCCGGTCTGGTTCCCCTCGTCGCCCCTGAAAGCCATCGCGAAGAAGGCTCCCAAGGCCAAGGTGCAATACAATGACGGCGCCGATCCGGCCGCCGCCGCCGCGCTGGCCAAGGCTTCGCAGATCGCCATCGTGTTCGTGAACGAGCCGACCAGCGAAGGCCGCGATATGCCGACCCTGACCCTGACGGGCAAGCAGGACGATCTGGTCAGCGCCGTCGCCGCCGCCAACCCGCACACTATCGTCGTGCTGGAGACGGGCGGTCCGGCGGCCATGCCGTGGATCGACAAAGTGAGCGCCGCAGTCGAAGTCTGGTACCCGGGTATCCGCGGGGCCGAGGCACTGGCCAGCATCCTGTTCGGCGAGGCAAACCCGTGCGGCAAGTTGCCCGCGACATTCGCGAAGTCCGATGCCGACTTGCCGCATCCCGTGCTTCCCGGAACGCCGCCCGCGCAGCCGCCCACTGATGGCGCAGCGGCTCCAGGCCGGGGACGCGGCATGATGGCACCCTTCGATATCGACTACACCGAAGGCTTGAAGGTTGGCTACAAGTGGTTCGACGCCGAGGACAAGCAGCCGCTGTTTGCCTTCGGTTTCGGCCTCTCGTACACCAGCTTCTCGTACTCGGGGTTGAAGGCCGGGATGGACAGCGTCACCTTCACGGTGCGCAACACGGGCAAGCGCGCCGGCGCAGAGATCGCGCAGGTCTATGTCGCGCTACCCGCCGAAGCGAAAGAACCTCCGAGACGGCTGGTCGGGTGGGAGAAGGTTCGGCTCGGCCCGGGCGAAGCAAAAACCGTGACCGTCAAGCTGGAGCCGAAGTTCCTCTCGATTTTCAACGAACAGAAAGACGATTGGGAACTGCTGGCTGGCGAGTACAAACTGTTCGTCGGCGGCTCTTCGCGGAATACTCCGCTTAACGCATCGGTCAAGCGCTAAAATGGGCGGCGGAGTTCAACCGCCGTGTCCATACATCGCATCGCGCTCGCTAGTTCCGCTCTGGCGGTGATCCTGATATCCGCCTGCGACCTTCACGGTCAGCAGGCCGGCACCGCCGCCAAGACAATTACCGAGGCCGATTGTTCGGCCGCGAAGCTGGGCGCCGAAATCCCGGTCGCAGCCATCGGCGAGCCGGTGTCGGCGGTCACGTTGAATGCGCCCCAGTGGCACGCGGAAGCCAACGGTACGCCGGCGTATTGCAGCGTCGAAGGGAGCCTTGCGCCGGTGGACAAGAATGCGCCACCGATTCGTTTCGGCGTCGCACTTCCCGCATCCTGGTCGTTACGCGGCGCCCACCTCGGAGGCGCCGGCATGAACGGAACGATTCCGCGCCTGGCCGTCGGAGTCGGCCGCAGCAATCCGCCGCTCTTGCTCCAGGGCTTCGCCACTTACGGCAGCGACTCCGGCCACCAGATGGGCGGCTTCGGCGCTCCGAATCCCGCCGCGGACCGCTGGGCGCTGAACGATGAAGCCATCGCGAATCTCGGCTATATGCAACTCAAGAAGACGCACGATGCCGCCATGGTCGTGGTGCAGCGCGCCTACGGAGCCCGGCCGCGGTACAACTATTTCATCGGGAATTCGCAGGGCGGCCGCGAGTCGCTGACCGTGGCGCAGCGCTACCCCGCCGATTACGACGGCATCTCCGCCGAGGTCCCGATCGTCAACTTCTCCACGCTCATGCTCGCGCCCGAGCTGATTCGTATCCAGGAGAAACCCGCTGCGAATTGGGTCCCTCCCGCCAAGGTGAATGCGATCCGCGGCGAGTTCATGCGGCAATGCGACAAGCTCGACGGCCTGGTGGATGGCGTGATCAATAACTACATCGCGTGCCGCGCCATCTTCGATGTGAAGCAGGGCGAGCCGAATCGCAACCCCTGGGCGGCCAAGCGCTGCCCGAATAATGTGGATCCGGACCCGCAGGATTCCAGCCCGGCGGCCTGCCTCACCGACGGCCAGATCTCCACTCTCAAAATGGTCTACTCGCCTTACGTGTTCGCCACTCCGCTGGCGAATGGAGTGAAAAGTTTCGGGATGTGGGTTCCGAACACCGATCCGTCCGGCAGCGGTCTGATTGCGAGGGCGCGCTTCCGCGGGCAGGAGGGAGCTCCGGAAAACGCTCCCCTCCACTTCCAGATCGGCGGTCTGGGCGTGACGGGATTTCTGATGCGGGACCTGATGGCGAACCCTTTGGATTATGTGGAAGGCGGCCCGTTCAACAAGCGGCGCGTGGAACTCTCGGCAATTCTCGATTCCACTAATCCCGATTTGAGCGCGTTCCAGAAGCGCGGCGGTAAGTTGATCGTCGCGATCGGCACCAACGACACGCTGGCCTCGCCGGGCGCGCAGCTGGCATATTACCAGTCGGTGCTGGACAAGATGGGCCGCGCCTCGGTGGATTCGTTCGCGCGCTTCTTTGTGCTGCCGCAAACCGATCACGGGCTTTCGGGAAAGAGCTATAACCTGGACGGCAATGGCAAAGAGATCGAGGTTCAACCGGTTCCCAACAATTACAACCGGCTGGCCCTGATCATGGATTGGGTCGAGAACGGCAAGGCCCCGGGGAAGTCGGTCGCAGCTACCGCGGGAGAGCGCAGTTTGCCGGTGTGCTCGTATCCGGAGTACCCGAAATATGCGAACGGCCCGGCTGTGTCGGCGAGTTCGTATGCGTGCGCTTCGGACGCGCCGCCGAACAAGGCACGGCGGTAATCACAAAGGCCGCGATGCCGCCAGCGTGATCGACTTCCCCGACGCCCGGTCTTCCACAATCAGTCTGCCGTTCTCCAGGCGGACGTCGTCCACCCGCGTCATACCTTCCGGGCTCTTCACATAAAACATGAGAAAGCGCGTGGCGATCTTCGATTTCGCGGGCAGCCAGCGGTAGACCGGGGAATCGAACATGCGGTTCAGTTCCACCATGTCACGGTGCGGTAAATCGAAGGGCTGCGTGGCGAATTCGACCCCGCGCCCGATCCAGTCACCACCGGAGTATTGCACATAATTCTGCACCCACGGAAACTCTTCGCGGCGAAAGACATATCCCAAGAGATAATTGCGGGCCTTGTTCAGGATGGTCACCCATGCCAGAGGGTGGGCCGGATCCATGAGGGTAGTCGTATGGCCCATTCCGTTCACGCCTGCGGGGGTTTCCCGCATGTCGAAGACAGCTGCCGCGGCAGCGGGTGCATTTGGCCAGGTGAAGTCCTGCGATTGTTTCAAGAGCGTGCCGGGACGCGTATTCCCGGGATAGGTACGCGTCTTGGAACGCGTGCCGGAAACGTCCACCACGGTATTCCCGCGCTCCACAAATGGCGGAAACAGAAACGGGTGCTCGCCCCAGTTGGCGGTGCGATCGAACGCGGTATTGCTGGCGAGTTCGCTGTCAATATAGATGATGTTTTCGCCGTCCACCATCTGCAGGGAACGCGCGAAGCTCTCCTGAAATTTGGGCAGGTCGACGGTGAACTTCACGGTGGCGACACCGTCCTGCTTCTCGGCGCTCAGGAGCTTCCAGGGCTGCAGGTACGCTTCGCCGTGCATTGCGAGTCCGGCCGCTGCCTCCTCCTTACTCGCCGGCCCGAAGCCGTCCACGCAGACGAAGTGTCCTACCATCGGGCCGTTGAGCTTGCGGTTGTCGGGAACGCTGGGCACGAGTTCGGGGTTGCCGAACGGGCTGATGCCCTGCGGATCGCCTTGAATCTGGATGCGGAGCATCGAGCCGCCCTGCTTCACAATGGCGACTTCCAGCTTGTCGTTGCCCACCAGCAGCACCGGCCGGTTGTACACGGTGGCGTCCTTCACGACGGAAGAGGTTTGCGCAGGGCACAAGATGGCCGCCAGCAGTAGAGCGCCAAACGCCCGTTTACGCGAGCAGTGGTGAGTTGTGGGTTCGGGAATATTCTGCATGCCTATTTGGTCTCGAGATGCTTCATTGTCGGACCGTGATATAGCCAAACGCAAGCGTCCCGGACCATTTAAGCGCTTTCAAAAAAGCGATTGCACCCACTGCTGAGCGGCGATACACTTGCGTGTTGAGAGTTCTGCAAGGGCGTACAGTCATTCTAGAATTCGAGGGAGAGCGCAGCGTATGAAACGAACAGGGACCATCGCATTATTCGTCGTCATGGTCGTCGCCGGCACTTTCGCCCAGACTAAGAAGGAGTCGAAACCGGCCGCGAAGCAGCAGTTGGTCGATCCTCCGGTGGCTGCAGCCGGCGCCCCCGCCATGTCGGCGCATCCTTCTCCGTACAACTTCGCGGGTGTTCAGTATCCGCGCATCGAAGCTGACAACCGGGTTACCTTCCACTTCACCGCTCCTAACGCGCAGAAGGTGCAGGTCTCGATTGTGAATGCTCCGTTCGATATGGAAAAAGGTGCCGGCGGCGTCTGGACCTACACCAGTGCGCCGCAACCCCCCGGGTATCACAACTACTGGATGATCGTGGATGGAGCCATCGTTCTGGACCCTGGCACGCAAGCCTTCATCGGCTATGGCCACATGTGCAACGGCTTCGAAATACCCGAAGCGAGCGTGGACTGGTACGAGATCAAAGATGTGCCGCACGGCCATGTGACGGCCGAGAATTATTTTGCCAAGTCGATCAATGCATGGCGTCACATTTACGTATATACGCCGCCCGGGTACGATGCCAACCTGAGGACGCGTTATCCCGTGCTTTATTTGCAGCATGGCGGCGGCGAGGATGAGCGGGTCTGGATCGAGATGGGACGGACTAATTTGATTCTCGATAACCTACTCGCGCAGGGCAAAGTGAAGCCGATGATTGTCGTCATGGAGACGAGTGCGACGGGCGGCCCGGACGCGCCGGGCGGCAGGCCGGGAATCAACGGCGCTCCGCCGGTCGGTGGCGCGGGTCGCGGCCCTGGCGGCGCTCCCGCCGGACCACCAGCGGCTCCCGGCGCGGCCACACAAGGCCGGGGAGCAGGCTTGTTCGGGATCGGCGGACCGGGAGGCGGCGCTTACGGTCAGTTTATGACCGGCGAGCTGATCCCCTGGGTTGATAAGAACTTCCGCACGCTTCCGGACAAGGATCATCGGGCCATGGCGGGACTGTCGATGGGCGGCATGCAGACTTCGGCCGTCACCATGGCCAACCTCGATAAGTTCTCCTACATCGGGTTCTTCAGCGGCGGCGCCGCGGCGGGTGGGCCCGGCCGTGGCCGCGGCGCAACTCCGCCGCCCGCTGCTCCCGCTACACCAGCGTCGCTCGATTTCAAGACGATCTACAACGGCCAAATGGCGGTACCGGCGGAGTTCAACAAGAAGGTCAAGGTCCTCTTCATGAGTTGCGGGTCGATGGAGAACGCCGACACTTTGCGCGCGCACCAGCAGCGGTTGGCCGAAGCCGGGATCGCTAATAGCTATGTCTACATTTCTCCCGGCACAGCGCACGAATGGCAAACCTGGAGGAGGAGTCTGTACGCCTTCGCTCCTCTGTTGTTCCGGTAGGCACTACCGCAGGTCTGCGGGTCGCACAATGATTCTGTCCACCTTCGGATCGCGTGCTGACGCCGCCTGGATGAGGTCCGATGGCGCGAAAAACATTACTCGTGCTTGCATTCGTGCGTAACGAGTGTAGGCATCCTGAGCGCTCTAGCGCCCGGGTGTCGTTTTACCGGTGACAATCGGCCCGGGAACTTACATACTTCGACCGCTCGGCGGACCCGCCGGCCTGAATGTCTTCTAAATCTTGAACACACGGCCGATGATGTTTACACGACGTTGATGACAATCCCAGCGACCCGGCCGCGACCCGACGATACCCGGCAGTTCGTGTTTTCGGAGACTCCATCGGGTAACCCCCGTTTACTCCATTTCTGGTTTCCACCCGGCGAGGTTTCCGGACACGAGTTCGTGAATCCTCCCGCCGTATTCACAGCTCAATTCGCCTCCGAGTCGGTACCTTTGCAGGTACGGGATCATCCTCCGAAAATCGCGGGATCTGTCCAGAGTGCGGCAGGTTTCTACGCCTTACGTGACGTCCTACAGCGGATGGAGAGCGGAAAGTTTGCTGCTGCGCGCGATGCTTTCAGGCGGAATTACTTCCTGGCGCAGAATCGCGAGGGCGCATTCGCGTCTTTCCTACTCGCGCTCGTCATGATCGACAGCGACGAGACGACAGCATCTTTCAACTTACCGAACCGGCTTGACCCGATCCGGAGTAGAGTGAGGTGGGATCTTCACGTCGCCGCGGTCATCCAATACCTTCCGAGTTTTCAAGGCAAGTCTTCTTCGGCGTTTTCTGCTGAATCCGCTATGGAGATGAGCGACGATCCGATTGCGCGGACAGCGATAGTCGCATTCAAACGTCACACCGTGAAAGGCGATTCGCTCCCGATCGAGATGGCTTTGGACCGGCGACGAGATGAAGTCGCGAGAAACGCAAAGTATGAGGAACAGTGGATTCTGGCCAACCAGCAGTTCGCCAGGTTGAACGATTGCGTCAAGTCCCTTCTGAACAAGGTCGGTGCCGTGGAATACTCCGCGGGTCTGCAAAGCGACCGTCGGGCCATCCGGAGTCAAACTCGGAATTGCTTTCGCTGCGCCTTGCCTTGCGGAACTCGACAAGCAGCCCGGACCAACGACAAAGTTACCAGTATTCGTGCATTCGCAGGTGGGAAGCCGCTCGTCCCTCCGCAGTCTCGCACCACCTGATGTTGCTTTGCCGAGGCCGCGACATCACCACTCATGCGGGCGTCCAATGTCTTTTCGCGTCGATCGTGGCTACTTTCTCGCCGGCACCTGGCGATCCTGGGGGAATGGACGGGTCTTAAACCAGGATAACTGCCTCTTAGACAGGACGAGCCCAATCCCGGTCAATTTCAACTGCCACGGACCTCTGCAGAATGCCGACAGAAACCACCAAACGATAGTTCTTGTCCGTACTCGTAACAATCCCGTGGAGGCCCGCCAGCGGACCGCCATTGAGATAGACCTTTGAACCAATCGCGAGGAAAGGCCAAGGCTGCGCCGGATATCCGGAAGCTAAGATCCTCCGCACGGACGCAATTTCGTCTTCAGCTACCGGGATCGGCTTTTTGCCGGCGCTGAGAATCCGTACGACGCCGGGGGTGGTCAGGATGGGTAGCATACGGTCGGCGTCGAAACGGCAAAACAGATAACCCGGGAAAAGCGGCAGATCGAGTTGCTTCCTGCGATCGGACCAACGCCTCACGGAGCGGTAGAGCGGCAGAAACTCTTCGTATCCCTTGGCGCGCAGAGTGGCCGAAGCCACTGCCTCAAACCGCGACTGGACGTGAATCGCATACCACGGCATCGTGTTCTCGCGCGCCAGCGAGGAATACCCGGCTGCTTCGAACCCGGTAGGTGTAGCGAAGCCAGGTGAACGCGGAGTCATATCGGTTATGGAAATTGGAGATGCCATAGGATTTTTAGGAGTGCATAGCAGCCGCCTGCTCTTTCTTGATCGACAGCCGCTTCATCTTATAAAGCAGAGCCTTATAATCGATACTCAGCAAGAATGCCGCCTGCCTTCGGTTCCAGCGGGTGGAGTTCAGAGTGGACAGAATCGCGGCCCGTTCCGCTTCCTGCTTGGTCCTCGCAGCCTCCTCGAAGATTTTGGCCGTGCTATGTACGACGGGAACTTCCGGGATGATCGATACGGTAGAACTGGCCGGGATCGGATAAATCTCGGTATTGACAGGGGGTGCGGCAGCCGTTACACCAGACCGGCGCGCCATGCGCTTGCGGATGTTCTGGCTGATGAAATCCACGTCGCGAATAATGATGGACTGCCGGATCACGTTTTCGAGCTCACGTACGTTGCCGGGCCAGTCGTAAGACATAAACAGTTCCGAGATCGACGGAGGGAGAGTGAAGGGCGCCGAGCCAGCCGGTGTATGCTTTTTGATCAGGAACTCCGATAAGCTGACGATGTCCTCCTTCCGCTCGCGAAGGGAGGGAATGCGGAAGCCGACAACGTTCAAACGGTGATAGAGGTCCTCCCGAAACGCATTTTGATCGATCGCTTCCACGAGGTCGCGATGAGTCGCGGCGATGATCCGGACATTTACGGAAATAGTTTCCTTGCCGCCCAATCTCTGAAATTCCTGGTCCTGTAGAACCTGCAGCAGCTTCGCCTGCAGCTTGAAATCCATGTCCCCGATTTCATCCAGCAGCAGGGTGCCCCCGGTCGCCAGTTCAAAAATGCCGAGTTTCTTTTGGAACGCACCGGTGAAAGCGCCTCGCTCATAACCGAATAACTCGCTTTCCACGAGTTCGGCTGGAAGAGCGGCGCAATTCAACTTCAGAAAAGGCTTCTTGGCCCGCGGCGATTGGGCGTGTATCGCTCTCGCGAACACCTCTTTGCCCACCCCTGTTTCGCCTTGAATGAGAACGGGCGCGTCTGACCGGGCGATCTGGCCGATGAGGTTCTGCAACTCCCGCATGCAGGGGGCGACGCTGACGAAGACCTGCTTGCCGGCTGACAAAATGGGCTGCTCCGGTGGATCGGGTTCAGCCTGGTTGGTCTGCAGCACGCTCCGGAGCGCCTTCCGGAGTTCCGAGGGGTTCACTGGCTTCTGAATAAAATCGCTGGCGCCGCCCTTCATCGCCTCCGCCACATTCAGCGGCGAGGCCGCGCCGGAAAGCATGATCACAGGGACGTCATGCTTGAGCCGCCGAATTTCCCGTAGCGTTTCGATTCCATCTTTTCGGGGCATGATAATGTCCAACAAGATTGCCGAGATCGGCACCTCACTGGCTTGCAGACAGGCCAGAACCTCCTCGCCATCCTGAGCCAATTCGACCCGGTATCCGTCGCACTTCAAGGCGGTCTCGAGATAGCGGCGGATCTCGAGGTCGTCTTCTCCCAACAGCACCGTCCGCCCGTTCATAGACATCCTCGATTCCGCATGGACATCCGTTCCGTATCGAAGAGTCTGGCAAACGGCTCCGGTGTCCCTGGGGCCTGCGATTGGCGAAATGGAAGGACCACGGAGAACCGGGCCCCGGATCCGGTGTTCTCGGCCCACACGTATCCCTCATGCTGCTGTGCGATCATCTTGCAGATAGCCAGGCCCAGTCCTCCCCCGGACCGGTCCTGCCCCCCGGCGTACGATGTGTATTCCTCAAAAATGGTACTTAGATGATGGGTGGAGATGCCGGGACCGGAATCGCGAATATCGACCCGGAAGGAGTTTGGCGCCATCATCTGAATAACCCGCCGTTCCCCTGCCGGATTCAGAGCCGATAGCTGTTTGATCCGGCGGTCCCAGAAAAATGGATACGCCCGAATCGCGATCGACCCGCCCCGGGGCGTAAACTTGCACGCGTTATCCAGCAGGTTGATGAGCATCTGTTCGAGACGCGATGAGTCAAAGAGCAAGGGTTCCGGGGATGGATCGACTTCGACCGTCACGTACAACTGCTTGTCATCCAGGACTCGCCCGAGTTCCAGTAGAGTCTGATCGATACACTCCCGGATGTCGCCTTTAGTAAGGCGCAGCCGCTGGTCCACTCGCTGACCGATGCTTAACTGATACATGGCATCGGTCAGCCGGGAGAGCCGTCCGGTGCTGCACCGCATGGTTTCCAGAATCTCTCGCTGGCTCTGTGTCACGGCCCCGGTCTGCTCTTCGAGCAGCAAATCGCAGTATCCAGCCAGGGTGGTGAGAGGGGCGCGGAAATCGTGCAGGGATCGCGCCAGGAAATTCGTCCTCGCCTGGTCATATTCCTGCAGTTTCAGGTTCGCCTGCATCAGACACTGCAGTATTTCGTCGCGCTCGCTACGCAGCGTCCGCTCGGCCGTAGGTTGTGCTTCCTGTTCCTGCCAGATGCGCAAGGTTTCGCTCAGGAACGCCAGCAGGGTCGCGCGGCTTACCGGCTTTAGGAGGATGTGGAGATCGCCTGTCCCCGAGAGTTCCTGCAAAGCACGGACGTCTTGACGCTGCACCACGAAGAAACATCTCTTCAGTGATCCATTCAATCCCGCCGCGACTTCCATTTCCGATGAGCTGAAATCCCAAATAGCAAGATCGTAGTGAGACACAGAAGAGGGCGTTGGTTCCACGCTCAAGGTCCACTCCGAACCGCACAGGAGTTCGGCAAGGACTTCCCTACAACAACGTGTAAGCGTTTCGTCGATCGAGATTACCGCAACCCGTAGGGGCACACTTCTTCTCCTATCAAGGTCCCTATGTCAGGAGTACGTGCAAAATCTTTGTTCGGCCACAGGAGGCCGGCTGCAGTTGGCTATCTAACTACCCAAAAATTTGCAACACCGAGCGAATTCAAAGGGTAGCAAAATCCTAGAGATTGTCAAGAAAGAGAAGTACCAGAAGTTTCGAGCGCGAATATGTCCAAGGTACTTACTAGCATTGGGCCGCGGGGATATTGAAAAGCAACGGTTAGACGAGTCATGGCAGCAAAAGTGCATCGTAATGTCTAAGGATCTTCCGGTGAAAAACACAGATACTGAGCAGCGCGGAATGCTGGAGTCACTTACAACCACTGGGGAATGGGACCCGGCCCACGAGAGGCGCAGGAGCCTGCGAGTCGCGCTGCATTTGACGCTCTATCTCGCAATCCCAGGCAGTGCCCAGCCGCGGCATACAACAACCCAGGATGTCAGCAGCGACGGGTTTTATTGCTTTCTCAATGCGTCATTGACGCCTGGCGAGTGGATCAATTGCGATCTGTTGTTAGGCTCGCACGCTCCTGGCTGCGAGACTACACTGCTCTTAAGGTGCCGTGCACAGGTGATGCGCGTCGAGAAGTTTGCCGAGGAAGAGCGCTATGGAATAGCTTGCCGGATAGACGATTATCGCGTGGTTCCGTCGCCCGCATGCCCGTAAGCTTTGCTTGAGGGTAAGCAAATCCGGCCTACTTAGCCATCCAGTACTGTGCGTACCACCCAAGTACGGTTAGATCGGGCAAATGGCCTATGGGACAGGTATCGTGAGCTCAGTCGAAGTACCTATGTCGTTAGTCGCCGTGATGGTAAGTGACTGCAAACGATGAACCAGGTCGTCAGTCGCACTTCCGTTCTGCAGGGCCAAGACAAGAGTGACGGAAAACCCACCACCGTAACTAAGCGATGAAGCGCCCTGGAACCAGGTTGTGGCTGCAGTACTCGCGTCGATGGTGATATGCGTCGTGGGGAAATTTTGTCCAGGCTGGGGCGTGACCTTAATATCAAACTGGCGCAGTACTCGCGTGGTGGAATAAGCGTTGATTACCACAGCAAAGCTGTTGAGGGATTCGGCAGCTATCGTGGCGCTCACCAGTTGCGGCACGGACCGGGGGATGTTCAGATTCAAGACAGGCGGCGAGGCTGGCGTCATATCGAAGCCGCCCTGCATGGCGAATGAGGGAGTGATGACAATCTGGCCCGCCGTAGTACCCGTCTGCAGCGGAATCGATGTCGCGGTGCCGTTAAACAGAGCCTGAGTGGAATTGGCTGGAATGGTGAACTTCACAGTGCGTCCGCCGCTCGCAAACTGAATCGCCGGGTCGTCCGCGAATGCGCTGGATACAAATGCGAGCGTCAAAGTGCCCTGCAAGGGAAGCGGGTAAGCCGATAATAAAGATAGACCGATGGGTGGCTGGCGGGCCGGCAGTTCGTTGCCGGCGAAACCCTGGAACTGGTAAGAAGGCAACGACGGCGGTTGCGTGCCCGTACCTGATAATGTGAAATTGCTATTGTTGATTCGCAGGACCGCGGTCGTACTCCCCGTACTGTTGGGAGCAAAGTGGATCGAAAATGTCGAAGTCGCGCCAGCAGCCAGAGACAGCGGCAGGCTCGGAAGATTTTGTAGTACGAAAACAGTATTTGCGACTGTTAAATTGATGCTGGAAATGGTGGAGGCGCTGGTCCCGGTATTCTGAATGGAGAAATCCAGGTTCGCGCTACTCCCCACGGCCATCGGCGTAATGATTACGGCGCCACCCTCGCTTACCGGAATCACCGTTCCGGCGCTGCCATAGCTGTAAGTAAGGCGAGAGCCCAGGCCGTTGCCAGTTACCGCGAACGTGTCGGATCCGATCGTCAACTGTCCGTTGACTACACCGGGTTGCGCCGGAGTGAAATTCAACGTGAAGCGCTGCGAGTCGTTGGGATGAAGCGTGGCCGGAAGCGCCGGCAAACTGGCCAGCGAAAAGCCCTGGCCGCTTACACTCACACCTTGGACCCGTCCATCGCCTGTTCCCCCGTTGAGGACCGTAATCGAAATGCCGGTCGTTTGCCCGATTACCGTGTCCGGGATGGAAAGTGTGTCGCCGGGGGATACCTTTGCCGTGGCCGTCCCACTACTCGAGCTATAGGTGAACAGTGGGCCGACGCCCGCGCCCGTTAGGTTGATTTTACTGGTGGCGCCGTTCAGATCGAACTGCAATGTATTGGCGTAAGTCTGCTGTTGCTGCGGGCTAAAACGGATGCCGAAGCGGAGTTGTTGCGAAGGAGGCACAGCCAGCGGAAATATCGGCAAACCGACCAACTGGAAGCCGGATGCGGCACTACTCAGCGCCAGCGAATTCAAATAGCCGGTGCCCGTGCCGGTATTGCTGACAAGGACTGTGACCGTAGTGACCGCGTTCGCCGGCGTGTTCGGAAAAGTGAGCGTCGCCCCGTCAGCTAACGGCAGAATATTGCTGGTGTCCAGGTCGATATACGAAAGGGAAAACTTGGAGGGCGCGGTGGACGCCGCGAGCGAACCGGAAATGGAACGGCCGTTTACGTCAATGCGAAAGCCACCGGCATAAGTGCCCGGCTGCGTGGGTGCGAAAACGATACCGAATACCAGTGCCTGGCCTGCGCCGACGGTGGCCGGCATCAATGGGATGTCGATCAACCGGAACCCGCTGCCCGTCAGGGTAATCGCGCTCACGGCGCCGGGCGCATTGCCCTGATTGAGAATACCCATCGTAGCCACTGTGGTGCCGTTGATGTCGACGGCTGGGAAATTGACCGTCTGCCCGTCGGCGAGCGAATGCACCACCTGGTCCGAAAAGCTATAAATCAGCGAAAAGCTCGGGGCCGGGGCCGTCTGCGCCTGCGACGGAATTGCCGTCGTAAACAGTGCAACCAGGGTGATGGATAGGAAGGAGATACGGCGGATCATAGAAGTTCCTCGTTGGTTACCGGGACGAAGTAGATGCTCGGAAACTGTCTGGCGTCCAGCAGCAACAGCCACTCGTGGTTGCTTCCACGGTTCAGGAGGAAGACGGAATTCGCCGAGATCGCTTCGAGGCAAGATGGGGCGAAATCGAGAGGCAAGGTGGCAGTCAATGCCCCGGAAGCGCCGTCGTAAACACGAACTGCGCGGATAGCACGGTCCGCTAGAAGAACATAGCGGCCTCCCGTGGATACTCCGAGTCCCACGGAGTCGGCCACGGGCCCGTCTGTTTGCGCCAATGACGCGAACTGGAAACTGCCGCCGCCTTCAAAAGCGAAAATCGCCTGTGTGTCGGCATCTACTACGTAGAGTCTATTGCCTGTCTCGTCGAAAGCCGCCGCCGAGGGGCGGCCCATGGTACCTAGCAGGTTCGGCCCAATGCCACCTTGAACCCGGTAGAGTCCGCCAACGACGCCAAATACCACTTGCGCACCGTTAGGATCGACCGCGAACGTAGTAACGTCGCCAAAAGGAGCGAGCGAGATAGCCGGATCGACGGACGCTGCGCCGCCAGAAATTCGCAGGCGCTGTAATTGCGCTCCCGACGAGGAGTACATCCACGCAACAGATCCGTCGCGGTTCCACACTGCCCGGTCGATCGCGTCAATCAGCCCTTCGGGCGAAGATTGCGACGGCGCCTCGCCGGACAATCCCAGCCAAACACCGGAATGGCCTTCCTTGGTAATCACCGCCGCCGTGCCGCTTGGGGCTACGGATGCCCAGTCCACATCGCTGACTACTGCCGCGCCAAGCAGCGCCGAACCCGGCGGACCCTGCAAGGGCCGCACCGATCGGGAGGCATAAACGAATCCGGAAACGGGGCCATGAAAGCCTGGCTGCGCGAGCGCCGGCAAAGCCAGACTTACTAGAAGAGTAAAGACAGGGCGCATAGACATGGAGTTATTTCGGCCCCCCGAATGACACTGAAACCGAACTGATGGAGATCGCCGAAGGGGTGGAGGTGTGCGACCGAGACGCCAGGTAGGCTCCTCCTCCCGCGCCGGCGGCGCCGGCCGCAAGCGCAATCCACTTCCAAGTCCCGGATTTATGCGATTTCGCCGCCGGCTTCGTCGCGGTAACCGTGGCGCCTTCGACCGTTTGAGTAATCAACGTCTTCGCTCGCAACCCGCGGTACGAGGCCGTCACATAGATCTGAAGTTTGCCGGGGATCGCGTTGGCTCTGAGTCCGCGAGCCGTCGCTATGCCCTGACTGTCCGTCACTACCGTGACACTGGTCGAGCCGTCCGTGAACTCTCCGCTGGCGCCGGAGGAAACCGGAAGCGCAAAGAACACACTCGCGCCGGCGACCGGCCGATGGTCGTCGTCTTCCACCCTCACCACGAGTTTTCGGGCAACCCGCTGGCGCGCGTCGTTGACCACACCTTCTCCTTCGACCACGACGAGATCGATCCGGGCCGGCACCGTCTGCGCAGCTAACGACACGCCGGTCAACAGCAAACTGCAGAGCCGGACCGCCGGAAAACGTTTCAGTGGCTTGCCATGAGTATTCATAAAGATTCGTATCTATCGGACGTTGAGACCGCGTGTAGTGCAATTCGGGAACCAGGAAGTGCAAACCCCAGCAGTGAAAGGTCCATGCATGGTTGGCCGGATTATGGAACAGGTATCGCGCTTGCAAACAAGTTGGCCATTAAGTCCCACTTATTGGGAACTTCTTGTGACTTGATTTGCAAATCTCTGGTGAACGCGCAGTACAGCAACAGCAGATGTCCGCTTCGGGTACGTGGTCCCGAACGTGCACTTGTGAAAGCTCAGGAAATCAATGTTTCGCAGAACAGCATTTACTAATAGGACGGGAGCCGCGTTCCTCCTGCTGGCTGCTGGAGCCGTTATGACTTCGAGTGCGGCCCAGTCGGACAAAGCTGCGCCTAAGTCGATCGGCCAGGTGGCTGGCGCTGCAACGCCGCCCGCGAATTCCACCGGCCGTGAAGATCCCAAAGACGTTGCAGCAGTTCCCACCGACCCGGATGGCTATCAGATTGGAGCCGGCGACGTTCTGCAGGTCTCGGTGTGGAAGGAACCCGACGCCTCGGTGCCCAGCGTCACGGTCCGTCCCGATGGCATGATCACCGTCCCTTTGCTCAAGGATATTCAAGTCACAGGCCGGACCCCCAGGCAAGTGGAGAAGCTGATCGTCGACGGACTCGGCCAGTACATCAATTCTCCCAACGTCACGGTGGTCGTCGCGGCCACGGGCAGCAAGAAAGTATACCTGATCGGCGCGGTGAAAAAGGAAGGGCCGATAGCCTACTCCTACCGCATGACGGTTCTCCAGGCCCTCAGCGAGGCGGGCGGCCTGACCGATTATGCCAAGCGGAAGAAGCTCTACGTGGTCCGCACCGAAAGCGGGAGAGACTACCGCTTGGATTTCAACTACGACGAGGTGATCAAGGGCGAGCGCATGGAACAAAACATCATGCTGCTACCCGGCGACACTCTCGTGATTCCCCATTAAAGAGGTTGGACAACGATGGCCACGGATAAGGGCGTACAGCCACGGATGTTCCTCCGTGCCGCCGTCACGACATTAGCAGGATTGCTCAGTGCGGGCGCGGTGTGGGCTCAACAGCAGCCCGCCGGCGGAGAGACCGCGACGGAGCTGCCACGCAGCGGCTGGTACATCTTCAACGCGAGCGCGTATACCGGATACATGCATTCGGCGCTGCCGCAGCCACGCCTGAACTCGCTTCTGAGCACTGTGCCTCTGGGATCGGACATGCAGAATGGAGCCGCGCTGAGCGTTGGCTGGCGCCATTTCCGCAACCGCAGCAGCGTTTCCCTGACCTACAATCCGTCGTACTACGGCTTGGTGCGCAATTCCGAATGGAGCGCTTTGAACCATTCGCTGTCCCTGCGGGCCACCAGCACTGTTGCGTATAAATGGGACGCGGAGTTCGCGGCCACGGGAACGGTCCGCAGCCTGGATGGCTTCCTGTTCACTCCGTCCGCGGTCTCCGCTTTCGTGTCCGCGCCCAGCACGGCCGCGAACAGAGCGGCGCCCACCGGGGCAGCGCTTGCGGAATCGCCGTTGACGGCGGTGCTCTACAGTTCGCGGGTACTCAATTCCTCGCTCAACGGCTCGCTGAAGTACCGTTACTCGCCGCGCCTCTCGGTCCGCTTCGAAGCCAGCGGATCGCGGACCCAGCCCCTGAGTAGCGGTCAGCCCGCCGGGGCGTCTTCGCATGGGATCGTGCAGCGACTGACCTCGGGCAGCGCGGGCGCCGGCCTATCGTATTCTCTGAGCCCTAAGACAGACCTCGGCGTGGAAGCGTCGGAAGGCCGCTACCAGTCCGATCTGGTGGATGCCTATCTGACCAAAGTGTCGGGCACCGTGGGACACAGATTCGGAATGCACTGGTCTCTGCAAGGCGGCGGCGGCGCGGCGGAAGTCCGGCCGCTGCAGGTGCGCGGTCCGGTCTCGCAAGGACTCCAGATCGTGGCACACGGCAGCGCGGCGTATCGAATCCTCAGTCAGAGCTTCCTGGCCACGGTGGACCGCACGCCCACCAGTCTGTACGGTATCGCCGGAGGCTACACCCTGTCCACGGGCGGGGCCTGGCAGTGGCGGCGTCCGGGCAGCGCGTGGGAAGTATCGGCGAACCTGCGGCAGCAGCGATTCCGCACGGTTACGGCGCAGAATCTGGATGGCTGGATCGGCGGCGGCTCGGTATTCCGGTCGATGACGCGCCGGAGCGGGCTCCAGTTCACCTATACGTATATGAATAACTCCGGGGGCTACGTCTCCGGACTGCGCGAGATGAAAGTGCATGCGGTGCAGGTAGCGGTGGTGTGGCGGAACGGGACGCAGCAGTAAAAGCGGAGAGTGCGGATCGGAGCCGCGCGTGTCAGCAAGCTGTTGTGTGGGAACACTGAATCTAGCGGTCCTAGTACTGGTCGCAGGGCAACACGCTCTGGCGATATTCCATTCACCACGCCGGAGACATAGCCTTGGGACTGAACGGGTTTCGAAAGGTGGAACTGCGGCGTCAAAGCCGAAACGAAGACTCCAGCGTTCTCTTACGGAATTCGAATCCCCTTCATTTTTGTCAGCGCCGGTGCAATAATCCCCAAAGTACCGGTTGAAAATTCCCCAGCCCCCGAAGGGTGGTGCTAACCCCGACTCTGGAATACAGAGGAGGGCCGACATCTGTTCAGGGGGAAAGACGT
>Ga0105240_10001015_pt1 | contig 50036 bp, 35 predicted proteins | sample KBSC54metaG_FD_80426 | JGI IMG/M metagenome (GOLD analysis project Ga0105240, IMG submission 80426) | Corn rhizosphere microbial communities from Kellogg Biological Station, Michigan, USA - KBS C5-4 metaG | ecosystem: Host-associated > Plants > Roots > Rhizosphere > Soil | place: Michigan, USA... | reverse complement strand
GTCGAAGCGCCCGATGCGCTTCCAGTGCCGCTCGCCCCGCCCGGGTTACCGCACACTCCCGTTCGCTTGTTCCGTGGGTGACATTTGAATCCCGCGGCGCCGGCGGCCAGCGCGGCCGGCGCCTCGGCCGGGAGCAGCTGCGACGTGCCCTGGTCCAGCGAGCCGTCACCGCAACCGACCGTCAGTGTCGCCGCCGTAACGAGCGTGGCGAGGCCGCGCCGGATCGCCGGACCCAACCGCCTTCGCCCGGGCTCGCCGAGCGCGCGCGCAGCTTCGTGCTCCACACGGGCGCGAAGAGAGGTCCGAATCGTGTAACGAGCCAAGCTGGAACAAACCTTCTTGTTCATCTTATTTCTCCGCTCTACCGGCGCGTTCTGCGTCGTCCAGGCGCGCCGGAGAACAAATTGCCGTCATCCGAACGTTCTGGTCGACGCGTCTTCATTCAGTCGAGCGAGGGTGTTGCAAGCGCGAAGCCAGCGCGTGATTGATGGAGGTGCGACGGCGCGGCGGGGGCGGGGGGGCGTGACACCGGCGGGACTGCACGCTATCAATCCGCGTGTGCCCGCGGTCGACCCAGTGCCCCTGAACCTGCGCAACCTCGACGCGCGAGAGCTGGAAGTGGCGCTGGCGCCATTCGGCGTCGCCGCCGACGTCGCCCGGCGAGTGTTCGCCGCCGTGCACCGCGACGGCGCCGACTCGCTGGTGGCCGCGCAGCCCCGGTTGCGCGGGCTGTCGCTACCGGTTGCCCGTCGCATCGACGCCGCCGCCGCGTGGCCCCGCCTGGAGATCCTGGAACGGCGCCGCGCCAGCGACGGCTTCTTGAAGTATCTGTTCCGGGTGCCCGACGGCCCCAGCATCGAGGCGGTGCGGATCCCGCTGCCCGATCCCGAGGCGGCGCGCGCGCTGCGGGCGGCGCGCGCCAGCGGCGACGCCTCGCCCGGACTGACCGCCCTGCCGACGGCGAAGTACACCGTCTGCGTCAGCTCACAGGCGGGCTGCGCGCTGGCTTGTGACTTCTGCGCCACCGGCCGGCTGGGCGGCATCCGCAGCCTGGAGACGTGGGAGATCCTCGAACAGGTACGTGCGGTGGCGGCAGAGGCCGAGCACCCCGTGCGGGGCGTGGTGTTCCAGGGAATGGGCGAGCCGCTGCTGAACTACCAGAACGTCACGCGGGCAGCGCGCGTGCTGTCCAGTCCCGCGGGCCCCGCGATCGCGGCCAAGGCCATCACGATCTCCACGGCCGGGGTCGTTCCGGCGATCCGTCGCTACGTGGACGAACGGCAGCCCTATCGCCTCATCTTCTCGCTGGGGGCGCCCAGCAGCGCCGAACGGGCGGCGCTGATGCCCATCGAGAAGCGATGGCCGCTTGCCGAACTGATGGGGGCGATCCGCTCCTACGTCGAGGCGACCGGCACGCGCGCCACCATCGCGTACGTCGCGATCGGGGGCGTGAACACCACGCCGGCGCATGCCCGCCAGCTGGCGGCGCTGCTGGCCGGGCTGAAGGTCAAGCTGAACCTCATCGACGTCAACGACGAGACGGGGCGCTACCACCCGCCGACACCCTACGAACTGCAGGAATTTCGTGACGCGCTGTCCCGAGAATGGGGGGGGCCGGTCGTCCGGCGTTACTCCGGGGGTGGGGAGATTGGCGCGGCGTGCGGCACGCTGTCGGCCAGTCGCCGCGGGGGGGCGTCCGTCGACGGTCCCGACCCTGTCTCCGGGCTTGCCGACCTGCGGCTACCGATTTTGCCTTGACCACGTCGCGCCGAGTTTGCAAAGGTGTGGAAATCACGAATACTGATTCCCGAGTTGGTTGGCTTACGTCGTTTCTGCCATCAACCCCCCGGAGGTTCGGCATGCGTTCCAGATTCTCCCGTCTCGTGCCCGTGGCGTGCCTTGGTCTCGGCACGTTGTTCCTGTCGCTGACCGCCACGCCCGCGTTTGCCCAGAAGAACAAGAAGCAGCCGGCGGCTGCCTCGGAGGCCGGCAACGGCTCGATCGAGAAGCAGTCGGCCTGGGAACAGAAGGTGATGGGGCAGGACGGGGAGAAGGAGGCCGATCGCAAGAAGATCGCCGCCGCCCAGAAGATGGCCGCCGAGGCCAAGAAGAACCCACCGCCCGAGCCGGTGGTGCACCACAAGGATCCCAGCAAAGAGGGCGTGAACGCCAAGCGCGAGAGCAGCATCGGCCTGCCCATCGAGTCCGAGGAGGCCGAGAAGAGCGCCCCCAAGAAGGCGGTGGCGAAGAAGGCGGCCCCGGCTTCCAGCGCGCCGGCGAACGACGAGCTGGGGGCCCTGGTGGCCGCCAGCCTGGCCAGCGACAAGAAGGCCGAGGAGGCCGAGAAGAGCTCGGCGAGCGGCGCCAAGGGGCACGCGGCCAAGGGCAAGAAGGGCAAGGCGACGTCCGCGAAGGCCGACCCGCCGCCCAGTTCGCTCGACCGCATGTTCGCGGGCGGCAAGTAGCTCGCCTGGCAGCGCCGCGCCGCTACTGCGGCGCGCGGCGCGCCTGGACGCCGGCGTAGGCCGCGCGATTCAGCAGCATGAACGGCCTCAGCACGGCGCGTGTCAGCTGGCGCGCCGTCTCGGAGCGTCCGATCAGCGCGGCCAGCGGCGGCGCCGTGTCACCGTAGAGCAGCGCGGCCAGCCGCACCGCGCTCGAGCGGGCCGCGGCCCAGTCGCGCTCGCGTCGCAGCAGCGCCACGTCCGGGTGCAGCGCCGAGCCGTACGCGGCCGTCGCGATCACGCAGCCGGACAGCTTCTTGTAGATCGCCGGCGACGTGGCGATGCGCCCGAAGGTCGGCGCGGACCAGCCGCACGTTCCCAGCGCACGCAAGCCGATCGCGTAGGCCGTGGAAGGAGCGAGGACGGGCATGGTGACGGTCGTGACCGTTCCCGGCACGTCGACGGCCGGTGCCGGCGCGGGGGTCCAGTGCAGGAACGTGCTCTCGTCCACCGACTGCAGGAACGACGACGCGACCGGGGTGTAGCGCAGCTCGTACGCGATCACCTTGCCGCCGCCCGCGTCCGCCACTTGCCGGAACGAGAAGGTGGTCGTGACGGCGTCCTGCACCCGCGGCGACGAGTCCACCGGTGGCTGCGGGGGTGGGCCCGACTGCGTGCAGTCGACGGCGGCGCAGGGGAGCTCGACGAGGTGGACGCGGCCGGCGCCGCCGGGGCCGTCGCTGGCGCGCAACCGGCCCGCGCCGCTTCCCGGGGCGTCGGTGATCGTCGCGTCCAGAGGCGACAGCGCGCCTGTGGCGCCGGTCCAGTCGCCGTATCCCGACGCCGTCGCGACGGCGGTGGCCGGCACCGGCGCGGTCAGCGAAAACGGCACCCGGTAGACGACCGAGGGCTGCCCGACGTTCCCCACGAGGCCATAGCCGTCGTAGTAGGTCGTCTCGTACGTGCTCAGATAGGACGAGTGCGCGTACGAGACGTCGCTGTCGAATTCCTTGCTGACCTCGAGCATCAGGGCGTAGCCGCCCGGGGCCAGACCCTGCGGCACGCGCCAGGTGCCCGTGAACGGCTGGTCGTAAGGCGGTGTGGCGGCGGCGATCGTGTCGATGTCGTTGATCAGGCCGAACATGCGGGCATCGCCGTAGTCGCAGGCGGTCCCGTCGGCGCTGACCAGCGGCACGCACAGGTCGTCCCAGTTCAGGAGATCGGCGCGTGGCGGATAGAACGACTGGGGCATGGTGTCGTCGAACAGCCCCTTGGCGCTGCGGAAGGAACCGCTGGCGCAGGTGACGGCGTCGACGATCTCTGACGGCATCATGGGCCGGCAGAAATGCGGCTCGGGCGAGGAGACGGCCGCGTGATCGGCGATGGCGTCGTCATAGCCGTCGTTCATCGACAGCGCGCGATACTGGACGCCGCGACGGTGCGCCCAGACCGGCAGCGCCATGGGCCGGCGGCCGTAGGGGAACCGAGGGCCCGAGCGGAAGTCCCAGCGACCGGGCCGGTTGCCGATGCCGTACAGCGCCACCGCGTTCGTCACCAGGACCGTGTCGACGAACGTGGCGCCGTCGGCGCTCTCGACCCAGACGGCCAGCTGCGGCCCGAAGTCGGGCCTGGTCACCTCGAAGCGGCATCGCCCCGAGGTGGCGTCGCGGACCAGGCAGTCGGGCTCGAAGCCGAATTGCAACAGGCGGCAGCTGTCGGCCGCGGCCGCGCCTGGCGCTGCCATGGAGACCGCAGCGGCCACCGCGAGCGCCGCGGGCGTGACCTGGCCCAGCCGCCCGTGCGTCATTCGGAGGAGGTCCTGGCCGCCCTGGCGCCTTGGACCGGGGCCGGGTGCGCCACCGGCCCGCCCGGCCCCTTCGACGGCGCTGGCCCCGACGGTGTCGCGCTGGCCGCGCTGGGCGTGGCACCAGCGGGGGCCGCCGGCAGGCGGACCGTCACGCGCGTGCCCGGCGCCGCGGCCGGTCCACCCGCCGGGCCGAGCTCGCACGTGCCGCCCAGGGTGTGCACCACACGCTCGACGATGGCCAGCCCCAGGCCTTGTCCCGGAAGCTCGCGCGCGTTGTAACCGCGGTAGTAGGGCTCGAACACGTGCCGGGCGGCCTCCGGATCCAGGCCCATGCCGTTGTCCTCGATGATCAACGCCACCTGACCGCCCGGATTGTCGCGGCTGGACCGCCGCTCGGTGCGGATCGTGATCAGCAGCGGCCGATCGCGGGCGCGAAACTTCGCCGCGTTTCCCAGCAGGTTGCGCACGACCTGCTCCAGCACGCTGGGACCGCACGCGATGTTATCGTCGTCCCCCAGCTGCGTGATAACGCGGGCGCCCTGCAGCTCGCCCTTCATCTCGTCCAGCACGCGGGCCACCACGGCGGCGGGCTCGGCCAGACCGGGCGTGGTGCGTCCGGCGCGGGACAGCTCGAGCATGTCGTCGATGACCCGCGACATCTTCGTCACCGCCAGGCGGATGCGCCCCGCCATCTCGCGGGCCGGCTCGGGCAGGGCGTGATCGAGCGCCAGCAGGTCGGCGTAGCCGCGGATGGGATTCAGCGGCACGCGCAGGTCGTGCGCCGCCCGGCCCGCGAAGGCGTCCAGCTCGCGGTTGCGCTCCTCGATGAGGGCCACGTGGTCGGCCACCAGCTGCTGCTGCCGGCGCAGCAGGCGCACCGTCAGCACCACGATCAGCGCGGCCAGCAAGAACGCCAGGCCGCCCACGAACAGATCGACCAGGATGGCCCGGCTGTGAATGCGGCGGATGGCCGCCGCTTGCTCGTGCGAGGCGGTGCGGTTGATACGCACCAGTCGATCGAGCGAGCGCTCGATGTCGAGCCGCAAGCCGGCGTCGAAGCGGCCGTGATCCGGGCTGGACTGGAAGCGCAGCAGCGCCGCCCGGAAGCGGCTCCACTCCTCGCGCTCGCCGGTCGAGGTGACGGTGGGATCGTAGGCCTTCACGTCGGCCTCGATCCGCGCCAGCGCGGCGGCGGTCTCCGTGCTGGACAGCTCGCCGTGCGCCAGGCGATCGGTCTGACCGCGCAGATCGTCGACCAGCTCGATGGAGCGCTGCGAGTTGCCGACGATGTCCGTGGTGTGGCTGGCGGCGCCGCGCGCCACCAGCACGTCGGCGCCCACCATGGCCAGCAGCAAGAGCGCGATGAATCCCAGCGCGACGAACACCGGCCAGGTCGACGGGACCGCCTTGGACGACGCCGGCTTCACGCGGCCAGCCTCCGGCGCGGGGGGCGTGGTGCCGCTGCGGTGACGGCGTGGTATCTGGAAGGACGATGGCCGCCCGGGCCCGGATCTTGATCGCGGAAGACGACGAGCTGACCCTGGAGTTGCTGGCGACCGTGCTGCGCGCGGCCAGCCACGACGTGACGGCCGTCCCGGACGGGCAGGCGGCGCTGGCCGAGCTGCGCAAGGCAGCCTTCGATCTGGTGCTGACGGACGTGCAGCTCCCCGGCGCCAGCGGCCTGGAGGTGCTGGACGCCGTCACCGAGGACGCGCCCGAGACGCCGGTCATCCTGATCACCGCCTACGCCGATCCGGGCGCGGCAATGGACGCCATCGCGCGCGGCGCCGCGGACTATCTGGCCAAGCCGGTCGACGTGGTGGCCCTGCGCACCACCGTGGCGCGCACGCTGGAGCGCCGCCGGCTGGCCGGCGAGAACCGGCAGCTGCGCACGGTGGCCATCCAGCACAAGACGCTGATCGGCACCAGTCCGCCCATGCTGGAGCTGTACAAGCAGATCGCGCAGATCGCCCCCACAGACACCACGGTGCTGATCACGGGCGAGAGCGGGTCGGGCAAGGAGCTGGTGGCGCGCATGCTGCACCAGCGCAGCCGCCGCGCCCCCCGTCCCTTCGTGGCCGTCAACTGCGCGGCGCTGTCCGAGGGTGTGCTGGAGAGCGAGCTGTTCGGTCACGAGCGCGGCGCCTTCACCGGCGCGCATTCGCTGCGCCGCGGTCTGTTCGAGACGGCGGAGGGCGGCACTGTGTTCCTGGACGAGGTGGGGGACATCCCCGGGCGGATGCAGGCGGTGCTGCTGCGCGTGCTGCAGGAGGGGGAGATCCGGCGCGTGGGCGGGTCCGAGCCGGTGCCCGTCGACGTGCGCGTGGTGTCGGCCACCAACCGCGACCTTTCCATCGACGTGGCCGAGGACCGCATGCGGTCCGACCTGTACTACCGCCTGAACGTGGTCAGCCTGCGCATCCCGCCGCTGCGCGAGCGCGGCGAGGACATCGTCGCGCTGTCTCACCACCTGGTGGCCTGGCACGCGGCGCGGATCGGCAAGCCGATCCCGGAGATCAGCGAGGAGACGCTGCGGTTGATTCGCCGCCACGCCTGGCCCGGCAACGTGCGCGAGCTGGAGAACGCGCTGGCCCGAGCGGTCGCCATGTCGTCCCACGGCGTGATCTTGCCCGACGATCTGCCGTTGGCCATCACCGGACACGCCGAGGCGCCGCCCGCCACGCTGGATCACGACTGGCCCCGGCTGGAGGAGCTGGAGCGTCGTTACATCGATCGGGTGCTGGAACGCTGCGGCGGCAACAAGACCGACGCGGCCAACATCCTGGGCGTCGACCGGCGCACGTTGCAGCGGCTGTTCGCGCGCAAGTCCGAGCCGTCGTGACCTGGGGCACGTCGTCGAGGCCACGGCCTCGGCGGCGGGGCACTGCGCATGAAGGAGGACCTGCACCGACGGCTCGCAGGTGCATCGGACACGCCAGGCGAAAAGCGCCAGCTACGCCGGCCCCAGCGCGCCGTTGTAGCGGCAAACTGACGCGCGTAGTGATCGCCGGCGCGGCAATACGCCGCGCCTGAGGAGCCGGAGCGACCGGCGAATGACCCGGTTCGACGGAGGCGCCCGTCGGGCGCGCATGTTGCACCGGTGCCGCGCTCCATGCTCGACCGTCTGATCGACTTCGCCGTGCACAAGCGCGCGTTCGCGCTGGTGCTCTCCGTCGCCTTCGCCGCCTTCGGGATCGCGACGTTCAGACGCCTGAAGATCGAGGCCTTCCCCGACGTGACGAACGTCCAGGTGATGGTGATCTCGCTGTTCCCCGGCCAGGCCGCCGAGGAGGTCGAGCGCAAGGTCACCATCCCCGTCGAGCGGGCGCTGACCGGCACGCCGCGCACGTTGATCGAGCGCTCGATCACGTCGTTCGGGCTGTCGCAGGTGATCCTGACGTTCGAGGACGACGTCGACATCTACTGGGCGCGGCAGCAGGTGGCCGAGCGCCTGCCCGACGCCGAGGTGCCGGCCGGTGTGCAGCCGGCCCTGGGACCGAACGACACGCCCGTCGGCCAGATCTACCAGTACACGGTGGAGAGCGATCACCACACGCCCAGCGAGCTGCGCGGCTGGCAGGAGTGGGTGATCGAGAAGCGGCTGATGCGCGTGCCCGGCGTGGCCGACGTCGTCAGCTTCGGCGGCTTCATCAAGGAGTATCACGTCATCGCCGACCCGGCGAAGCTGCGCAACACGGGGCTGGCGCTGAAGGATCTGATCGACGCCATCGACCAGTCGAACGGCTCGACCTCGGGCGGCTACCTGCCGCACGGCGAGGCCGAGTTCGTGGTGCGGGCGCGCGGCTACCTGAAGACGCCCCGGGACATCGAGGACATCGTGGTCAAGGCGAGTGGCGGCACGCCCGTCCTGATCAGGAACGTGGCCCAGGTCGTCGAGGGCTACACGCCGCCGCGGGGGGCAGTGGCGCGTGGCGCGGCCATCGACTCGGTCGACGGCACCGTGCTGCTGCGCCGGGGCGAGAACCCCAAGGACGTGCTGAACGGCGTGAACGCGGAGATCGCCCTCATCAACCGGGACATCCTGCCCAAGGGGATGAAGATCGTCCCGTTCTACGACCGCACCAAGCTGGTCGACACGACGCTGCACACGGTGTCGCACAACATGCTGGAGGGCGCGGCGCTGGTGACGCTGGTGCTGTACCTGTTCCTGCGCGCGTTCAGCGGCGCGGCGGCCGTGGCCGTGACGATGCCGCTGGCGCTGCTGACGGCGTTCGTGGGCCTGTACTACGTGGGCGTGCCGGCGAACCTGCTGTCGATGGGGGCGATCGACTTCGGCATCTTGCTGGACGGGGCGGTCATCCTGGTCGAGAACGTGTACCGGCATCTCGGTGAGGAGCGGCCTCCGCCCGAGCGCGTGCCGCACGTGGTGGCGCACGCCGCGAAGGAGGTGATCAGGCCGACGCTGTTCTCGATGTCGATCATCGGCGCCGCCATGATGCCGATCTTCACGCTGGAGCGGGTCGAGGGGCGCATCTTCCGCCCGGTGGCGCTGACGTACGCGTTCGCGCTGGGGGGAGCGCTGCTGTTCACGATGCTGTGCGTGCCGGCGCTGACGACGGTGTTGCTGAAGAACCGCCCGGTCGCCGAGAAGGATCCGGAGTTCCTCATCTGGCTGCGCAAGCACTACCTGACGGGGCTGCGGGTGGCGCTGAACTATCCGATCAGCACGCGCCTGGTCGGGTTCCTGGTGCTGGCCGCCGCCATCGCGCTCATCCCCCGCCTGGGGACGGAGTTTCTGCCCCAGATGAACGAGGGCGACATCCACATCACCGTCACGGAGCCGAGCGCGATCGGCCTGGATCGCGGCGCCGACGTGCTGCGCGAGACGCGGCTCGCGTTGCTGAAGTTCCCCGAGGTGCGCGACGTGCTGACCGAGCAAGGCCACCCCGAGGACGGCACGGACGACGAGGCCCCGAACCAGGCCGAGACGTTCGTGATGATGAAGCCCGAGAGCGAGTGGCACACCGGCCGCACCAAGGAGCAGGTGGTCGAGGCGATGCGCGCCGAGCTGGAGAAGCGGCCGGGCGTCCAGTACAACTTCAGCCAGCCCATCAAGGACCGGGTCGAGGAGTCGATCTCGGGCATCCGGGGGCAGATTGACGTGAAGGTTTACGGCGAGGATCTGAGCCTCATGCACGAGCGCCTGGAGGAGGTGCGACGGATCCTGACCGCCACGCGAGGCTCGCGCGACGTGGAGATCTATCGGGCCGGCACCGCGCAGCACGTGGTGGCCGACATCAACCGCCAGACGATCGCCCGCTATGGCATGCAGGTGCGCGACGTCGAGGACGTGGTGGAGGCCAGCCTGGCCGGGAAGGTCGCCACCGAGATGTGGGAGGGCGAACGCCGGGTAGGCGTGCGGGTGAAGCTGCCCTCGATCACGGAGGGCGACGCGGCGGCCGTGGGGCGGCTGGAGGTTCCGCTGGACGGGGCGGGCCAGGCGCGCCTGCCGCTGGCGGCGCTGGCCGACGTGCACATGGACGTGGGGCGCACGCAGATCAACCGCGAGCAGGGGGGGCGCTTCCTGGCCATCAAGTGCAACATCGAAGGGCGGGACATGGGGTCGTTCGTCGACGAGGCGCAGAGTCGGGTGGCGCGCGAGGTGAAGCTGCCGCCTGGCTACTACCTGACCTGGGGAGGCGAGTTCGAGAATCAGCGTCGGGCGATGAAGCGGCTGGAGGTCATCGTGCCGGTCTCGATCCTGGTGATCTTCGTCCTGCTGTATCTGACGTTCCGGGCGGTGCTGCCGGCGGTGGTGGTGCTGCTGGACGTGCCGTTCGCGACGGTGGGGGGCGTGTTCGCGCTGTACCTGACGCACACGGAGCTGTCGGTCTCGGCGGCGGTGGGGTTCATCACGCTGTTCGGGGTGGCGGTCATGGATGGCGTGCTGCTGATCCTGTACGTGCGCCAGGCCAGCGCGCACACGCCCGACAGTCAGGACGCCATCGTCGAGGCGGTGTCGCACCGGCTGCGGCCGGTGCTGATGACGGCGCTGCTGGCGTCGCTGGGGCTGTTGCCGGCGGCGATGTCGCACGCCATCGGGTCGGATACGCAGCGGCCGTTTGCCATCGTCATCATCGGAGGGCTGATCTCGTCGACGGTGCTGACGATGCTGCTGCTGCCGACGCTGTACGAGCTGGCGGACCGCTGGTTCGGCGAGGGGCGGCGTCGGCGGCGGCTGCGCGGGAAGGGGCTCACGACCGCGCCGCGGTGAGGGATCGGCGTCCGGGCTCGCGACGGATGATCGGCGGCGATAGGGGCCCGAGCGCCGACGCACGCCCCTCGGGAGGGAACCCCCTGGCCCCGCCCGCCACCCTGACGCTACCGCTCCACTACGCTCGGATGCTCTCCAGCCCGGTTCGACAGGCTTTCCACAGACGCCCGCGCCGGTACCACGAGCTTCGAGCGATCGGTGTTCGAATGATCGAGACCTGTTCGTGGTCCGCCTTCTTACGGCGGCCAGGCGACACGAACGAGGTGAGATATAGGCCGAGGTCGCGGCGGGGGTTAGCGTCTGCGGGGGCGGGCTCGTTCGCAGAGGAGGTCGCGGTCGCCTAGTTGCTTGCCGGTGAGGGCGGCGCAGATGCGGTCGGCGTCGGCGATGGCGACGTTCAGGTAGGTGTGGGTGTTCATGACGTCGATGGAGGGGACCTCCTCGACGTTGGCGAAGTCGCGGAGGACGGCGCGGATCTGGTCGATGCCGGCGCCGTCCTTGCGGCCGAGGTTCAGGTACAGGCGGGCGGTGCCGTCGGGGGCCTCGTCGCTGGGCGTGCTGACGGGGGCGGGCGGGTTGAGGACGGTGCTGCCGGCCTCCTCGGTGACGGGCTCGACGGCGGCGCCTTCGGTGCTGGTCACGGGCGGCGCGGCGGCGCGCTGGGCGCGCTCCTCGCCCCAGACCTCCCAGAACTCCTTGTCGGTCTCCGGGCCGCGGGCGGCGGTCGTGGGGGCGGCGCCGGGGCGGTCGGCATCGGTGCGCTCGGGGCGGCGGCCGCGGCGGGCGCTGTCGTCGCGCTCGCCGCGCGGGCGGTCCCGGTGGGAGCTGAAGGTGCTGCCCTCGCGGCGCGGGCGCTCGTCGCGCGCGCCGCGCTCGGGACGGGCGGGGCGGTCGCTGCGCTCGTAACGCGGGCGATCAGTCCGCTCGGGGCGATCGCTGCGCTCGGGGCGGGGCTCGCGCGGCGCCGTGGTGCGGGGCGCCGCGACGACCGGAGGCGGGGGCGGGATGGGGGCCGCGGGCATGTTCTCCATCGACGCGAAGGAGCGCGCCAGCAGCGACGCCACCAGGGCCTCGCCGTCGATGGCGCCCATCAGGCGGCGCGCCAGCGAGCGCCACTCGCCGTTCGGCTCGCCGGACGCCTTCAGCGCCTGCCGCAGCTGGATCACGCGCTCGCCTTCGCGGTGAGAGCGGATCTCGGCCTCGGAGGGGAGGGCCCGCTCCTCGGGCTTAATCTTGTACAGCAGCTTCAGGTAGTAGAACGGGCCGACCTCGGTGGGGCCGATCAGCGAGATGGCCGTGCCGTGCTTGCCGGCGCGTCCTGTGCGGCCGGTGCGGTGGATGTACACCTCCGGCGAGTCGGGGAACGTGTAGTTGAAGACGTGGCTCAGGCCCTCGATGTCGATGCCGCGGGCCGCGACGTCGGTGGCCACCAGGAAGCGCACCTGACCGGCGCGCGTCTTCGCCATCACGCGCTCGCGGTCGCTCTGGCCCAGATCCGACGAGATGGCTTCGGCCTCGAACCCCTGCTTGCGCAGGAACTCGGCCACGCGCCCCGTCTCCTCGCGCGTGTTGCAGAAGATGATGGCCGTCTTCGGATCCTCGAAGTTCAGGATGCGCAGCAGCTCCTGCTCGCGGTTCACGCCCGGGATCGAGTAGTAGACGTGCCGGATCTCGTGGACGCCCACGAAGTCGGCCGACAGCTTCAGGAACTCGGGCGCGCGCAGGAAGCGGCGGGACAGGCGCTGGATGCCCTCGGGCACCGTCGCCGAGAACAGCAGCGTCTGCCGCGACGTGGGCGTCTGCTCCAGGATGTGCTCGATGTCCTCCTGGAAGCCCATCGACAGCATCTCGTCGCACTCGTCGAGGACGGCGCAGCGCACGCGGTCGAAGTTCAGGCTGCCGCGCCGCAGGTGATCGAGCACGCGTCCGGGCGTGCCGCACACGATCTGCGCGCCGGCGCGCAGAATCTCCACCTGGCGGCCCATGGGGGCGCCGCCGTAGATGGGCGCCACGGTAATGGGCAGGTGCGCGGTGATGCGCGCCAGCTCGGACGCCACCTGCAGGGCCAGCTCGCGCGTGGGCAGCAGCACCAGCGCCTGCACCGCCTTCAGCGAGGGATCGACGACGTCGTTTGCGAAGGGGATGCCGAACGCGGCGGTCTTGCCCGAGCCGGTGCGCGACTGGACCATCAGATCCTTGCCTTTGCGCACCGCCGGGATGGTGGCCGCCTGGACATCCATGGCGCGCTGGAAGCCCATGTCCTCCAGCGCCTTCAGCACCTCGGGCTTCAGGCCCAGGTCCGCGAACAGCATGCCGGGCGGCTTGTCGGGTGGGGGCGGCGCGCCAGGCACCGCCGCGAAGGGCGGGGCGCCAGGCACGGCCGGGAAGGGCGGCGGGCCGTCCAGCAGGCCAGCGGGAGCTGGCGGCGTCGCCGCGTCAGAAGGGGCAGAAGAATCGGCCGAGCCGACGGGAAAGGTGGGATCGTTCATGAATCAGTCTCCTTGGTCGGCGTGTCCGGCCAGCCGCGCGCCGATCCGCTCGACGCGGGCACGCAGTCGATCGAGCCGGGGCGCCAGATCTTTTCCGAATGTTTGAATCTCTCTCGTGTAGCTCGCCTCGGTGTCCCGAAGCTCGTCGTGCAGGACGGCCATCTCTTCCCAGTCTTTTTCGCCGTGGTGGCTCTCGAACCGGCAGCGCCGGCCGACCGCCTTCCACTGCCCGCGCCAGTAGCTGCCGGCGTCGGCCCAGCGTTGCACCTCGTCGCTGTCGTAGTGGCCCAGCAACGAGTGCGAGTTCTCCAGGTACTTCTGCAGCCCCTCGACGACGTCCGACAGCTCGTCGTAGCAGCTGGCGGCGTCGGCGTGCGTGGGGTTCGTGCCCACCGGCGTTCCCAGCGGCACCGCGTGTTGCCGCCGGTACAGCGTCACCCCCACCGACACCAGCAGATAGCCGCTGCCGACGAAGACGAAGATGAGGATGAACCACGAGACGAACCGCCGGTAGCGGCGGAATTCTCCTGGAGAGCCGGTTGTTTCGTTGGACACGGGATTGGTTTGGTCACGTTCCACACACGGAGCGCCGCGGGTGGGGTGCCGGGTCGTCGGAGCGCCGACGCCGCGAGGAACCCTATGGGGCGTGGTTGCCCCTGTCAATCATTCGCTTTTTGAAGGGCTCCCGACCGAGGAGGGCGGTCAGGCCCGGCGAATCTCGAAGATCGCCTGGTGCGTCTGCTGCGGCGCCACGGTCAAGGCCTCGCCCCGGTTGACGGCGTCCGAGGGGCGGGACCACGGCTCGACGCAGACGAAGTCTCGTCCCGGCAGCGTCCACACCGTGACGATGGATTGCGAGGGATCCAGGCGCAGCGACAGGGCCGGCCGGCCGGGGCGTTCCAGCCCCACGGTGGGGCCGCCATGGTCGAGGATCTGCAGGTCGACCTCGCCTCCCGCCAGGTCGATGGGCAACGTCAGCGGCTGCACGGCGCCGCTGCGCGTGTCGCGCGCCCGGGTCCCGTTCGTGACCACGCGGGCGCCGCTCTTCTGCCCGCTCTCCACGAAGAAATAGGGGTGCAATCCCGGGTGGATGGGCATGGGCCGGTCGTCGTGGTTCGAGAACCGCTGCCGGATCTCCAGCGCTCCATCGCTCAGGCGATACTCGAACGTCACCTGGAAACGAAACGGCCACTGCGCCAGCGTGGCGTCGTTCGCGTCGAGCGTCACCGACAGGCTGGCGGCGCCGGCGGTGTCGATGCCGCTGACCCGCCAGGGCATCCGGCGGGCGAAGCCGTGCTGGGGCATCGACAGGCGCTCGCCGGCCACCGGGAAGCTGTCATCGGTCAGCCGGCCCGCGATCGGGAACAGGATGGGGATGCCGCCGCGCACGTTCTGGGCGTGGTCCCGCAGGGTGGCGCGATCCAGGTACAGCAGCTGGTCGTCGCCGATGCGGAACTCGGTGACCATGCCGCCGCGCAGGGGCGCGATCAGCACCTCCGCGTCGCTGTCCCGGTCGATCAGCCGGTGGGTCTCGACCAGATCTCGCGTCTCCAGGACCGCGTAGCGGGTCTCGGTCGGGGCGGACGCCATCCCGCCAGCATATACCCAGTTTCAGCAACAGGGCGCGGTGATTGAGTCAGCGTCCGGAGCCGGCGGCCCCCAGGGGTGGGTGTAGCAGCGCCGCCAGTCGCTCGGCGCCCTGCACCAGGCGCGCGCCGGGGCGGCTGATGATGGCGTCCTCGACCGCGAAGACGCGGTGGTCGCGCACGGCCGGAATCGACGGCCAGCGTGACCAGTAGGCGACGGCGGCGGCGTCGCCCGTGCCGCTGGCCGCGTGGGTGGGCAGGATGATGACGTCGGGCGCCGCGGCCAGCACGCGCTCGAGCGGGAAGGTGGTGTATCCCCGAACGTCTGCGGCCACGTTCTTTCCGCCAGCGACGTCGATCAGGTCGTGCGTGAACGTCTCGCGGCCGCCGACGTACAGGGGCTCGGGCCACACCACGACCAGCACGCGGGGGCGCGGCCGCCCCGCGACGCGCGCGCGCACCGCGGCCAGGCCGTCCTGCAGGTGCGCCAGCTGCGCCGCCGCGTCCGCCACGTGTCCCGTCAACGTGCCCAGGTCGCGCATCGTGCGCGGCATGTCGGCGACGGCGGGGGTCTCGGTGATGAATGACGGGACGCCCAGGCGTTCCAGCGCGTCGGCCGTCTCGCGGCGGTTCGCGCTCCTCGACAGCAGCACCAGATCCGGCGCCAGCGCGACGATCTTCTCCAGCGACGGCTCGTAGTCCGAGCCGACGCTGGGCAGGCGCTGGACGGGGCCGGCGGGCTGATCGCTGTAGCGATCGATCCCGACGACCTGGTCGCCGGCGCCGATGGCGAACAGCAGCTCGGTCACGTTGGGGGCCAGGGACACCACCCGGCGCGTGGGCAAGGTGCGCGGGGTCACCGGGCGGCCCACCTCGTCGGTGAGGGCAGGGGCAGGGGCGGTCTTCGCCCCGCGGCCGCACGCCGAGGCGAAGGCCAGCGTCAGAACAAGCGTTCGCCGCGACGTTGCCACAGCAGCACCAGGAAGAAGGGGCCGCCCAGCAGGGCGGTCAGCACGCTGACCGGCGGCTCCGCGCCCAGCGGCACGAACGCCAGCCGGGTCAGCGTGTCACACAGCGACAGGAACAGCGCGCCGCCCAGCGCGCTGGCCGGCAGCAGCACGCGGTGATCGGTGCCGACCAGCAGGCGCAGCACGTGCGGCACGATGATGGCGACGAAGCCGATGGGCCCGGCCACGGCGACGCCGGCCGCGGTCAGGAACGACGCCGCGACCAGCAGCAGCTTGCGCGTGCGGGCCACGTCGACGCCCACCGAGTGCGCGCCCTCGTCTCCCAGCACCAGCGCGTTCAGTCGCGGCGCCAGCAGCTGCAGCGCGGCCACCCCCGCCAGCACGGCGGCGGCCGTCAGCGCCAGCCGCGACCAGGCCGGAGGCGACAGGGACCCCATCAACCACAGCAGGATCTCCGCGGTCGTTCCCAGGCGCGCCAGCGTGGCGATGGTGAGGATCAGCGCCCAGGACAGCGCGTTCAGCACCACGCCGGCCAGCAGCGCGACGTACGGCACCAGCCGCCCGCGCACCAGCCCCAGCCGGTAAACCAGCGCCATCGCCCCCAGCGCCCCCGCGAACGCACAGCCCGCGATGGGCGTCCCGCCCACCAGTCCGAGCGCGATCGACGTGGCCGCGCCCACGGACGCGCCCGACGAGACGCCCAGTACGTAAGGATCGGCCAGCGGATTGCGGACCAGCGTCTGAAACGCCACGCCTGCGGCGCCCAGCGACGCGCCCACCACCGCGCCCAGCAGCGCCCGACCCAGCCGCGCGCGAAAGACGATGGCGTGCTCGGCGGTGTCGGGACGCAGCGCCGCGGCCCAGTCGACGTGCTCGACGCCCGCGGTAGCCGCCAGCACCAGCGCCAGCACCAGCGCGCCCGCCAGCCCGGCCATCACGGCCAGCGCGCGAAGCCGGGACGATGGGATCGCGGACATGAGCGCGGCACCCTAGCACGGCGCCGCGAACGAACGCGCCCGCGATGCGCGGCTACGGAAGCGCCGGAAGCACGGTCTGGAAGTTGCCCATCTCGTCGGTCGTCACCAGGCCCAAGCTGACGGGCGGCTGCACCGCGCCGCAGTTCGCTTCCCTGCAGAACACCTCGAAGATCTCGACGCTGGCCATCGGGACCGGCGTCACGCCGTCGGGCGCCCAGACCACGCCCATGGCGACATTTCCAGCAGGCAGGGGGATGTTACGAACGAGGGCAGCGGAGACCGTTACCGCATTGGCGTCGTCGAGGACCGTCCGCGGATAGGTGACCATCGAGGAGGGGGGCGGGTCGACCTCGATGCGGTAGGTGCCGGGGTCGAGGAGCAGGCTGTAGTAACCTCCCGAGCCGGCGTTCGCGGAGACAGCCGCCGGCGGGGTGGCGTCGGTCCCGCAAGCGGTCAATCCGCTGATTTGCGTCGCCGTCACCTGCGCGTTCACGGCGGGCGCAGACTTGCTGTCGCTGACGGTACCGCTCAGCTGGACCTTCTTCGTCAGCATGAACGTCGCGGGCGGCGGTGAAGCACCGGCCGCGTCCAGGTTCAAGGCAAGCGAGGGAATGCACTGAGAGGCGTATTCGAACGTCGCATCACGTCCCTGAATCATCACCTGGTACGACACCGGTTGGGCCGGGGTCCCGGGAACCAGCGAAATACTCACGATACCGCCGCTGTCCGAGGTCGTCGCAGCCTGGAAGTAAGCGGCGCCGCCACCGGGCAGGGGCTGGTTCATCGTGAAACGCACGGAGACGCCGCTCTGTGGTTCGCCGTCAGCCAGCACCGTGAACGAGAACGGCGCCTGCGCCGTCGCCGGAATGAACGCGGGCAGAACGAACACCGATGGTGCCACCTGCCCGTTGAACGATTTCAACGACAACGGATCGGACAAGAACTGCGGCAGGTCGACGATGGTGGTTGCGGGCTGCGTGCTCGATGCTGGCACGAGCGTCTTCGCGGGCGGCGTCAGCGCGATGGTGATGCCGTCGTTCGACGATCGGACCGCATTCGGCGGGATCAGCAAGGCGAACGTCCCGTCGGCCATGGTGGTGGCGGTGTTGCTCACCTGCTGGCCTTGCCGTCCCTGGTAGAGAGCGCGCGCCAGGTATCCGGCGAGGGGAACGTTCTGGTCGTCGACCAGTTGACCGTGCACGACGGTCATCTCGTCGCTCGGGGGGAAGCTGAGTTCGATGCTCGGCTCCAGCATGGCGGACAGGGTGATGGGCGGCTGACTCTGCGCATTCGACCCGGGCGTGAAGAGAAAAGTCGCAGCCACCGTGTCCAGTCGGCTGCTTCCCACCCCGAACATGAACTGATTCATCGCCATCTCTGTCGTGATCTGCTGGTCGGCGCGGCCGGGCAAGCGGCTGGGGATGGCCACCTGAACGTGCGCGTCCTGCGAATACATCGCCGGCGGCGGCGTGACGACCGTTCCTGAGACGATCGCGGTCGCGTCAAGCACCAGGGGAACTCTGTCGCCCAGGAACGCCACGTTGGGCCGCTCGGTCCTCGCCGCCAGCGAATCACTGGGCGGGAGGACCACCAGGCCCAGCGTTCGCCCACTGACGATCGAAATACACTGGTTCTGTTGACACACGTATCCCGAGCCGCACTGGTCGTCGGCGGTGCAGCGTCTGCTCGAATCACATCCCGTCGCCACCAGCAGAGACGCCACGGCCAATCCAAGGAGACCGCGCGCCAGGTCTTCGCGGCGGATGATGCCGGACGAATACCGGCTCAGGGGAGACATCCGGCGATTCTCCAGCCGGTCATGGTGGCCACCGGTTGCACGTTCGCGTCGAAGTTGAAGGGCGTCTGGCTGAACGCCGTCACCGGGTTCTGGGGGATATCCATCTCCGGGACGAAGCCTTTGTCGGACAAGATCACGACCAGGTTGGGGTCGGCGCCGCCCGAAAAGGCGTCGCACGTCAAGGACTGCATCACACTTCCGAAGCTCTTGCCGTCGCCGCGGACGACCTTCTGGTCCGCGATGAGATGACTGGCTTTCGTAGCCGGCGGATAATTTGCCACCCACCGCACGGTCAGAGTGTCGTCGAGGTTCACGTCGCCGACCACGGCCACGAACATTTGTGGCGTGGTGCCCGACAAGGTCACTGTCTGCTCGTAGAACGGTGGTCCGTCGGTTCCACCGGGCGGGCTCAGGAAGAACGGCTTCTGGTCGATCTCTTTTGGGGGATCCTGGAACTCCGGGCCAACGGGCAAAACACAACCTCCCAAAGGCAGTAAGGCAAGGAAGACGGGGGAAGAGACAGTCCAGAGTAGCAAGGCGCGAACCAGCCGCCATGTCCTAGTCTTGACGCACACTTGCCCCACCTTCCGTCGCGGCGGGTCCGACATTCCTGTCGCGCATTGCTCCAAAGTCTGCGTCGCGGCGCGAATCAGACCTTCTCCTCGGGCGCCGGGGACTTCTCCTCGTCGCCGCCGCCGCCTTCGTCCTTCTCCAGGTGCCGGAAGATCGTCCGCGGGTCGACGCCCAGGTCGCGCGCGGTCTTCGTCCGGTTGCCGTTGTTCAGCGCCAGGATCTCGTTGATGTACTCGCGCTGGAAGCGGTCCTTCGCGTCGGCCAGCGGCAAGATGGGGGGCAGGTCGTCCGGGGCCAGGTTCAGGTCCTCGGGCCCCAGCAGGGCCTTGTCCGCCAGCACCACCGCCTTCTTGATGCGGTTCTCCAGCTCGCGGATGTTGCCCGGCCAGTGGTGCCGCTTGATGGCCGCCACCGCTTGCGGCGTCAGGCCCCGGACCTGGTTGCCGTAGTCGGGCGCGTAGCGGCCCACCATGTAGCGGGCCAGCACCACGATGTCGTCACCGCGGTCACGCAGCGGCGGCAGGTGAATCTGCACCACGTTCAGCCGGTAGTAGAGGTCCTCGCGGAAGCGGCCCGCCTTGATCTCGACCTCCAGGTCGCGGTTGGTGGCCGCCAGCACCCGGATGTCGACCGGCTCGGCGTGCGTGTCGCCCACGCGCGTGACCACGCGCTCCTGCAGCGCCCGCAGCAGCTTCACCTGCAGCGCCAGCGGCATCTCGCCGATCTCGTCCAGGAACAGCGTACCGCCGTTCGCGGCCTGGAAGCGGCCCGCCTTGTTCGCCACCGCGCCGGTGAAGGCCCCGCGGACGTGCCCGAACAGCTCGGACTCGAGCAGGTTCTCGGGGATGGCGCCGCAGTTGATGGTGATGAACGGGCCCTTGGCGCGCACCGACCGGTTGTGGATCTCGCGCGCGATCAGCTCCTTGCCGGTGCCGGTCTCGCCCGTGATCAGCACCGAGATGTCGGTGACCGCCACCTTCTGCACCTTGCGGAAGACCTCCTGCATGGGCGGCGACGAGCCCAGGATCTCGCCGAAGCGCATGCGCTCGATCCGCTGCAGGAGGGTCTTGTTGTCCAGCTGCAGCTCGTTGACCAGCAGCGCGTTGCGAATCAGCAGGGCGGCCTGCGCGGCGAAGATGGTCAGCACCTCCAGGTGCGTCTCGTCGAACAGCTGGGCCACGTTGTCGTTGCCCACGTAGATGATGCCCAGCGTGTTGCCGCGCTCGAGCATGGGCACGCACAGCACCGAGGTCAGCTTCAGGTTCACCACCGACAGCGAGTTCTTGAACTCGGCGTCGCTCAGCGCGTCGGAGATGATGAGGGGGGTGCGGCTCTTCATCACGCGCGCCAGGATGGAGTCCGACAGGTGGCTGACGGCGTCGCTGATGGTCTCGCGCCGCAGGTTGCGCGCCACCTTGACCACCGGCTCGCCTGACTCGACCAGCACGATGAAGCCCTTGTCGGCGTTGGTGACCTGGATGACGACGTCCAGCAGCGTGTCCAGCAGCGCCGGCAGCTCGTACTTCTCCATCAGCTTCTGCGAGAACTCGAACAGCTTCTTGTACGAGTTCAGCTCGGCCAGCGTCTTGGCGGCCGTCTCGTCGGTCACCGGCTGGTCGTAGAGCGAGAACTCCAGCTCGGTGATGCCCAGGCGGATGCGGTCCTCGTGCGCCAGGCGGTGCTTGTTCCGCTTGCGGCCGTTGACCCACAGCTCGGCGTCCCGCTCGGTCGTGTTGATGTTGAAGTCGCGCCCGTCGAAGTGGATGTAGGCGTGGCTCTCGGCCAGGCCCGGGTCGGGCAGCATGATGTCCGACTCCTCGCTGCGGCCCAGCGACGTGATCTTCTTGAAGATGTGATACACCTTGACGCCCCGTCCGGGGAGCTGCATTCGCAAGGTTGCCATCTGGGGGCGATTCCTCCGGTTGGGGTGGGGCCGTGACTAGAACGACGTGACCAGCGCGGCGCCGGCGGCCAGGGGCGAGAGCGAAGGGAGCAGGTGCCAGGCGCCCGTGCTGGAGGCGGGCTGCTCGTAGGTGTCGCCGAGCGGCACCTCGGCCTGATAGTTCGCGATCGCGTCTACCATGCCCGCGATCGCCACGCCGAAGAACAGGGCGCCGCTGACGACCTGGACGTCCGTCAGCTTGCGCGAGCTGTCCTCGCGCGAGTGGTCGATCGCCGACGTTGGGCAGCCAGTGCTGGGGGCTGTCGGCTGGCCCATGCAATAGCGCACGGGGTGCCAGCCGTAGATGGCGACGTTGGCCATGAACGTGCCCAGCGACGTCGCGCCCAGGACGGCCTCGGCGCCCAGGAAGGCCCAGCCCTTGCGACGCTGCTGGTTCTGGAACTGGCCCGCGCCGAACGGCACGAAGTTGATCAGGTAGGAATGGCGCTCGGTCCTTCGCACCAGCATCTGTCCGACGTGGCGGTTCAGCTCCTCCTCGCGCTTCTTCAGCCGGATGTCGATGTCACCCAGCTGCGCCTGCTGCTCGCGCACGATGCCGTTGAAGAACTCGACGACCTTGGGGGGATCCAGCAGGGGGTCGAAGCGGTAGTCGGGCGACAGCTCCAGCAGCTTCCGGAACTCGTCGCGCGCCTCCGTCTGCTTGTTCTCGAACAGGTAGGACACGCCCAGCATGCGGTGCGCCTGCACGACGTCCGACTCGGACTCGAGGCGCAGATCCGGGTACAGCAGCGGATGGATGATGCTGACGGCGCGCTCGTACTCGCCGCGCAGAAACGCGGTGCGGCCGCGGTCGAACTCCTGACTGGGGCTGGCCAGGTTCAAGGTGGCCAGCAGCAGCGCCGCGGACAGAAAGTTCATGGGGTGGACGGACCGCCCGCGCCGTGCAGCGTGATCGCCGCGGTCTTGCGTTCGCCCGCGCGCACGGTCAACTTCTCCACGGTCAGTCCGGCGCCCGAGGCGATCGACAGCTCGACCTCCTTCTGGCCCTCGTCGTCATCCATGAAGGGGATGTTCGCCTCCTCGCCCGGGCGCAGGACGGTGCCTCGATCGGGCCGGGCCGGGTCCCGGACCATGATCCGTTCGTTCGGGTCGACGGGCGTCGTGGTCACGGTCAGGCGCGCCGGCTTCCACTTCAGCTTGCGGGCGATCACGTTCTCGGGCGGCACCCGCTTGTCCGGGCCGATCTCGACCCGTTCGACGAAGCAGCAGCCCGACGGGCTGCGGAACTCGATGACGTGCGACGCGTTCCACGAGACGGTCAACATGCGATGGTCGGTGTCGTAGGCGAACTGTCGCTCGCCGTCGAGGTACACGTCGACGTTCTGGGGCGTCGGCCCGAGCGCGAAGGTCCGGGTCTCCACCGGAGCGGGCGGGGCCGCGGCCGGCGCGTCGGGTGTGGGAGCCTCCTTGGGAGCCGTCCCGGCTGGCTCGTTCGACTCGCTGGCCCGATGGCCCGGGGCCGCGCCGGGCGCGCGCTCGGGCGGCCGCATGTGGATCAGGCGCGGCTGGTGCCCCTCGTCCAGGGCGAGCGGGCGCCCACTCTTGGCCTCGCCGGGCGCCGCCGTTCCGCCGGCCAGCGCGGGTGGTTGCGGCGGCTGGGCCAGGACGGTCGCGTTCGACGTGGTGGCGCTGGCCGCGGGCGCACCCGCGGGTCTGCCCTTGGCCGGCGTGGGGCCGGACTGGTGGACCATCAGCTCCACGGCGGCGATGGCCATGCCGGCCAGCGCCGCCGCGCCCACACCCATGCGTGCCAGGCGCCGGCGCCGCCCGCGGTCCTCCCAGCGGCGCAGCGCCGCCGTCACGACCGGATCGTTGGGCGCGTACGCCAGCACGCGGTTCCAGCACTCCATCGCGTGGGCGGCGTTGTGCTCGGACATGTGCTTCTCGGCGGTGGCCGTCAGCGCGGGCGTCATGCGCGCGGGCAGGGCCTTCTCGTAGCGCTCCGGATCCGCGAAGTAGTTCGCCAGCTCCTCGCGCGACGGGCCCAGCCCCGCGTCCGCCAGCTCCGCGTTCAGGTCGGCCTCCATGGCCGCCATCGTGTCGTAGCGGTCGCACTGCTGCCGGGCCAGCGCCCGCGCGATGATGCGGGCCAGGCCGGCGCTGACCAGCGGGTTCAGCCCGCGCGGATCCGCGAAGCGCCCCTCGGTGATCCGCTTCAGCACCTCGTGCGGGTTCTTGCCCGAGAACGGCAGCGAGCCCGTCGCCATCTGGTACAGCAGGATCCCCACCGAGAACACGTCCGTGCGGACGTCCAGCGGCTTGCCCTCGACCAGCTCGGGCGCCATGTACGCCGGTGAGCCCAGCAGCTGCCCCGTCACCGTCATGCGTTCCAGGTCGATGACCTGGGCGATGCCGAAGTCCATCAGCTTCAGCAGGCCGTCCTTCCGGATCATCACGTTCTCGGGCTTGATGTCGCGGTGGATGATGCCCACGCTGTGCGCGTGTTGCAGCGCGCCCGCCAGCTCGGAGGCGATCAGCGCCGCCACCTCGGGGTGCTGTACGGCGTGGTCGGTCAGGAACTGCTTCAGCGTCTGCCCGTCGATGAACTCGGTGACGATGTACGCCGCCTCGGCGTCGCCCCCCGAGTAGTCGTAGATCTCCAGGATGTTGTCGTGGCGCAGCTTCGCGACGGCCTGCGCCTCTCGCTCCAGCCGCACCTTCGACTCGCGCTCGGTCGACAGGTGGCGGTGCAGCACCTTGATGGCCACGTCCCGCTTCAGCGTGCTGTCCTTGGCCCGATACACGACCGCCATACCGCCCTGACCGACCTCTTCGAGGAGGCGGTATCGCGGTGGGATCGGGATTGTGGGTTCGGATATCACCATGACGCCGGCGTCATAGGGGAAACGAAACGGGTGAGATATTACGCGGGGTTCCGTAGCGGGTTCAAGTTGGACACCGAATGCCCGTCCGGAAAGAAAAGTCGTACGGGTTTTTCCGTCGCCGCGGTTGCTTATCAGGTCGCGTGCGCGTCGGCCACGATGGGGTGCGACAGGAAATAGGGAAGGGCTTCGGCCATCAAATCCAGGGAAGGATCCAGCTGTTTCCCGATCCCCTCGGTGACGGCGATCGCTATGTTGACGGTGGTGAAGCTGGCGTTGGCGCGGATGCGGTGGCGCCGCAGGATCCCGCACAGGTCGAACAGCACCGTGCCCAGCTGCACGTCGCCCAGCCGCTGGCCCCAGTATCGGCCCACGAAGTCGATGATGGCGGCGCGGTAGCGCTCGAACGCCTCGGGGTCGCGCGGCGTCCCCGCGTTCGACGACATCGCGTACATCAGGTGCGCCATCTCGTCGCCGTCGCGCTTGGCCCAGGCGGCGAAGAAGCGCGCGAACGCCTTGCGGTGCGGGTCGTCCAGGATGCCCACCAGGCCCAGGTCCAGCAGCGCGATCCGCTCCTCCGGCGTGATGAAGATGTTGCCCGGGTGCAGATCGGCGTGCACGAAGCCGTCCTCGAACACCATCTTCAGCAGCATCTGCAGGCCCAGGCGGGCGATCCGCTTCGCGTCCAGGCGCGTGTCCCGGATGGACAGGATCTTCGTCCCCTCGATGAAGCTCATCGTCAGCACGCGCGCGCTGCACAGCTCCTCGATCAGGGTGGGGAACACGAAGTCGGCGTGGCCGGCGAAGTTCGCCCGGAAGCGGCGGTTGTTGCGCGCCTCGATGGTGAAGTCCAGCTGCGCCGCGATCGCGCCGCCGAACTCGTCGACCGCCTCGACCGGGGAGAAGTTCCGCAGCGCCGGGATGATCTCCAGGAAGCGCGCCACCGCGCGCATCACGGCCAGGTCGAACTTGCACAGCTCGATGACCTTGGGCCGGCGGACCTTGATGGCGACCAGCCGCCCGTCGGGCAGGCGCGCCTTGTGCACCTGGGCGACCGAGGCCGACGCGATGGGCACCGGGCTCAGCTCGGCGAACAGCGCGCTCACCGGCCGTCCGAAGTCCTCCTCGATGGTGCGGACCGCCGCCTCGAACGGGAACGGCCCCACGTCGTCCTGCAGGTGCTCGAGCGCGCGGGTGATGTGCTCGGGCAACAGGTCCGGGCGCGTGCTCATGATCTGCCCCACCTTGACGAACGTGGCGCCCAGCTCGCGGAACGAATCGAGCACCACCTCGCCGAACCAGGCCTTGCGGCGGGCCCGCCCCGCGAAGCCGACGAGCAGCCCCAGCCAGCCCACCCACCAGCGCACGCCGTGCTTGAGCACGACGCCCGCGATCACGGCGGTCCGGCGCCACAGATCGCGGCGCGAGATGGGGCCGGCGGGTGCGCGTCGGATACCGGGCTCCATCACGGCAAAGTCTAACACTGCGGTCGCGATGTTGACGGCCGCGCGGGCGCACCTGACTATGGAAAGATGAGCACCGAGACGGATCGGACCGAGACGACCGCCGTCGAGGAGTGGTCCCGCAGGGTGGCCGCGACGCCGGGGGCGACCGCTTTCCGGTTCAAGGAGGGGGGAGCCTGGCGGTCGATGACCTGGGGCGAGGCCGACGTCATCGCCCGCGAGCTGGCCTCGGGGCTGGCCGCCGCCGGCGTCGTGGCTGGCGACCGGGTTTGCCTGCTGTCGCAGAGCCGTGTCGAGTGGATGCTGTGCGACGTCGCCATCCTGCTGCTGGGGGCGATCACGGTGCCGATCTACGCCTCCAACACGTCGGACCAGTGCGCGTTCATCGTGAAGGACTGCGGGGCCCGGATGGTGATCGTCGAGGACGCCGCCCAGCTGGAGAAGATGCTGGGCCTGCGGGGCGAGCTGCCGCGCGATCTCCCCTTCGTCCACATCTCGGGCGACGCCGCGCTCGAGCGGCCGGACGCCAGCGGCCGCACGCAGATTCGTATCGCGGACGTGCGTCCGGCCGGGGACGCCACCGTGCGCTCGCTGGACGAGCTGCGCCAGGCCGGGCGGGCCGAGCCGCTGGGCCCCGATGCGCTGGCGAAGCTGGCCGCGGCCACCCGCGTGGACGACATGTTCACGATCATCTACACCTCGGGCACCACCGGGACGCCCAAGGGCGTGGTGCTGACGCACGGGAACATGACCTCCGGCGTGGCCAGCTCGTGTCGCGCCGTCGCGCTGACCACGGACGACGCGCAGCTGATGTTCCTGCCGATGGCGCACGTGCTGGGGCGGCAGCTGGTGTGGGTCTGCGTGCACGCCGGCATCGCCACCTGGTTCGCCGAGTCGATCGCCAAGGTGAAGGACAACCTGCTGGAGGCGCGGCCCACCTACATGGCGGGCGTGCCCCGCGTGTTCGAGAAGTTCTACACGGGCGTGCAGCGGGTGCTGGGCGAGGCCCAGGGCTTGAAGGGCGCCATCATGAAGTGGGCGCTGGGGGTGGGGCGGCGGGTCACGCACGCCGTGGCGGCCGGCCAGCCGCTGGGGATGGGGCTGTCGTTCTCGCGCTGGCTCGCGGATCGCCTGGTGTTCTCGAAGCTGCGCCGGCTGCTGGGCCTGGACCGCTGCCGCTTCCTGGTCTCCGGCGCGGCGCCGCTGACGGCGGAGATCGCCGAGTTCTTCTTCGGCGCCGGCATCCACATCATCGAGGGCTACGGCTTGACCGAGACGTCGTCCGCCGTGTTCCTGAACCGGCTGGACCGCTTCCGCTTCGGCACGGTGGGGCCGCCGCTGGACATCGTCGACCTGAAGATCGCGGACGACGGCGAGATCCTGCTGCGCGGGCCGTCGATCTTTCGCAAGTACCACAACAACCCCGAGGCGACGGCCGAGGCCATCGATCCCGAGGGCTGGTTCCACACCGGCGACATCGGCCAGCTGGAGGACGGCTTCCTGCGGATCACCGATCGCAAGAAGGATCTGATCGTGACCGCTGGCGGCAAGAAGGTGGCGCCGCAGCCGATCGAGAACGCCATCAAGGCCCGCTCGCCCTGGGTCGGGCAGGCCGTGGTCTTCGGGGACAAGCGACCGTACTGCGTGGCGCTGCTGACGCCGTCCGAGGACGCCGTTCGCAAGTTCGGGCACGAGGGCAAGGTGACCGACCAGGCCGCCCTTCGGGCCGAGATCGAGAAGGCGATCCAGACGCTGAACCGGGGCCTGGCCCCCTACGAGACCATCAAGGCCTTCGCGCTGCTGCCCGCCGACTTCACCGAGGCGGGCGGCGAGCTGACCCCCAGCATGAAGGTGAAGCGCAAGGTGGTCATCGAGAAGTACCGCGGGGCGGTGGAAGACCTGTACAAGAACGCCAAGCACGCGGACTGAAGCGCGCGGGCGCTTCGACGCGGTGGACGAAGGCCCGTCGCCGCGCCGGGGAGGCGCCTCAACGCGGCGGGAGCTTCAGCAGGTCTTGCAGCGTCTGGGGACGATCGGGGTCGACGGCGTCCTCCGTCGAGCGATGCGGCGTTCTTGGCGTCTTCACCCGACCGCCATTCTTGGCCGCGGACTTGGCCGGGGCTTCATCCTCGTCGGCGGTGTCGGCAGGAGGCGGCTCCGCGACCTTGGCGGGCAGCTTGGGACGCTCGCCGGCGGCCGGCCGCGACGTCGCCGGCTTCGTGGACGCCTGGTCGGCGGCATTCTCGGGCACTGGCGACCTGCCTTCGCTGCTCCCGGGCGCCTTCGCCGCGCCATCGGACTTGCCAGGGACGGTCTTCGCGGGGGCCGGCTTCGCGGTGCCCGGCTTGGCGGGGCTCTCTTCCAGCGCGCCCTCCTTGGGGGAACCCTTGGCGGGAGCGGGCTTGGCGGAATCCTTGGACGGGGCGGCGGGCGCCGTTTCCCGGTTCACGGGCGGCTTCTGCTCGCCGGCGGGCGGGGCCGCTTTCTTGTCGGTCTTGGCGGCCTTGTCGGGCGCGGTCGCCTCGTCGGCGTGCGCCGCTTCGCGCTTGCGCCGGATGCGGCGGCGGCGTTCCTCGCGTTCGTGCGCCTTGCTCTCGTCGGCGGCGTTGACGCCCTCGATGTGGAAGACGACGCGACGGTTGCGGGCGCGGCCCCACGGCGTCTCGTTCGACGCCCAGGGCAGCTCCTCGCCGTGGCCGATGGGAACCAGGCGATTGGGATCGACGCCCTTGTTGACCAGGAACTCGATCACGGACTTGGCCCGCATCACCGACAGCCGCTGGTTCCAGTCGGTCGGACCGGTGGCGTCGGTGTGCCCCTCGACGGCGCAGCGCCCGATCTCCGGATGCGCCTTCAGCAGCAGCGCCACCTGCGCCAGCAGGCTGTGGAAGGCGTGCTTCACGCGCGACCGAACGGTGTCGAAGAAGATCGGCTGCAGCGTCTCGATCTCCGTCTTGCCCAGGTGCACCTGGGCCGGGCCGCTGTCGGGGCAGCCGTCATCGTCGTCGATGCCGTTGATGGTCTCGGGCTCGAGCGGGCACTTGTCCTGGGCGTCCGGGATGCCGTCCCGGTCGTTGTCGAGATCGGGGCAGCCGTCGTCGTCCTCGAAGCCGTCCTTGTCCTCGGCCTCCTCCGGGCACTCGTCCTCGTCGTCCGGGATGCCGTCGCCGTCCTTGTCGGCGCTGGCCGGGGGCTCGTCGGGGCAGCCGTCTTCGTCCTGGAAGCCGTTCTTGGTCTCCGGCTCGTTCGGGCACTTGTCCTCGGCGTCCGGGATGCCGTCGTTGTCGTTGTCGAGATCGGGGCAGCCGTCGGCGTCCTCGAACCCGTCCTTGTCCTCGGGATCGTTCGGGCACCGATCCTGGGCGTCGAGGATGCCGTCCTTGTCGTTGTCGGGATCGGGGCAGCCGTCGCCGTCCTCGAAGCCGTCGCGATCCTCGGGCACCGTGGGGCACAGATCGTTGTCGTCGTCGACGCCGTCGCCGTCGGCGTCGGGGACGCGGTTCGACCAGGTCAGACCCGCCACCGCCCGGAACACCGGCGAGCCGTAGCCGCGGACCAGGCCCGGGCCGCCCGCCAGCGTCAGGTAGACGTGGCCGATGCGCTGCCGCAGACCGCCCAGCACCTCGACCGGTGACTGCTCGGGCGTCTTGAAAGGCGTCTTGGCCGACGTCAGGCCAGCGCCCTCCGCCATCAACGTCGTGCGCATTCCCAGGCGCAGGCTGGCGCCGGCGGCGTAGTCCAGCTGGTTGCCCAGGTCGACGTTGTAGAACGTGCGGTCGCCGTGCAGGTGGAAGCCGCCCCGTACGCCGAAGGTCAGCGGGCCGCGGCGGTAGTCGGCGAACAGCCGGCCGGTGCCGCCGAAGCCGGTGTCGTGGGTGACGTCGCCGGTGCCCACGGGCAGGGACGCGGTGACCGTCGCGCCCGCGCCCAGGCCCCGCCAGGACCCGAAGTGGACCTTGATCCCGACCAGGGGATTGGAGAGCCCGGACGTGGCGGGCTTCGCGGCGCCCGGCACGTCCTCGCCATGCTGGTACAGCAGCACGGGGATGGCGACGCCGAGCTCGAGGCGGTGCCCCAGGCCGAAGCTGGCCAGCACGTTGCCACCCACGGCGTGCTCGATCAGGTTATGGTTCGGGCCCGGCGCGCCAGCCTGGAAGATGGCCGGGGTCTGATCGACCAGCACCAGCGGCTTGAAGGCGTAGTCGACGTCCAGGCCGATGCGCAGCTCGCCGAACGGGGCGACGCCGCTGCCGTCCAAGCGCAGCATCCGATCCGAGAAGGGCGTCGGCTGGTACTGCTGGACGGCCACGTTCGTGGTCGTGGTCGCCGATTGCGCGGCCGCCACCGCCGGGAGCGACCAGGCGATCAGCAGGGCGGCGGGGATGCGGAGCGAGCGGCGCACGAAAAGAAGTCCGCGTCGAAGGTAACAGGTTTGGCCCGACACGAAAACAAACGCATCAACTTGGCGGGCCGGGGCAGCCTGCGGGTTTTTGCCCGGTCGGGCGAAACCGACTCTTGACAGCGCGCGCGCCGAAAGTAGTGTACGCGCTCTGCGGATTCAGGCGCGTAGCTCAGTGGTAGAGCACTACCTTGACACGGTAGGAGTCGGCGGTTCAATCCCGCCCGCGCCTACAACTTTAATGGGGGGGCCTTCGCTGCCGCTCTCGGCCCCCCCAAACCCCCGGCGCTCCGTGTGGCGAAGCCACACTCCGCGCCCCCCCGAATTTGGGGGGCCTTCGCTGCCGCTCACGGCCCCCCAAACCCCCGCAACTCAGCGTGGCGAAGCCACGCTTCGAGCCTTGAGTAGGGGGGCTCGCGCGGCGGGGCGGGGTGGTAGGGCGGTTGGTTGCGGATTTCGCGCGTCGCGGTTGGCGTATCGCTGGGCGGACGCGAGGGTCTGGTAGGCTTGGACGGTTTCTATGAAAGATAAAGAACAGGTGATTCGGCCGCGGGACAAAGGGGATGTGCCGGACGATCCGTTGTCGCGGATGCGACATTCGGCTTCGCATGTGATGGCGGACGCGGTGAGGAGGCTGCGGCCGAATGCGAAGGTGGCCATCGGGCCCTCGATCGAGACGGGCTTTTATTACGACTTCGACACCGAGCCTTTCGAGCCGGGGGACGTCGAGCGCATCGAGGCGGAGATGCGCAAGATCATCGCCGAGAACTTGCCGTTCGAGCGGCGGGTGGTGTCGCGTGATGAGGCGCTGAAGCTGTTCCGGTCGCGGGGCGAGAAGTACAAGGTCGAGATCATCGAGTCGATCCCGGAGGGGGACGAGGTCTCGTACTTCCAGCATGGGGACTTCATCGACCTGTGCCGGGGGCCGCACGTCGAGCGCACCGGGGACATCAAGGCCTTCAAGGTGCTGTCGTTCGCGGGCGCTTACTGGCGCGGGGACGAGCGGAACGCCCAGCTGCAGCGCATCTACGGCACGGCGTTCGGCAGCGAGCAGGAGCTGAAGGAGCACCTGGCCCGCCTCGAGGAGGCGAAGCGCCGCGATCACCGGCTGCTGGGCAAGCAGCTGGACCTCTACTCCATGGACGACCTGGTGGGGCCCGGCTTCGTGCTGTGGCACCCCAAGGGCGCCTTCGTTCGCTTCCAGGTCGAGGACCTGATCCGGCGCGAGAACCTGCGCCGCGGCTACGAGCTGGTCTACACGCCGCACGTGGCGCGCGAGCAGCTGCTGGAGACGTCCGGGCATCTGGCCCACTACAAGGAGAACCTGTTCGGCGGCATGGAGCTGGACGGGCAGCGTTTCCTCGTCAAGCCGATGAACTGCCCGTTCCACATCGCGATCTACCGGTCGCAGATGCGGTCGTACCGGGATCTGCCGCTGCGCTACTCCGAGCTGGGGACCGTGTATCGCTACGAGCGTTCGGGCGCGCTGCACGGCCTGCTGCGCGTGCGCGGGTTCACCCAGGACGACGGTCACCTGTTCATCCGGGAGGACCAGATCGGGGACGAGGTCGCGCGCTGCGTGCACTTCGCGCTCGACATGTTGAACCTCTTTGGTTTCAAGGACATCGAGCTGTTTCTCTCGACACGACCTGAGAGTTTCATGGGCGACGCCGCCGTGTGGGACCGCGCCGAGGAGGCCCTGAAGGGCGTCATGGATCGGCTGGGCCGGCCGTACCAGATGGACGAGGGGGGCGGCGCGTTCTACGGTCCCAAGATCGATCTCAAGATCAAGGACGCCATCGGACGGGAGTGGCAGTGCTCGACGGTGCAGCTGGACTTCCAGCTGCCCCTGAACTTCGACCTCGAGTACGTGGCCCCGGACGGCTCGCGCCAGCGGCCCGTGATGGTGCACCGGGCGTTGCTGGGGTCGATCGAGCGGTTCATGGCGGTGCTGATCGAACAGCACGCGGGCGCCTTCCCGCTGTGGCTGGCGCCGGTCCAGGCCCGGGTGCTGTCGGTCAGCGAGAAGGCGGCCGACTATGCCACCCAGGTGGTCGAGCGGCTGCGCTTCGCGGGGCTGCGCGCCGAGGCGGACACCACCGCCGACAAGCTGGGGGCGAAGGTCCGCCGCGCCCAGATGGAGAAGATCCCCTACATGGTCGTCGTGGGCGAGAAGGACATGGCCGCCCACGTGGTGTCGCCGCGGACCCGCGAGGGGCAGCAGCAGCCGGCGGAGCCGCTGGATGACTTCGTGCGCAGGCTTGCGGAAGAGTCGGTCATGCCTCAGCTTCTTTCTTTACAGCCTTCGCAGGCTTCACAGCCTTCTGGGGCCGCCCCGGCGTCCCCCTCTTCCTCGCCAATTTCGCAGCCAATTTCGCAGCCTACCTCGGGTGTACCGGGGAAGCCTTGACGACGAAGGGCTTGAACAGTTGCCCTTTACGTCATAAATAAACTCACTCGAACCAGGAGAATCCGCCATCGCACGACCAGGCTTTCAACCCCCCAGTGCTGCCGACAACTATCGCGTGGGCCGACGCATCCGCGTCCCGGAGGTGCGCGTCATTGGCGCCGACGGCAGTCAGGTCGGGATCCTTCCCACCCACGAAGCGATGCGGCTCGCGGAGGAGCAGGGCCTGGAGCTGGTCGAGGTCAATCCTCGCGCGGCGCCGCCCGTCTGCAAGATCATGGACTTCGGGAAGTTCAAGTACGAGACTTCCAAGAAGGAAAAGGCTTCCAAGAAGCACCAGTCCACGATCCTGCTGAAGGAGATCAAGCTTCGCCCGAAGACCGACGACCACGACCTGGACTTCAAGGTCAAGCACATCCGCCGGTTCCTGTCCGAGGGCAACAAGTGCAAGCTGGTCACCGTGTTCCGTGGGCGCGAGATCGTTCACCCCGAGACCGGCCAGGCCATGCTGGACACCGTCATGAAGATGGTGGCCGACATCGCCACGGTCGAGCAGCGGGCCATGATGGAAGGCCGCCGCATGGTCATGGTGATCGGGCCGAAGGCGGGCGTCGTTCGCCCCGGCGCTCCTGCTCCTGGGGCTGTCGTTCCCGGCGCGCCCGCCCCCGTGGCGGCTCGTCCGCCTGGCGCTACCGGCCCCGGTCCGACCGCGACGGGTTCGCCCGCCGCCGGTCCGGCCGCCCCGGCTCCGGGCGCCCCTGCTCCGTCGGCGGCTGCTCCGGCCGCCGCTGCCCCTCGTCCGGCCACGCCGGCGTCCACGGGACAGACCGCCGCGGTCGCGCCGGCGCGTCCCGCGGTTCCCGCCGGCGCCAAGGGCTGAGGCTGGTGTTCGCGGGCGCGACCTGACCGTGCCCGCGAACGGCTACCTGCCGCGCATCCTGAATGCGCGCGTCTACGATGTCGCGCTCGAGACCCCGCTCGAGGTGGCGCCGGGCCTGTCCGCGCGCCTGGGCGGCAAGCTGCTGCTGAAGCGCGAGGACCTGCAGCCCGTCTTCAGCTTCAAGCTGCGCGGCGCCTACAACAAGATGGTCAACCTGTCGCCCGCGTCGCGGGCCCGGGGGGTGATCGCCGCCAGCGCGGGCAATCACGCCCAGGGCGTCGCGCTCTCGGCGCAGCGGCTCGGCTGCCGGGCCGTCATCGTCGTACCGGCCACCACGCCGGCCGTGAAGGTCGACGCCGTGCGGGCGCTGGGCGCCGAGGTGGTGATGTTCGGCGACTCCTACTCGGACGCCTACGCGCATGCGCTGGGCCTGCAGCGCCAGCGAAAGCTGACGTTCGTCCACCCCTTCGACGATCCGGACGTGATCGCGGGCCAGGGGACGGTGGCGATGGAGCTGCTGCGCCAGCACCACCCCCGCGAGCACGGCCCGCTGGACGCGATCTTCTGCCCCATCGGAGGGGGCGGGCTGATCTCGGGGGTGGCGGCGTACGTGAAGGCGCTGCGGCCCGAGATCAAGGTGATCGGCGTGCAGACGAAGGACTCGGACGCGATGAGGCGTTCGCTGGCCGCGGGACGGCGCGTCGAGCTGACCGAGGTGGGGCTGTTCTCGGACGGCACGGCGGTGCGGGTGGTGGGCAAGGAGACGTTCCGGTTGTGCCGGCAGTATGTCGACGAGATCCTCACGGTCGACACGGACGCGCTGTGCGCCGCCATCAAGGACGTCTTTCAGGAGACGCGGTCGATCCTCGAGCCGGCGGGCGCCCTGGCGGTCGCGGGCGCGAAGGCCTACGCCGCCCGGCGGTCCCTCGACGGCAAGGCGGTCGTCGCCGTCACCAGCGGCGCGAACATGAACTTCGATCGGCTGCGCTTCGTGGCCGAGCGCGCCGAGGTGGGCGAGAAGCGCGAGGCGGTCTTCGCGGTCACCATCCCCGAGGAGCGCGGCAGCTTCCAGCGCCTGTGCCGCCTGGTGGGCGAGCGCAACGTGACCGAGTTCAACTACCGCATCGCGGACGACGCGCTGGCGCACGTGTTCGTGGGCATCCAGCTTTCGGGCGGCGCGGGCGACGACGCGGCCTCGCTGGCGCGCAGGTTTCGCGCGGCGGGGTTCCCCACGCTGGACCTGACCGAGGACGAGCTGGCCAAGCTGCACCTGCGCCACCTGGTGGGCGGCCGGTCGTCGCTGGCCGCCGACGAGCACCTGTACCGCTTCGAGTTCCCCGAGCGTCCCGGCGCGCTGATGCGCTTCCTGACCAGCATGTCGCCGAACTGGAACATCTCGCTCTTTCACTACCGCAACCAGGGCGCCGACTTCGGGCGCGTCCTGGTCGGCCTGCAGGTCCCCCGCGGCGACCGGGCCGCCTTGCGCCGGTTCCTGACCACGCTCGGCTACCCGCACTGGGACGAGAGCCAGAACCCGGCCTACCGGCTGTTCCTGGGCACGAATCCGCGGAAGTGATCCCTCGGGCGCGTCGACCCGCGCGCCACGACCGAGGCGGGGCGCCGCGGGCTAACGGATCGCCCTGGCCCGGGCCAGCTCGGTCAGGAATTCATCGGGGGGCGTGAACTGATTCAGGCGGCCGATGGTGGTCCCCGTGGCCGTGGCGATGCGGACGGCGGGCAAGGTGTTCACGCCGTACTTCGCCTTGATGGCGCCCGCGTTGGGTTGATCGTCCTCGTTGGTCAGGTCGACCTTCAGCAGCACGAAGTTCTTCTGCAGCTCGGCCGCCACCGCCGGGTCGGAGAATACCTTCAGCTCCATCTCCTTGCAGGGCAGACACCACTCGGCGCGAAAGTCGACCAGCAGCTGCCGCGACGACGCGCTGGCCTCGGCCAGGGCAGGCGGCTCCTGGTCGTGCCAGTGCAGCGGCGCGCTGACCCGCGGGGTCAGCACCCAGTTCGTCAGCGCGAACAGCCCCACCGTCGTCAGCGCCACGCCGCCCACCTTGCGGGCCAGGCGGCCGCCGCGGTCGTGAAACGTCAGGTGCACGGCCCCCATGACGAGCCCGGCCACGATGGCGGCGATGGCGACGCCGCCGAACCAGCTGTCCGGCAGCGCCAGCCGTCCCAGCGCGGGCACCACGGGCCGCAGGAAGTAGAACGCGGTCGCCAGCATGACGATGCCGAAGACGCTCTTCACGTTCTCCATCCAGGCGCCCGGCCGCGGCAGCGACATCGACAGGCCCGCGATGGCCCAGAAGGGGATGCCGATGCCGGCCGCGTAGGTCGCCAGCAGCGTGAAGCCGCGGGCGGCGTCGCGCGTGGTCGACACGAAGGCCAGGATGCCCGCCAGCGGCGGCCCGGTGCAGGGCGCGGCGATCAGACCGGCCACCAGGCCCATCGCGAACGCGCCGGCCGGACCGCTGCCGCCCACGGCGGACAGGCGCGCCTGCAGCGCGGGCGGCAAGTTCAGCTCGAACGCGCCGAACATCGAGGCGGCCATGGCCACGAACAGCAGCACCAGCGGCACGACCACCCGGGGGTCGGCCAGGTGCTCGCCCGTCTGCTTGCCCGCCAGGCCCACGATGGTCCCCAGCGTCCCGTACAGCGTGGCGATGCCGGCCACGTAGCAGGTCGCCAGCACCATCGCGCGCCGCCGGCTGACGCCTTGCTTGGCGCCGAAGATGGCGATGGTGATGGGAATCATCGGATAGACGCACGGGGTGAGCGCGGTCAGGAACCCGGCGGTCAGGGCGAACAGCAAGGTCGCGGCGATGCCTCGTTGCGAGGCCTCGGCGAACGTGGTGGCGAGCGCGAGCATCGACGATGAGTATACGATGCGATAGGCTGGCGGTTTCGTGAGTCAGCCTCTGTGCGACGCGAAGAGGTCAGCATGAAACCGGAGAGCGAGACGGGCCGACCCCCCGAGCCGGGGCGGCCCTTTGGTCGCCTGGCTGTGCTGGGACTGGGGCAGCTGGGCGGGTCCGTGGCGCTGGGCGGGCGGGCCGCGGGCCTGTTCGACGAGATCGTGGGCTTCGGACGGCGCGAGGACAGCCTGGCCCAGGCCCGGGCGCTGGGGTTGGCGGACCGCACCACGACCGTGCCGGCCGAGGCGGTGGCGGGCGCGCGCACGGTGCTGATCGCGACGCCGCTGCGAAGCATCCCTGAGCTGGTCGATGCCATCCGGCCCGCGCTGATGCCCGGCGCGCTGGTCTTCGACGTGGGCAGCGTGAAAGGTGGCGCGGTCCGTGACATCGAGGATCGGCTGCCGGCGGGCGTGCCGTTCGTGTCTTGCCATCCGCTGGCCGGCACCGAGCGCTTCGGTCCGGAGGCCGCCTCGGCCGACCTATTCCGGGGGCGGCGCTGCATCGTCTGCCCGGGCGAGCGCACGACGGCGGCGGCGCAGGCGCGCGCCACGGCGCTGTGGCAGGCGCTGGGCGCCGAGGTGCTGGCCATGCCGGCGGCCTTCCACGACGCCGTGATGGCGGCCGTCAGCCATCTGCCGCACGTGGCGGCGTACACGCTGGCGTCCGTTCTGGGGGCGCTGGCCCCCGACGTGCTGGTCTCGGCGCGCCAGCTGCCCACCACCAGCCTGCGCGACACCAGCCGGGTCGCCGGCTCCAGCCCGGCGATGTGGCGGGACATCTTCCTGGAGAACCGGGACGCCCTGCTGCCGCTGGTGAAGACGATGTCGGCGCGGCTGAACGACCTGGCGGATGCCATCCAGGCGGGCGACGGTGACCGCGTGGAGGCCTTTCTCGTGGCGGCCCGGGCGGCGCGCGCCTCGGTCCTGTCGGACTGATGAACCCCGACGAACGCGGAAGGGGCGTCGGGCGCGGGCGGCCCGCGAAGCGCAGCGACCGCCGGGTAAAAGTTCCCGCAGCCTGCTCCTCGCCCCCGGTCCGCGGTCGCTCCGGGGGGCTGCTCGTCATGTCGCTGCTCCTCGCGGCCGGCTGCGGGTGGCAGGAACCTCTGCCCGAGAACGCGGCCGCCGCGAAGCACGTCCCGCGCGACCGGCCAGACGACGGCGACCTGTCCACCCTGGTGCCCGCCGGCCTGGAGACGGTGATCGAGGTGGATCTCGAGGCGCTACGCCGGTCGCCCTGGACGGCCGAGCTGTTGCCCGACCCGGACGCCCGGATGCGCGAGCGGAAGGCGCTGGCGCTGGGGTACGACGGAGCGGCGGACGTCGACCGCATCGTCTATGCGGTGACCAGCGCCGGCGTCGACGCGCCTACGCTCGTCATCGCGCAGGGGCGCCTGAAGATGCCCACCATCGAGGCGGCGTTCCGTGATCGCTGGTCGAACGCCACGGTGGACAGGTGGCGGGGCGTGACCACGCTGTCCAGCGGCGAGAATGCCCTGGGGACCCTGACCGCGCGGACGTTCTGTTCGGGGCCGCTGACTCAGGTCCGCGCGGTCATCGATCGCGCGTTCGACGTCGGGCCCAGCTTCTGGGAGCAGGCGGCGGGAGACGTCGCCGCGCCGGGCGCCTTGCGGCGGCAACTGCTGGCGGCAGCGCGCTTCACGTCGCCGGCCATCCTGGCGACGATCGTCGTCGATGCGCAGCTGCGGGCCCGGGTGGGCGACGCGTTTCCCCTGCCGCCCGAGCTGCGGCAGGTGGCGGCCCGCCTGGACCTCGGGCAGACGATGGAGTTGCAGGTGGTGGGGCAGCTGGACAGCGCGTCCGCCGCGGCCGAGCTGGCCCGGCGGCTGAACGTGTTGCTGGGGGATCGCATGACGCGCATGGCGCTGGCGATGGTCGGCATGTCGGCGCTGGTGCAGTCGGTCCAGATCTCGTCCGACGGGACCGAGGTGCGCGCGCGAACGTCGATCCCCGCCGAGCGGCGCCCCGAGGTGATGGCGGCGCTGCGCGCCCTGGTGCAGGCGCTGCGAGGCCAGGCAGAGCCGCAGCCGGCAGCCGCGCCGTAGCAGCAGGCGCGATAAGCACGGGCGCGCGCCTGCGACGGTGCTGATGCGTCCCCTCTCGGTGGCTCGAACGGCCAGATTGCGTCTGATATCGTTTCGCCGGTGTCGTCCGTCGAGATCATTCCTCTGTCGTCGCCCGTCCGCGCGGAGGTCGTGGTGCCAGGTTCGAAGAGCATCACCAACCGGGCGCTGGTCCTGGCGGCCCTCGGCGCCGGCGTCACCGAGCTGCGCGGCGCCCTGTGGAGCGAAGACACCGAGATAATGGTCGAGGCGCTACGGACGCTCGGCTTCGCCGTCGAGGTCGAGCCGGACGCCGACGAGCCGGCGAACCGCACCATCCGGGTCACGGGCCAGGGCGGCGTCATTCCGGCGTCGGGCACTGCGCAGGCGCCGTTGCCGGTGTACGTGGGACTGGCCGGTACGGCGGCGCGCTTCCTGACGGCGATGCTGTGTCTGGGGCAGGGGAGCTACCAGGTCTGGGGGACGCCGCGCATGCACGAGCGGCCGCAGGCGGAGCTCTTCTCCGCCTTGAGGACGCTCGGCTATCGCATCGACGACAGCGACGGCAAGCTGCCCGCGGTCGTTCATGGCGGCGGACGCCGTCCGGGGCGGGCCACGGTCAGCGCCGAGCACAGCTCGCAGTTCGCGTCGGCGCTGCTGCTGTCGGCGGCGGTGGGGGGATGGGACGTCGACGTCCAGGGCGGTGACACCGACGAGCTGCCCTACGTCGAGATGACCCGCGCGCTCCTGCGTGCGTTCCCGCGAGGCGGGGGTTCCTTCGTCGTCGAGCCCGACGCCTCCAGCGCCAGCTACTTCGTCGGCGCCGGGTGGCTGCTGAACCAGCGACCGGCCACCGCGGGGAGCACGGTCACCGTGCGGCACTGGCCGCGGACGGGCTGGCAGATCGACGCCGAGCTGCCTCGCTACTTGCCGCCGCCACCGGAGCTGTCCCGCGAGCGCCACCTGGCCGACGCCATCCTGACCACCATCGCGCTGGCGCCGTTCGCGACCCGCCCGACCCGCTTCACCGAGCTGGGCCGCTTGCGCGTGCAGGAGTGCGAACGGGTGGTCGCGATGCGGACCGAGCTGACGAAGTGTGGTGCGCTCGTGGAGGAGAGCGGCGACACCTTGCTGGTGTACCCGGGACCGCTGCACGGGGCGGACATCGACACCTACGGGGACCACCGGGTGGCGATGTGCTTCGGGATGCTGGGGCTGGCGGTGCCGGGGCTGCGCATTCACGACCCCCAGTGCGTGCGCAAGACGTTCCCCAACTTCTTCAGCAAGCTGTCCGCGCCCCCGCCCGCGGGGCTGGGCGCGGCCCTCCGTTAGCCTCGCGCCACCCCGGCATCAGCCCTTGGTGGCCGCCGCGCACACGTTCGTCATCGTGCACTTGTTCAGGGTGACGTTCAGGAAGTCGGCCAGGCTGTTGCAGTCAGCGATGTTGATGGCGGCCAGGCAGTTGTCGAACCCCGTCTGCGAGATCGACGTGCAGCTGTCCTGGGGCCAGGTGGTGTTGAAGTAGGCCTTCAGCTGCGTGTCGCAGTCGTCGGTGCTGGCGTACTTCAGCCCCGCGCCGATCTGCCCGCAGCGCATGTAGTAGGCGCAGGCGGTCGTGGCGGCCCGATCGCGCGCCTGGGGCTGGCTGGGCGGCGAGCCGCCCCCGCAGGCGACCAGGTTCAGCAAGATGGGGAGCCAGACGATCGAACCGCGGTGGATGAGGCGCATCCAGCGATTTTAATCCCGCGATCAGCGGTCGAAAGAATTCAGTTCGTCCGCACCGACACGTAGCCGGTCAGCGCGGTCACGTCGATGCGAAAGTCGTAGTCGGGGCTGTTCGAGGGAAGGTTGGCGTTCTGGATGTACAGGGTGGCGCCCGTGGGGACGGGCTGTCCCACGTACTGCGCCGCGCCCTGGGTCGAGAAGTCGAGATCGGCGTGGACGGTGGTGCTGAGCGTCCCGCCGGCGGGGGGCGCCGCGCCGGGAACCGTGACGGACGTGAACGACACGCCGGCGGGCGCCCGGACCACGCGCGCCACCGGATCGGTCAGCGCCGGCGCGGTGGGGGCGCCCACGGGCGTCGCGGGGGCGAGATAGGGGCGCAGCTCGATGCGGTCCGCAAACACGAAGGCGCGGACACCCAGCCCGGTCGACAGCGCCTCCGAGCGGCACTTCTGCAGCTCGCGCGCGACGTCGCTGGCGAGGTCCCGGCCTTCGCGGGCGCGATTGTCCTTCGTGAAGCTGGGCGCCGCCGCCGCCGCCAGGACGCCGATGATGACGAGGACGATCATCAACTCGACCAGCGTGAAGCCGGACGCGACGGCCCGGCGGATGGATCGGGCGCGCATTACCTTGTCCCACATCGGCCGGTGCGAGCCCCAGGTTGAGGATCGCCGCGAGAGGGGCGGGGATGCTGCCGGGGTCGGTGGAAGGGGGTCGGTTCCCGGGACGGGACTCAGAAGGCCAGGTTCAGGGCCACCGTGGTGGTAGGGCCGGCGGCGGGGGGACCGGAGTGAAAGCGGGAGATCGTGACCGACGTGCCCACGACGGTGGTGACCAGTCCGGCGCCTATCAGCCCGCCCCCGATGGCGCTGCGCAGGCGGTTGTCACTGCAGGTGCTGCCGGTCGCCGTCGCGGCGTGGCAGTCGGGCAACGTCACGAGCAACGCCATGCCGGCGGCCATGGACACCAGCCCTCCCATCGCTGCGGCGAGCGGCGGCAGCAGGGACGGGGGCGCCGCTGGTGGCGCGGGCTTCAGCGGCGCCAGCGGTGGCGCCGCGGGCTCTTCCAGATCGGGGCGGACCGCGTCGGCCAGACGCAACATGTACTCGCGCGCCTCGGCGACGGTGCAGACGTCGCAGGTCCGCGTCTTGGTCGAGACGGGCAGGGCGGCCGGCGCATCGCCTTCCGTGGAGAACAGCCGCGCCACCATCTTGTAGGTGTTGCCCGACACGTCGACCTTCACGCGCAGCACGTAGCGGACCGACAGCAGCCGGCCGATGTTCTTCAGGCAGGGGGACGACTCGCACCCTTTCAGCTCGGGCTTCTCTTCCAGCTTGCGTCCCACGTCGACGGGGTCCAGCACCTGGACGCCCGCCCGCACCAGGCCCAGCACGAAGCCGTCCTGCAGCTGCAGGCTGAGCGCCGGCGTGCCGTCCCCCTCGATCTTGAAGTCCGGCACGGCCACGCGGATCTTGGCGTGGGCGATCGCGGGCGCCGCCAGCAGCGCGATGGCGATCAGGAACGCGGCCGAAAAGGGAAGGGCCTGTCTGCGCGTCGTCATGAGCACCCCGAAGGTAAGCACATCGTGGGAGCGGGCCGCGGCTGCGGCGGAAGTCCGAAGCACGAGTGGAGGTCGCCGGGCGAGTTCTGCCGTTCACAGCGCGGGGTGGCGAGGCACGCCGTCCGCGCGGCCCCGGGATCGCAGGTGAACAGCGCCCGCGCCGGGCTGGGCCCGTAGTTCAGCTCCAGCGTGGTGGTGGCCAGGATGTCGGTGCCCAGCAGACCGTCGATCTGCGGTCCCTGCTGCCGCAACTCGGCGCGCAGGCTGTCCAGGAAGCCGGTGCCGTCGGGGATGATGACCACGGGCAGGGGGCCGCCCAGCTCCAGATAGCCGGCGGAGTTCTGGGCCTTGCTGGCGTCGCCCAGGTCGGCGTCACACGGCTGGAAGCAGGCGGGGCTGGCGCCCGTCTGGTGGCGTTCGATCCATTCCATGCGGCGGGCCCGGCCCAGCTCCACGCAGGCGCCCGGGTTGACGGACGGGTCGGCCTCCAGGTCGACCAGCGCCATCCGGGGTAGCGTCGACCAGGTCACTGCGGTCAGCGGTGCCGACAACCACGGGATGGACAGCGCCGGACCGGCGGCCGGAGTGGGGGGCGCCACCGCCTGCGTCGCCACGATACGGTTCCACGCCGACTGCGACAGGACCGTGGGGCCCACGCCGGTGGCGATGACGAGGGCCAGGTTGGCGCCCGTCGCCTGCGTGACGGCGTCCGCGCGCGCGCAGCAGGTGGGCTGCGGATCGTTGACGGGATCGGCGGGAGCCGGGGCCGCGCAGACCCGCAGCACGGCCCGGCTGGGAGCGAACTCGACCGGGCCGGTCAGGCCCAGAAAGTCCGGCTCGGAGACGGCCGTCAGCTCGCCGCCGCCCTGCAGGTTGAAGTGCAGCACCGCCGTGCAGGTGGGCGCGTCGGCGGTGCCGGTGCACTGCGGAGCGCCGAAGAAGCTGTCGGGTGCGTTCTGGGCGAACCAGAACGTGATCTGCGGCGCCCCGAACACGATCTGCAGCGACAGGTTCTTCAGCAGGTCGGCGCCGAGGACCAGGCCCGGTCCCGCCGGATCGAGGCCCAGCGGCAAGACGGCGACATCGCTGAACCGCGCCCGGATGGGCAAGTTTCCTTCGGTGTTCGTCTTGGCCCCGAGCAGGTCGAACGAGCGCCGGGTCATATGTGGGGTCACATCGGCTCGGCCCGCCAGGAACGTGAGCGGCGCCGAGCTGTCGATGGCCACCACCGTTGGCTGTCCGTCGACGCTGCCCTTGCTCTGCAGGCCTCCGCCCGACAGCACGGCCCCCGGACCCAGCAGGTCGATGGGATAGCCGTCGACGAAGCAGCACGCCTGCTGGCAGCCGGCGGAGCCCAGCGCCGCCAGGGCGGCGCCGCCGAGGAGACCGGCCCGCCCCAGCCAGCGCCACCGCTGCCCGCGACGTCGTCGCGCCGGGCTCGCCTCGCCGCGCGGGGCGAGCTCGAGGCGTGATGGTCGGCGCAGGGTGGTCAGGGCCTATCTCTCCATCTGTAAAGCGCCGTCACTCTTCCTTTTCGTCGCGCTTCTTCTTCATGCGGGACAGCAGGGCGTCGAAGCCGTCCTTGTTGATGATCTTGTTGAACTCGGCGCGGTAGTTCTCCAGCATGCTCTGCTCGTCGGTGATGACGTCGTAGACCAGCCAGCGATCCTTGTAGATCAGGTGGTACTCGAGGGCGATGCTCACCTTCTTGCCGCGCGTCACCGTGGTCAGCGTCGCCTCGACCGTGGCCTCGTTACCGGTCTTGGTTTCCTTCTGGTACTTGATGTTGTAGTTCGGGTCCCCGCTGACCTGCTTCAGGTAGCTCCGCTCCACCAGATCGCGCAGCGTGTTCACGAAGTCCTTGCGCTGGGCCGGCGTCAGGCCCTCCCAGTGCTTGGCGAGGGCCCGGTGGGCCAGCTCGCGGTAGTCGAGGAACCCGCCCACCAGCTTGCGCACGTCCGCCTTCTGCGCCTCGCCCTCGGGCGAGTAGCTCGGGTACTTCTTCTTCAGCAGCTTGTCGAGCTGGTCGTTGGACTTCTTGAGGTCGGCCAGCGGGCTCGACCCGGCGGGCGGCGGAGAGCTGGGGACGTCCACGTCCGACAGCGCGTCGCCGCCGCTCTCCTTGGCGGCCGCGGTCTTGCCGGGCTTCCCTTTCGCGGCGGGCTTCGCCTTCTCGGCGGGCTTCGCCTTCTCGGCGGGCGGGTCGGTCTGGGCGCGCGCCGGGCTGGCGAGCAGGGCCAGGGCCAGGGCAGGCGCCACCAGCAAGTACACCGGACGTCGCCATCCCTCGTATCGCTTCCGCAGGCTGAGATATTCCATAGCGCCCCTTTCATACTTCGGACGGGGGCCAACGGAAAGATATGCGGCGGCGCGAGCGATCTCTTTCACGCGCGACACCAGCGCCGCCTCGATTGACCGGCGACGCGCGAGCTGCCCGCCCTTCTTCCCGCCCGTCGTGGCTCGCGGGGCCGCTTCGCGACGGGCGCCGGTCTTTTGCCGGGCCCAGCGGCGCATGCTACCGTGAACCTTCATGACGCCCGGCGCTCCGCGGGGAGACTCACCTGGGGGCGCGCGGCCCCGGGACGAGGCCGGCGTGTCCGAGAAAGCCGACGCTCCCGAGGGCCTTCCGCCGGGACTGTCGGCCGGGGCGACGCCGACACCCACGCACATCCCGGTGCCGGTCGATGACGGGTTCGATCCCAAGCAGTGGCTGTCCCACACCGCCTCGGATGTCCGCGAGAGCTTCGCGCGGAAGCGCCTGCTGATCTCGTTCGGTGAGTACTTCAACCTGTTCGCTGCGGCCCCGGGCCGCCACGTGCGTTCGGCGGCCCAGTATCTGCGCGACGTCTTCGATCACTTCGGCACCACGACCCTGGCCAGCCCACGCGGCCCCGTGACGCGCTGGCGTCTGTTCGACGCCGGCTGGGACGGGGGCAAGGACGCACTGATGGGGCAGGAAGAGGTGCAAGCCGCCGCCTACCGCCTGATCTCGAACTTCGCGCGGGAGGGGCGCACCAACCGCCTCATCCTGCTGCACGGCCCGAACGGCAGCGCCAAGTCGACGTTCGTGGCCACCGTCCAGCGCGCCATGGAGCACTACTCGACGCTGGAAGAGGGGGCGCTCTACCGCTTCAACTGGATCTTCCCTTCGCAGAAGCTGACCAAGGGGGGCATCGGCTTCTCCGGCGGCGCGTTCGAGGCGGGCCTGGGCGCCAGCGACACGTACGCCTACCTGGAAGACGACATGATCGAGGCGAAGATCTCGGACGAGATGCGCGATCATCCGCTGCTGCTGCTGCCGCGCGAGCACCGGCGCGCCCTGATCGAGACGCGCCTGGCCGACGCCATCGCCAAGGGTTTCCGCCCCGCCGATTACCTGTTCCGGGGCGATCTGTCCCACCGTAACCGGCAGATCTTCGAGGCGCTGCTGGCCTCGTACCACGGCGACCTGGGCAAGGTGCTGCGCCACGTCCAGGTCGAGCGGTTCTTCGTGTCGCGGCGGTACCGCCAGGCCGCCTCCACCGTCGAGCCGCAGATGGCCGTCGACGCGCACGTGAAGCAGCTGACGATGGATCGCTCGCTGGCATCGCTGCCGCCCGCGTTGCAGTCCCTGACCCTGTACGAGACGCAGGGCGAGCTGGTGGACGGCAACCGGGGCGTCATCGACTTCGCCGACCTGCTGAAGCGGCCCATCGAGGCGTACAAGTACCTGCTGACGACCATCGAGACCGGCCGGGTGTCGCTGGACGTGGCCAGCATCGATCTCGACTGCGTGTTCATCGGCTCGTCGAACGAGGGCTATCTGGCCGCGTTCAAGGAGGCGGCCGAGTTCCAGTCGTTCAAGGGGCGCATGGAGCTGGTGCGCGTGCCCTATCTGCTGGACTATCGCGTCGAGCAGCGGATCTACGAGGCGCAGATCCACTCCACGCGGCTGGAGCTGGACAAGCACGTGGCGCCGCACGTGGCCTGGGTGACGGCGCTGTGGGCGGTGCTGACGCGCATGAAGAAGCCGCTGCCCGAGAAGTACAGCAAGGTCCTGGGTGACGTGGTGGCGAAGCTGTCCCCCCTGGACAAGGCGTTGCTGTACGCCGACGGCATCATGCCCGAGGGGCTGACGCCCGATCAGGCGCGCGAGCTGACGGCCGCCATCGAGAAGATCGCGCGCGAGTCGGACAGCTATCCCAACTACGAGGGGCGCACCGGCGCCTCCCCGCGCGAGATGAAGCAGCTGCTGCTGAACGCGTCGCAGAGCCCGAAGTTCCACTGCGTCTCGCCGTTCGCCGTCTTCGACGAGCTGGAGGAGCTGGTCCGCGGCGTCAGCATCTACGAGTTCCTGAAGCAGGAGCCGCTGGCCGGCGGGTATCACGAGAATCGAAAGTTCGTGTTCCAGGTGCGCGATCGCCTGCTGGACGTGATCGACGACGAGCTGCGCACGGCGATGGGGCTGGTCGAGGAGCGCCGCTACATCGACCAGTTCGAGCGCTACGTGTCCATGCTGTCGCACTGGATCCGCAAGGAGAAGGTGCGCAACCCCATCACGGGGCGGGACGAGGAGGCGGACGAGGAGCTGATGGGTGAGGTCGAGCGCGTCCTGCAAGTGCAGGGGCGCCGGGAGGAGTTCCGTCGCGAGGTCATCGCCAAGATCGGCGCCTGGTCGGTCGATAACCCCCGCCGCAAGCCCGACATGGAGAAGATCTTCCCGCGGCAGATCGCCGAGCTGCGCGAGGCGTTTTTCGGCGAGCGGAAGAAGCAGGTGCGGCGCATTCACGACGATCTGCTGATCTTGCTGACGGAAGGCGACGCGAACCTGCCCCCCGATCAGGCGGCGGCGGCCCGGGGGACGCTGGAGGCCCTGCGCACCCGCTACGGCTACTGCGAGCACTGCGCGAAGGACGCCGTGATGGCGGTCTCGCGGCGCCGATCGTGAAACGCAGGCGCTGAGCGGCCGCGCCCGCGGCGCGGTTAGGGCGCCTTGGGCAGGGGTGCGGGGGGCGGGATGGGCGAGGGCGGAGGCGGCGGGGCCTCGGAGACCGAGCCGCTCGGCGGCGCCGGGTTGTCATGGCCCACGCCCAGTCGGTCGATCATGTCGACGAGCGCCGTGGCCAGATCCTTGGTGGCCGCCGCGTCGCGGCCGATGGCCCGGGAGAGATCGCGCCCCCGCTTGCGGTTGTCGGCCGACGCCAGATTGGCCAGCGTGGCGCGATAGTCCAGCGCGCGCAGCGTCTGGGTGTGGATGGCGTCGACGGCGCGGACCAGCAGGTCATGCTCGTCCACGCCCAGCGCCGACAGCGGCCAGGAGCGCCACTGCGCCGGCTCGGCGCCGGTGTTCGCCTCCGGAAGGTACATCTTCGTCACCTCGCCGAAGGCGCCGTCCTTCGGCTGATCCTCGATCACCAGCGTGCGCCGGTCGTCGAGGGGAAACTGGCGCCCGTAAAGGTGGTAGAGCAGCGTCTTGTCCCGCGCCTCGACGCGGTAGAAGGTCCCGCCGAAGTCGAACAGCGGCAGCGAGGTCGAGCCCAGCGCCGTGAGGAGCCGCAGCCGGTCGGCCGGGCCCAGCGCACCCGCGGCGTCCACCGCCAGCGCGCGCGGCATCCGCTTCTTGTGCCTCATCAGGTCGACCAACTGGTCGATGCCGATGACCACGTTCAGGGCGCTGTGACCCTTGTAGCCGGCGTGGTACAGGCCCACCAGCTCGAGATCTCTCGAAGCGCACGAGACAGCCAGCACCGGGCTGCCCGAGTTCCCCTCCGACAGCAGCGCGTCCATCACGAAGTCGACGTGATCCCACCCCTGCTCTTGATCGCGATCGTAGGCGTTCACGATCTTTCCGTCGCTGACCGCCTGCATGACGCCCAGCGGGAAGCCGCGCACGCGGATGGCGTCGCCCTGGCGCAGGTCGGCGCTCTTGCCGATGTTGTAGGGGATGACGTTCAGACGCTGGGGCGCCTTCAGGATGGCCGCGTCCAGCGCCGGCTCGGACACCACGCGGGTGAGGGGGATCTGCCCCGGCTCGAAGTCGTCGCGCTCGTCGCGGACGATGCGCAGCTTGTCGTCGACGCGCTTGCAGCCCTCGGGAACGCCGTCGACGTGGCGCAGGCCGTCCGTGACCTCGGGCCAGTTCGCCACGTGGTCGTTGGTCAGCAGGAAGGTCTCGCTGCCCGCCGCCTCGTAGGCGAACGCCGTTCCCACCTGGCTGGTGGCGATGCGCCGGCGGCGCAGCTTGCCGTCCGGGCCGAAGAACGGGCACTCGTAGCGGGCCGAGCTGCGCACCAGATAGCTGTACTGGCCGCGCGGGCCCTGCTCCATCTGGCGGGCGCGCAGCGACAGCAGCTGCAGGGTGTCGCCGTAGGCGCCCTCGCACTGCACGGCGGTGGTCGCCGACAGGCGCGAGCGGGTGGCCAGATCGAAGCCCACCACCAGCACGATCAACGTCCCGGCGAGGAAGGCGGTCCCCTGGAAAGAGCGGAGCTTCACGCGCGCCCCCGCTGGCGACCGTCCGCGCTCGCGCCGACCGTGCGCCGGCGTCGCCCCGCCCTCCGCATCCCCGCGGACGAAACGCTACGCACGTGAGCACGAGACGCCACTTTCACCATGATATCACGCCGGTTCGACGCGCGCGCGGGCGCGGCCGAGATCACGCGGATGGGATTACGCCGGGGTCGCGTTCGGGTTACGCTGGCCCCGGACATGGGAAAGCGAGCGAGCTCGATCACCGCGGAGACGATCCGCGCCGCCGTGGCGCTGGCCAGCCGGCCCGGCTTCGATCACCTGCTGTACGTCGGCGATCAGCAGATCCCGGAAGAGCTGTTTCGCGGCAAGCCCAGCGCGCGGAAGAAGCTGGCGCAGGCCGTGGCCAGCAGCACACAGCGGGCGGTGATCGAATCGAGCGGCGTCCCCGTCCTGCCCGTCCCCGAGTTCGACCTGGGCCGCACCGAGAAGATGAAGCTGGCCATCGTCGCTGGCATCGCGCGGGGTATGTTCCATGAGGGGGATGTGGTGGTGGGGCTGCTGGCGCGCACGCCCGCCGCCATGCCCGACTCGATCCTGGTGGTGACGGTGGGCGAGGAGGTCCAGGACGGCTCGTTCGGGTTCCTGCAGGCGCAGGGCGTGTCGGCGGCGGTGTTCGACGCCCTGTTCGATCTGGCCGTGCGGGTGGGCGTCGAGGGATGGGAGGGCCGCCCCGTGGGCGCCCTCTTCGTGGTGGGGGACTCGGCCACGGTGATGGAGAAGTCGCGCCAGCTGACCCTGAATCCGTTCCAGGGCTACTCGGAGGACGAGCGCAACATCATGAACCCCGAGGTCCGGCACGCGCTGCACGCGTTCGCCGTCCTCGACGGCGCGTTCATCATGCGTGAGGACGGCGTGGTCGTGGCCGCCGGCCGTTATCTGAACTTCGACCGCGCCCGCGAGGTGGACGTGCCGCTGGGGCTGGGCGCGCGCCACATGGCCGCCGCCGGCATCTCCCGCGACTCCGACGCGATCGCCATCGTCGTCTCGCAGACCTCGGGCTCGGTGCGCGCGTTCCGGCAGGGCCGCGTGGCGCTGGAGCTGGCCCCTCGCTTCCGGCGATCCTAGGCGGCCTCTTCAGAACGCGGCCGCGAAGATCGGAAAGACGACCTGGCGGGGCAGGGCACCGGCGCTGCGCGAGGCGGGGAGGCGTGGGGCCGGGGCGGTGACAGCGAGGGACCGTTCGTCGCCGTTGTCGACGCCGCCGGTGGCAGTCCCGGTCGCGTCGGGTCCGGCGACGGTCTTCGGCTGCTTCGAGATGTTCCATCCGACGAGCGCACCGGTGGCGGTGCCCAGGACGTAGCCGATCCCGCCCCCGATGAGGATCGTCGCAGCGCAATCCCAGCTACCCGAGGACCCGATGTCCGAGCTCGAGGAGCTGGTCGTGCTCGCGCCGGAACATCCGGCGTAGCCCAGCAGCAGACCGGCCAGCGTGCCGCCCACCGCCCCGACGTACGCGCCGGCGACGGCGGCCCCGCAGCGCCCTCTGTAAAGGACGCTCCATCTTCCCACCTGACAGACCACCAGTCCGGCCGCGATGGGCGCGACGAGAAACGAGGCGCCGAACGCCCGGGATTCCTGGTCGTCCGTCAGCAGGGTCAGCGACAAGCCGATGCCCACCGTGACCGCGGCCCCGGCGGTCGCCAGGCCGAACTGCTCGAGGCCGAGCCCCTCGTCTCCGTGCTTCACGACCGGGGCCGGAGCCGCCGGCGCGGCGGTCGGTCTGGGGGAGGGCGCGGGGGAAAAGATCGATGAACTGGTGGCGGGGGGCAGCCCGTCGGCAACGGCCGGGCGCTGGACGGCGAGGCCGGTGAGCAGCAGGCTCAGCACGGCCGCCGCGGCGTGCGTCGTCATGGTGCCATGATGACCGCAAACCGCCGCTGCCGGAAATGGCCCGCTCACGGGCCGAGGTCGCGCGTCAACACTTCCAGAAAGGCGCGCGCCGCCACGGTCATCTCGACGCCGCCCGCGCCGCGGCGATAGATGATCCCGATGGGCCTTTGCAACCTGGCCGGCCCCAGCGGCCGGGCCACCATCGTTCCCGCCTTGATCTCGTTCTCCAGCGCGGGCCGCGGCAAGATCGAGACGCCCAGCCCCGCCTCCACCGACCGCTTGATGGTCTCGATGTTGTCCAGCTCCATGGCGATGATGACGGGGACGCGTCGGGTGCGCAGGAACCGGTCGACCAGCCGCCGCGTGGGGATGTCGCGATCGAAGGCGATGAAGCGCTCGCCCCGCAAGCTGGCCGCGGTCACGCGCGCCGCCCGCGCCAGAGGGTGGCCGGGAGGGCAGGCGAGCACCAGCTCGTCGGGCCGCAGGGGGACCAGCTCCAGCTGAGGGCGGCGCGCCGGGATGGCCACGATCCCCAGATCGACGGTGCGTTCCAGACAGGCCTGGTAGATCTCGTCGGTTCGCCGGTACAGCAGGCGCAGGTTCACCTGCGGGTAGG
>Ga0105240_10001013_pt1 | contig 50083 bp, 44 predicted proteins | sample KBSC54metaG_FD_80426 | JGI IMG/M metagenome (GOLD analysis project Ga0105240, IMG submission 80426) | Corn rhizosphere microbial communities from Kellogg Biological Station, Michigan, USA - KBS C5-4 metaG | ecosystem: Host-associated > Plants > Roots > Rhizosphere > Soil | place: Michigan, USA... | reverse complement strand
TCGAAGCCGCGGGCCAGCGCCTGCCGGGACATACGGCGGGCGGGGATCAGGAAGTCGTCCAGGAAGAAGGGCGGGACGCCGATGGCGCTCGCGATCTCCTCGCGGCTCGCGTCCTCGGCCAGCAGCTCCTTGGCGCGCCAGATCTGGCGCAGCTGTCGGGCCAGCATGAACTGCACGCGCAGCGCCGGCTCGCGGTTGCGGAACATGTTGGTCAGGATGCGCAGCGCGCGGCCGACGTCGCCCTCGCCGATGGCCTTGGTCAGCTCGAAGACGCTGCGCTGGCGGGTCTCGGGGATCAGCGCCTCCACGTCGGCGATCGTGATCGACGCCCGTTCGCCCACGTAAAGCGCCAGCTGCTCCAGCGCCCCCGCCAGGCGCGCCATCTCGGGGCCGGCCGACTCGGCCAGCGCCGACGCCGCGTCGGGGCTGATGGTCAGCTTGCGGGCGCGCGCCTCCTTCGCCACCCATCCCACCACCTCGCGATCGCGCAGCGCCGTGAACTCGTGCAGGTAGCCGGCCTTGCGCAGGACCTGAAAGGCCTTGAATCGCGTGTCGAGCTTCTCGCCCACCAGCACCAGGCAGGTCGAGGGGTTGGGATCGCCCGCGTACGCGGTCAGGGGCGCCAGGTCGTCGGCCTTCACCCCATCGATGCCCTTGCCGACGACCAGCCGGCGCGCCGCCATCATGGGCAGCGTGCGGGCGCTGTCCACCACCGCCGCCAGCGACGTCTCTTTCAGGTCGAACACGTCGTGGTTGAACGCGGCGAACGCGGCCGCCTTGCCGCCCAGCACGCCTTCGCGCAGGGCAGCCAGGCAACGGTCCACCTGGTAGCGCTCGGCCCCGTACAGACAGTAGATGGGCGCGATCTCGCCCCGTTCGATGGCGGCGACGGGATCTTCGGCGGTCCTGGCGCCGCGAGAGACGAATGCCACGTCGTTGTTGTACACCAAGGGGACCATGGATGATCGCCTGAAAGCTGCGCTGCTGCTGCTGTGCTCGAACGTGTTCATGACCTGCGCCTGGTACGGCCACCTGCGGTTCAAGAAGGCGCCGCTGATCGTCGCCATCCTGGCCAGCTGGGGCATCGCCTTCTTCGAGTACTGCTTGCAGGTTCCGGCGAATCGCTTCGGATACAAGGCGCTTTCGGCATATCAGCTGAAGGTCATGCAGGAGGCCATCACGCTGGTCGTGTTCATGGTGTTCGCGGCCGTGTGGCTGGGGGAGGGGTTCCAGCTGAAGTACCTGGCGTCCTTCGCGCTGATCTTGACGGCGGTGGTGGTGGCCTTCCGGTGACGCGGGTCGCGTCGACCACGGCAAGCCCCGTCGATGCGGGGGTCGCGGCGCCGCTGCTGGCCTGGTTCGATCGCCACGCCCGCGATCTGCCGTGGCGGCGCGCGCCCAGCCCGTACCGCACGCTGGTGTCCGAGTTCATGCTGCAGCAGACGGTGGTGGCCACCGTGATCCCTTACTTCGAATCGTTCCTGGCGCGGTGGCCCGACGTGACGGCGCTGGCCGCCGCCACCGAGGAGCAGGTGCTGGCGGCCTGGTCGGGCCTGGGGTACTACAGCCGCGCCCGGAACCTGCACCGCGCCGCCACGGCGGTCGTGCAGCGCCACGGCGGCGCGCTGCCCGCCGACGAGGAGGCGCTGCGCGCGCTGCCGGGCGTCGGGCCGTATACGGCGGCGGCGATCGCGTCGATCGCTTTCGGGCAGCGCACGTTCGCCCTGGACGGGAACGCCGCGCGTGTCGTGGCGCGGCTGCACGCGCTGCGCGAGCCCATCGATCTTCCGTCCACGCGCGTTCGCCTGCGGGCGCTGGGCCAGGCGATGGTGCCGGCCCGCCGCGCCGGCGCCTTCATGGAGGCGGTGATGGAGCTGGGGGCGACGGTGTGCACGCCGCGCGCGCCGTCCTGCGACGCCTGCCCGCTGGCGCGCGCCTGCCAGGCGCGACGCCTGGGCCGGGTCGCCGAGCTTCCCGTGAAATCGCCGCCCCGGCCCAAGCAACCGGTCAGCGCGGTCTGCGCGCGCGTGCAACAGGCCGGCCGGGTTTTGCTGTTGAGGCGCGGCCAGGGACTGCTGGCGGGCACGTGGACCTTGCCCACGTGCGAGCGGACGGGGCGGGGCCCGGCCGACGGCGCGGCGCTGGCGTGCGCCGCCGCGGCCGAGGTTCTGGGCGCGAACGCGAGCAAGCTGCGCGCGAGGCGGGCGGGAGAGGTCCGGCACGTGTTCACGCACCGCGATCTGCTCGCGGAGGTGTACGACGTCGAAGGGCCGGCGCCCGCGCAGCGGTTGCGTGACGGAGCGCTCCCCAGCGACCCCGATGTCAGGTGGGCCAGCGCCGCCGACCTGGGGTCGATGGCGGTCTCCTCGCTGCTGCGGAAGCTGCTGGCGGCCGGGAGCTCCACCGACACCTTGCCCCGGCGGCGCGGAAAGGCGACAAAGGCGACAATGACGGCCAATTCCCGTAGAAACGGCGCATGAAGCGGACGCTGCGCGCCCTGGTGAACACCTGCTGGTTGCTGGCGGCTTGCGCCTCGACCTCGGCCGGGCAGAGCTCGCCGCAAGGCCCGACGGGGGCGGCCACCCAGCCCCCGCCGTTCACGTCGGCCCCCGCCCAGGGCACGGGCGGCACCGCGAACGTCACCACGTCGGAGACCGGGGTGGCGACGCTGGGCGCGAACCCCGGCGATCGGGGCGGTGACGCCGACTTCGCGGCGGCGCGCGCGAAGTTCGACAAGGGTGATCGCGAGGGCGCGCAGGCGGCGCTGGAGGCCTTTCTCGCCCAGCATCCCGCGAACCCGAATCGCGCCGCGGCCGACGCGATGCTGGGGCGCCTGGCGCTGGCGCGCGGGGACGCCGTGGCGGCCAAGCGCTTGCTGTCGCAGGCGGCCGGCCTGCCGGGGGAGGCGGGCAACGGGGCGCGCTACTACCTGGGCTTCGCCGAGCTGCGGCTGGGGAACCTGGCCCGCGCCCGCGAGCTGCTGTCGCCGTTCGTCCCCAAGGGCGCGCCGCCACCAGCCGCCGGCGACGACGCGGCCGTCGAACTGCGCGGGGCGCTGGCGGAGGCCACGGGCCCCGCGGAGCCGACCGAGGGGCTGGAGCTGTGGGAGGCCTACTATCACGCGGCGCGAGACGCCGAGAAGGCGTGGGCCCGCCGGCGCGCCACCGAGCTGGCGGGACGGCTGACACCAGAGGCGGCCTGGCGCGCCTGGGGCGCGGCCGCGCCCGGGGGGCTGACCCGCGCGGTGCTGGGCAGCCGGGCCGCCGCGCACCTGCGCGACCGGGGCGATCCGGCCGGCGCCGCGTTCGTGGAGACGGAGACCAACGCCGCCCGCCACACGCTGGGCTTCGATGCCGCCGGCTCGCCGGTCGGCCCCGGCGATCCCACGAGGCTGGGGCTGGCCCTGCCGCTGTCGGGGAAGTTCCAGGTGGTCGGCGAGGCGGCGCTGCGGGCGGCCATGCTGGCCGCGGGTACGCCGGCCGCTGGGGTGGCCGGCAACGGCGGGACGACGCAGCTGGTGTTGCGCGACACCGCGACCGACGCCGAGCGCGCCGCGCGCGGCGTGGCCGAGCTGACGCGCGGCGAGGCGGTGATCGGCATCGTGGGCGCCGCCAGCCCGAAGGCGGGACCGAGCGCCATCACGCAGGCGAGCGAGGACGGCATCCCCGTGCTGGCCCTGGAGGACGCCGCGCCGGGCGCGCTGACGACGGCGTTCCAGATGATTCACGCCCCCGACATGCGCGCGACGGCGCTGGCGCGCCAGGCCCTGAAGGCGGGCGCGCGCCGGTTCGCGCTGCTGGGGCCGGACAGCACGGTGGGCAAGCGCCTGCGCGAGGCGTTCCGCAAGGCGGTAACCGCCGGTGGCGGCACCGTGGTGGCCGAGGCGACCTACGTGAGCGGGGCGACGTCGTTCGCCGGGCCCATCGGCAGCCTGAAGAAGACGTCGTTCGACGCGGTCTTCGTGCCCGACACCGCCGACCGGCTGGCGCTGATAGCCCCGGCGCTGGCGGTGGCGGATCTCTGGCCGCAGGCCTGGTCGCCCGAGAGCGCGAAGCGCGCCGCCGAATCGAGCAAGGGCAAGACGCAGGGCAAGGACGGCAAAGGCTCGGGCAAGGCGAAGCCGGTCCTGTTGCTGTCCACCGCCAACGACCTGTCGCACAAGCTGCTGGCGAACGCGGGCCGCTACGTGCAGGGCGCGCTGCTCTGCCCCGGCTTCTACGCCGATGACAGCGATCCCCGGGCCCGGGCCTTCGCCGAGGGCTACCGCGCCGCCTACGGGCGCGACCCCCACGCCACCGAGGCCTACGCCTACGACGCGGTGGTGGCGTTCCAGACCGCCATCCGCCAGGGCGCGCGCACGCGCGGGGATCTGGTGAAGGCGCTGGGCACCGCGAACATGCCCGTGCTGCATGGGCTGACCGGCAACGTCACGTTCGGGCCGGACCACGGCCGGGTGGACAGCCCGCTGGTCTACGCGGTCGACGGCGACGACATCCACCTGGCGAAGTGATCACGTACGATCGCGTGCGGCGCGCTTTCGAGGCGCGCGCCGCGGTGATATGACCGGGGGCCATGCGTCTCACGAAAACCCTCGTCCCCACGCTGAAGGAAGCGCCGGCCGAGGCGGAAGTCCCCTCTCATGTGTTCATGGTTCGCGGCGGGTATCTGCGCAAGGTGGCGGCGGGCGTGTACTCGTTCCTGCCTCTCGGCTGGCGGGTCATCAAGAAGATCGAGCGCATCATCCGCGAAGAGATGGATCGCGCCGGCGCCAGCGAGGTGTTCCTGCCCGCCGTCATCCCGGCCGAGCTGTGGCAGGAGTCGGGGCGCTGGGACAAGTACGGGGCGCAGCTGCTGCGGTTCAAGGACCGCAAGGGCGGCGACTTCGTCATCGGTCCGACCCACGAAGAGGTGATCGTCGACCTGGTGCGCGGCGACGTGCGCAGCTACCGGCAGCTTCCGCTGAACCTGTACCAGATCCAGACCAAGTTCCGGGACGAGCTGCGGCCGCGCGCGGGCCTGATGCGCGGGCGCGAGTTCATCATGAAGGACGCGTACTCGTTCCACGTCGACCAGAAGGACGCCGAGCGCGAGTACCACGTGATGTACGGCGCCTACGAGAAGATCTTCACCCGCTGCGGCCTGGCCTTCCGCGCCGTCGAGGCCGACACGGGCGCCATCGGCGGCTCGATGTCGCACGAGTTCCAGGTGCTGACCGAGACGGGCGAGGACGTGCTGGTCGCCTGCGACAGGTGCAACTACGCGGCGAACGTCGAGCAGGCCGATAACCGCATCGGAGACCTGGACAAGAGCCCGCTGCCGCCCGCCACCGAGTCGCTGGCCAAGGTGGCGACGCCGGGCAAGGGCAGCATCGAGGACGTGTCGGCGTTCCTGAAGCTGCCGGCCACGCGCTTCGTGAAGACGTTGATCTACCTGGCCGACGGCAAGCCCGTGGCGGCGCTGGTGCGGGGCGACCGGACAGTCAACGAGATCAAGCTGAAGAAGCTGCTGGGCGCGGGCGAGGTGATCATGGCGTCCGAGGCGGCCGTGCGCGAGGTGACCGGCGCGCCCGTGGGGTTCGCGGGCCCGATCGGGCTGAAGGCCGCCGTGTACGCCGACTTCGAGGTGAGGGGTCTGGCGGACTTCGTGGTGGGGGCGAACGAGGCGGACGTCCACTACCGGGGCGTGAACCTGACGCGCGACTTCACCGCCACGTTCGGGGACCTGCGCCAGGCGGCGCCCGGCGATCCCTGCCCGCGCTGTGCCGAGGGGACGCTGCAGGCCCACCGCGGCGTCGAGGTGGGGCAGGTGTTCTTCCTCGACCGGAAGTACTCCGAGCCGATGAAGGCGACCTTCCTGGACTCCGACGGGCACGAGAAGCCGATGGTGATGGGGTGCTACGGGATCGGCGTCACGCGCATCGCCGCCGCCGCCATCGAGCAGAACCACGACAAGGACGGCATCATCTGGCCGCTGCCCATCGCGCCCTACGAGGTCTCGCTGCTGTCGTTGCAGGGCGACGATCCCGCGCTGACGGCCGTGTGCGATCGCCTGTACGACGAGCTGCAGGCGGCGGGCATCGAGGTGCTGTACGACGACCGCGCCGAGCGGCCGGGCGTGAAGTTCAAGGACGCGGACCTGATCGGCATCCCCTGGCGCCTGGCCGTGGGCAAGAAGGGGCTGGCCGAGGGGGTCGTCGAGGTGAAGGCGCGGCGGGCGCCCGAGGTGCAGAAGATCAAGCTCGACGAGGCGGTCGCCGCCGTCGTCGCGCGCGTCAAGGCCGAGCGCCGGTAAGTCGGATACAATCGCGTCGGCCCCGGCGGTCTTTCTCCGACGGCGCTGTTCGCGAGGGGTTCTGCCGGACCCTCTGGCGGGTCTTTTTCTTCCAAATAGAGGGAGCCATCATGAGCCACGTCGCCCACAAGATCCCAGCGCGCGAGCGCGTCATCGTCGCGCTCGACGTGCCCGATCTGAAGACGCTCGGTCAAACGCTGGATCGCCTGGAGGGTCAGCCGGCCTTCTACAAGATCGGGCTCGAGCTGTTCGTCGCCGAGGGTGAGCGCGCCGTCGAGGCCGTTCGCAAGCGGGGCGGCCGCCTGTTCCTGGACCTGAAGCTGCACGACATCCCCGAGACGGTGGCGCGCACGGTGGCCGCCGCCCAGCGCATCGAGGCGGACTTCCTGACCGTGCACACGTCGGGGGGCTACGAGATGTTGCGCCGCGCCGCCGAGGCGGCGTCGGGCCGCCCCAAGATCCTGGGCGTCACGGTGCTGACCAGCCTGCTGGAGGAGGACCTGCGCGCCGACGGCATCGAGCTGTCGGTGAAGGACACGGTGCGCGCGCGCGCGCGGGTGGCGGCGCGCGCCGGCATCGCCGGCCTGGTCTGCTCGCCCCACGAGATCGACGGCGCCCGCGAGGCGTCGCGCGATCTGCTGCTGGTGGTCCCGGGCATCCGTCCGTCGTCGGGCGAGGGCGCCGCCCACGGCGATCAGAAGCGGGTGGCCACGGCCGGGCAGGCCATCGCCCACGGCGCGGACTACATCGTGGTCGGTCGGCCCGTCCGCGACGCCGCCGAGCCGGTGCGCGCGTTCCAGGCGCTGGTGACCGAGGTCGAGACGGCGGCCACCGCCGCGTGAGCCCCGACGAGCGCGATCCCGCGGGAGCGGGCGAGGGGCGCGTCATCTTCGGCGTCCATCCCGTCGAGGAGCTGCTGCGCGCGCGGCCGCGGGACGTGTCCGTGCTGTACGTGGCCGAAGGGGCCCGGTCCGTCGAGCTGGACGCGGTGGTGCGCCTGGCGCGCGACCGCGCCGTGCCCGTCGAGCTGCGCCCGCGCCAGGTGATCGCCGAGCTGGCCAAGGCGCCCGCGCACCAGGGCCTGGTGGCGCTGGTGGGCGCCTATCGCTACTCGTCGCTGGCCGAGATGATCCAGGCGGCCAGCGCCGCCGGCGAGCGGCTGCTGCTGTTGCTGCTGGACGGCATCACCGATCCCCACAACTTCGGGGCGCTGGTGCGCAGTGCCGAGGTGCTGGGCGCCCACGGCGTCGTGGTGGCCAGCCGGCACGCCGCCCCGGTGACGGGCACCGTCGTGAAGGCCTCTGCCGGCGCCACCGAGCGCATGCGCATCGCCGAGGTCGCCAACCTGCTGAAGACCATGGACGCCCTCCGCGAGCGCGGCCTGCGCGTGTGGGGCGCCGCCGCGGCCACGAACGCGCCGCCCGTCGATCGCGTCGACTTCCGCGAGGACGTGGCCATCGTGGTGGGGGCCGAGGGGGCGGGCATGCGAGAGGCCGTCAGCCGCCGCTGCGACGGCCTGTTTCACATCCCGCAGCGCGGGACGATCGCCTCGTTGAACGCCTCGGTCGCGGGGGCCATCGCCCTCTACGAAGCGGCGCGGCAACGGCGCCTGGCGTAACCGCCGCCGATTTGCGTTTTCGTGCGGGGTACCGCATAGATCCCTGCCCGGAGGTTCCCAACAGATCATGTCTTCCCGCATTCCCGTCGCTGTCGTTGGCGCGACCGGCCTGGCCGGTCAGCAATTCCTGGCTTCTCTCGCCGGTCACCCCATGCTCGAGGTGAAGAAGCTCGCCGCTTCCAGCCGGTCCGCCGGGAAGAAGCTCAGCGCGGCGCTGCGCGACGACAAGGGCGCCTCCCGCTGGCTGTGCAGCGAGCCGCTGGACCCGCAGATCGGTGAGATCACGGTCGAGGACTCGGCCAGCATGACCAGCGACGGGATCAAGCTGGTGTTCTCCGCCGTCGAGGCCGACGTGGCCAAGGAGCTGGAGCCCCGCTTCGCGAAGGACATCGCCGTCATCTCGACCGCCAGCGCCTTCCGCTACGAGAACGACGTGCCGGTCTTCCTGCCGGGCGTCAACTGGGACCACGCCGCCCTGATCGACATCCAGCGCAAGAACCGCGGCTGGAAGGGGTTCATCAGCCCCGGCCCGAACTGCACCACGGTCGGCCTGGCGATGACGCTGCGTCCGCTCGACGTCGCCTTCGGCGTGGGCAAGGTCATCATGACGTCGATGCAGGCGCTCTCGGGGGCCGGCCGCAGCCCGGGCGTCTCCGCGATGGACATCCTCGACAACATCATCCCTTACATCCCGAAGGAAGAGGAGAAGGTCGAGAAGGAGACGCTGAAGATCCTGGGCAAGATCGGCCCCTCGGGGATCACGCTGGCGGACATGAAGGTCTCCTGCACCTGCACGCGCGTGAACGTGCTGGAGGGTCACACCGAGTCGGTGTTCGTCGAGCTGAAGCGCAAGGCCAGCCTGGACGAGGTCAAGGCCGCCTGGCGCGAGCTGGGCAAGGATCTGCAGGCGCTGGGCCTGCCGTCGGCGCCGAAGCAGCTGGTGTCGCTGACGGAGGATCCCTTCCGCCCGCAGGTCCGCCTGGACCGCGACGCCGAGGGCGGCATGTCCACCGTCGTCGGCCGGCTGCGCGAGGACACCGTCCTCGGCGGCGTGAAGTACATGCTCGTCTCGCACAACACGCGCATGGGCGCCGCCAAGGGCGCCATCCTGGTCGCCGAGTACCTGACGAAGAAGGGCTACATCGGCTAGCGCGCCGGGGGGCCGCGCCCTGCGCCGGCCCTCAGCTCGGTCGGAACGCGTCGAGCGCCGTCAGCAACTCGCGCAGGGTTTGCTGAAGGCGTGCGGCGCGCTCCGGCAGCATGGTGAACTTCGCCTCGTCCATGTACAGGTCGCGGCGCAGCTCGACCTGGATGGCGTGCACGTGGTCGTGCGGGCGGCCGTGGTGGGCGGTGATGAAGCCACCCTTGTACGGTTCGTTGAACGCCACGCTGTAGCCGCGCGCGCGAAAATGCGCCTCGACCAGCCGTGACAGGGCGGGCGAGCAGCTGGTCCCGTCGCGATCGCCGGGCACCACGTCCGCCCGCGGGCGGCCCGGATCCTTGTGGCCGGTCCGGCCGACCGAGGGCATCGAGTGTCCGTCCAGCAGCACCGCGAAGCCGAAGCGGGCGCGCGCCCGGTCCAGCGCCTCGCGGATGGCGCCGTGATAGGCGGTGTGGACGTCCCGGCGCGCTTGCCACTCGGCCAGCGTCAGCGGCCGCGACATGGTCGGGTTCCCTTCGGTCGTGACCGCCCAGATGAAGCCGCGGCCGTCGGCGTTGCGCGGGGCAGGGTGCTCGGGGACGGCCTGCGGCGAGACGTCGTCCGGATCGCGATTCATGTCGCACACGAAGCGTGACAGGCCCGCCACGACGTACGGTCCTTGCCAGACGCCGGCCGACGCCGGATCGTCCGGCGCGACGCCGTACAGGCGATCGACGAACAGGTCGCCGTCGTTCCGCACGTCCAGGGTCGGCGCCATGGCGGCGTCGAAGCCGGCCTTGCCGATCCCGGCGTGCGGGACCGAGAGCACCAGCGGCGTGTCGGGCGGCGCGCACACGCGGGCGTGGACCTGGAAGCTGGCCGCGGCGGCCTGGTTCGTCGACGGAGGAGTCACGCTTCCAAGTGTAGCGCCCGCCGGCCCGCGCTACAGGTGCAGCCGGAACCCCAGGTCCGCCACCATGCCGCCGGCGTTGCCCGACAGGCGATCGCCGTTCGACAGCCGGCCCACCGACACGCTGAGATACCGCACCCCGATCAAGAACTCACCCGGCCGCAGCGGCAGCGCCAGGTCGGTCCCCAGGCCCAGCACCCAACCGGCCGCCGAGCCGCTGGAGACGCCCGTCCCCAGCGACAGATCGGTGGTCGAGCTGGCCAGCCAGGTGACGCCCAGCAGTCCCGCCGCCGACAGCTCGACGGGCCAGCGCACCGGCAGGTGCATGCGCAACGAGGCCAGCAGCGGCAGCTGGTTCATCTCGGTCTGCAGCGTGTCCGTCTGGGCGGTGCTGGGCCCCGTCGGGACGGTGGCGTCGCTGTTCACCTCGCCGTGGATGTACCCGACGGACAGACCCACGCTGAACAGCCGCAACAATCCCCGCTGGGTGGGGTAGGGGATGGCCGCCTCGAGGAAGGCGGTCTGCCCGAACAGCCCGCCGAAGTTCGAGATCAGCCCGACCCGCGCCGTCGCGACGCGGGCAGGGGCGGTGTCCACTTCGATCTGCTGGCGCGCGCGCAGATCGGGATCGACGACGGCGTCGATCACCGCCGTGCGATCGTGCAGGGCCGGGTTGGGCGTGAACCTGGCCGCGTAGGCCCCGAACCGCGGGGGCGCCTCCGCGACCAGCACCCCGTCGTCGGCGGTGGTCCAGACGATGCGCGACGTGCTGGTGGGCGTTCCCCGCCGATCCGACACCTCCGCGATCAGCTGGACACTGGCGTGCCCGTCCGCCGCGACCCGGTCGCTCGATGCCGTCACACGCACGCTGGTCGGGGGCCCGCCGGTTATCAGCAGCTCGCGGCGTGTCTCGGCGTTCCCCAGCCGGGCATCGATCACCGTCTTCTCCCGACCCGACCAGGCGGCCGGCGCCGTTATGTGAGCCTGGACCGCGTCGTCGTCGCCCGCCACCTGCAGCGGGCGATCGTCCAGCGTCACCGCGACGCCGGCGACGGAGGTGTCGTTGTCCCAGCGGTCGCGGGCGGAGATCTCGATCGTCGCGGCCTCCGAGGAGCCCACCACCAGCTGAGGCAGGCTGGAGGTCACGATCAGCACCGCCGGCGGCCCGGGATGCAGCGCCACGGCTTCGGTGTGCTCCGAGCTGCCGTCGCTGGTCGACGCCGTCAGCTGCACGGCGCCCTCGGCGGCGTCGCGGGGCAGGGTCACCACGAAGCGCGCCTCGCCCGGGCCGCCCCCGGTGCGGCGCACGATGCCCAGCGAGGCGCGCAGATCGATATCCTCCGGCGCGGCGGCCACGCCCGTGGGCTCCACGGCCCACGCCCCCACCTCCAGCGTGGCGCCCGCCTCGGCGTCGGTCGGCGCGATCATCAGCACGCGCGGATAGTCGCGAATCTGCAGGTTGACCGGCATGTCCTTCTGACCGCCGAAGCGTCCCAGCGCCAGGGCTCGCCCCTGATCCACGCCCGGCGGCACGACGATCGGGATCGCCACCATCCCCGCGACGCTGGCGGTGACCGGTCCGAAGGACTGGCCCGCCACCTCCAGCGTCACGCTGGCTCTCGGCTCGGTGCGCAGGGGAAACGTGGTCGTCGCCGGCAGCGCGATGGTTGCCGTGGCGTGCAGGCGCGCGCCGGAAGACAGGATGACCTCGGTCGCCAGCAAGGCGGCCTGCGGAAACCGCTCTGACGGCACGTGGAAGACGCTGGTGAACGTGCCCGGCTGCCCGCCGGGTTGAAATGGGTCGAGGACGCCCACCGTGACCTGGGGCCGTCCGGCGCGGGCGCCCTGGGCGTCACAACCCGACAGCGTGGCGTCGACACGCACGTCGGTGTCCACCCCCAGCGTCAGGGTCGAACGCTCGGGAGTGAGCGACAGCGTGCATCCGGCGGCAGGCCGACCCAGCGGAGCGACCACGGGGCCAGGCGGGGAGGACGACGTCGCAGCGGCCGCTTCGCCCGCCGGCGGGCGCGGCGCTTCATCGGCGAAGGCCGGGCCGGCGGCCAGCCCGCAGACGACGGCCACGACGCCCGCGCCGGAGCGCACGCGGGCGCTGCTGCCGCGCAGGCCGGTGTCGATGCGACGGCGTCGTCGGTTCACGGCGTGGGACCGGAACCACTGCCCGGCGCGGCGGGGAGGGTCAGCTTGAACACCGTCACCGCCGACTCGGGCCAGTTCCCCGGCGCGTCGAGCAGCGCCAGCGTGCCGCCCGCGGCGCGGGCGATCTCGCGGCTGACGGCCAGCCCCAGACCGGTCCCCGCCTCGGGACCCTTCGTGGTGAAGAAGTCCTCGAACAACCGATCGCGGGCCGAGCGGGCCACGCCCGAACCGTTGTCGGCGACCAGGAGCTCGATGGTGGGGACCGCGACGTCGTCCGCCAGGCGCACCTTGACCTGGATGATCGGGTTGGGACGGCCGGCCAGCGCGTCGAGCGCGTTCGACAGCAAGTTCACCAGGATCTGCTCCAGCTCGGCCGGCGCGATGGCAGCGGCGGGCAGGTCGGGCGCGAACTCGCTGCGAAAGGTCACGCCCTTGCGGAACCGCCAGTCCAGCAGCGCCGCCACCCGCAGCAGGATCGGCGACACGGCGGTCACCCGCTCGACGTTGCGGGCCGCCGGCACCGACAGGTGCCGCAGATCGCTCACCAGCGTCGTCAGCCGCTCGGACTGCGAGACGATGTGGCGGGCGAAGTCCAGCACCTCGTCCCGGTCCACCTGGCCGCGATCCAGCAGCAGCTGGGCCAGGCCCTTGATCGCGAACAGCGGCTGCCGCAGCTCGTGGTTCATCTTGGCGGCGAAGCGACCGAACTCGGCCAGCCGGCCCGCCGCGGCCAGCAGCTCGCGCAGCCGGCGGTTGTCGGCCTCCAGGGCCAGCACGCGCTCGCGCGACGGCAGGCCCACCTCGTCGGCGGCCTCCCCTTGCGAAGCAGACGGGTCGGTCGGCTGGACGGTCATTTTTTCCACAGCTCCACGGGGACGGGGGACAGGTCCGGCGGTCGGGTGGCGATCTTCTTGATCTCGCGGCGCTCGCTCTTCGACCGTCCGGCGACGTCTTCTACCTCGACCTCGACCGGGTTCGGACCGGTGTGCATGGCGATCGACGCCGCGAAGTGCCCGGCGTCGTCGATGCTGGCCGGCGCGCCGTTCACCCGCACCAGGGAGCCCGGTCCGACCTTGCCGGTGATGGGCAGCTTTTCCTCGTGCCGCTCTCCGCTGGGCCAAGCCACGGTCAGCAGCACGTCCTCGGCGATCTTCTCCGGATCGCGGGGGGGAGCGCCCGGCTCGGCCCGCGTCTCGTGTCCGGCCGTCACGGTGACGGCGCGACCGGCGGCCTCGAAGCGGGTGGCGCCCTCGGTGGTGGCGACGGCGACGCGCCCGTGCTCGTCGGCGGTGACGATGAACCGCGCCGGCTGCGCGTCCAGGTTCGCGGTGCGCGTGTGCGCGGCGGTGATGGCCACGTTGTCGCCGGTGCGGCCCACGTGGGCCAGCAGCTTGCCGCGCCGCAGGTCGACGCTGGCGCTGTCGCCCGAGATGCTGTCCAGGCGGATCTCGACCCGGTCGCGCAGCTCGATCTCCGTCGCCGGTCCCCGCTTCAGCAAGGCGCGGCCCAGCGTCGTCCGCACCACGTCGTCCTGGGTCAGCACGTCCCCGGGCTTCACCAGCGTCCAGACGCCGCCCCGCATGACCTCGACCCGGCCGCTGGTCTCCGCGACCTGGAAGATCCGGCTCTCGACCTGGGGCTGGAAGGGAGGCGCCGACACACCGCCTCCCGCAGCCGCCGGCGTCGCGGACGGTCCCGGCATCCCGCCGCCGACCGGCCGGGAGAAGCGCAACGCCCCCAGCGCCAGCGCCGCCACGACGACGCCGCCGAACGCGGGCAGCACCCAGCGCGGGCGGGCAGGCGGGCGCGGCGGAGCGGGCGTGCTCATGCGAGGTGAGCGCGGCCCCCGTCCGCCGGGAACGTCATGGTGAAGGTGGTGCCTTGGCCGACCGCGCTCTCGACGCGGATCGAGCCGCCGTGATCCTCGATGGTCTTGTGGACCAGTGACAATCCCAGCCCGACGCCGCTCCAGTCGTCCTTGGTGGTGAAGAACGGATCGAAGATTCGCGGTATGTCCGCGGGCTTGATACCGCGGCCGGTGTCGGTGATCGCCACGCGGGCCAGCGCGCTGTCCGGCGCGGTGAGCTCCACGGTCAGGGTGCCTCCGTTCGGCATGGCCTTCAGGGCATTTTGCAGCAGTTGCATGAAAGTTTCCTGCAGCTGCGTGGAATTCCCCCTGACCGCCGGGACGTCCGGGGCGAAGCGACGCACGATCTCGATGCCGGCGTCCGCCATCTTCCGTGGTCCGCACAGCTGGATGGCGTCCTCGATGACCGCCGACAGCTGCAGCGTCTGGAAGTCCTCGCCGGCCTCGCGCTGGGCGAAGCGCAGCAGGTTCGACACGATGCCGCGAATGCGCAGCGCCTGTTGCTCGATGTCCTTCACCAGCACGCGGGCCGGATGGATGCCGGGCAGATCCGCCAGCAGCAGCTGCGCCAGCCCCAGCACCCCGGCCAGCGGGTTGTTGATCTCGTGCGCCACGCCCGAGCCCAGCCCACCGAGCGCGGCCAGGCTGCGCGAGCGCAGCAACAGATCCTGCGCCTGGCGCAGCTCCTCGGTCTTGTCGCGGACGCGCTTCTCCAGCGTCTGGTTCCAGCCCTGGATCTCGTCGTTCTGTCGCAGGATCTCGCGGCGGGCCCCGTCCAGCGACGCCGCCATGGCGTTGAACGCTTCCGCCAGGTCGCCCAGCTCGTCGTGGGCCTGGATGGCCAGCTTCACGTCCAGGTTGCCGGTCGCGATCTCGCGCGAGCCGCGCGCCAGCTCCGCCACCCGATCCGCCAGCCTCCGCGCCAGGAAGCGCGCCGCGATGGCCCCCACCAGCGCCGACACGGCGATCCACAGCAAGGTGGCGATGCGGATACGGCTGACCGGAAGCAACGCCGCCGCCAGCGTCTTCTCGACCAGGATCCCGAACGGGTAGGGGGTCGCGGGTACGAAGGCGCCGATCACGGGGCCCGCGTAGGTGACGTACTCTCCGACCAGCTCGGTGGTGGGCAGCGCCGCGGTCAACGGGCCTTGCGCCGGTTCGGGCGCGACCGGGCCGTTCGGCGTCGCCTGCGGCGCCAGCAGCCCGCCGTTGCGGCCAGCCCGGCCCATCCCGATCAGCCGCGCGTGCGTGTCGACCAGCTTCACCTCGGTGTCGTCCGTGCCCAGCCCCTCGACGTGCGCGATCAGGCCACGCATGGTCACCTCGGCGGCCAGGATGCGGCGCGCCCCCGCGACCGTCTGCGTGAAGGCGACCGCCAGGACGACGTGCGGCGTCTGGACGGGCCCCCCGATGAACACGGGGCCCACGGCCCAGCCGTGCGCCAGCGCGCCGGCGACCGGCGCCATCTCGACCAGGGCGTCGACGTCGGCGGCATGCATCGGCTCGTGCTCGCGCAGCGACTCGTACCGTTCGGGGTTGTCCAGGTAGGCAGGCTCACCCACCAGGCGCGCGCCGTCGTCGAACAGGGCCACCGCCGTGAACGCGTTGCTCTGGTGGTAGACCAGCTGAAGGAACTTCGCCACGCCTTCGCGGGTGGGTGCGCCGTTCCCGTCGGCGCGCGTCAGATCCAGGACGCGGGAGTCCACCCGCAGCGTATCGACCAGATGGTCCAGCTCGGAGGAGACGTGCTGCGCCACCTGACGGGCGATCTGCAGCTCGCTCTGGTCGACCGCGGCCCGCACCGCCTGCTGGCCGATGCGGTACGACGAGTACCCCACGATGACCAGCGGGATCAGCGACACGCCCAGTGCCAGCAGGGTCAGCTTCGCCAGGAGACGAGGGCGAATCATTCAGTTAGCCGCCGGCAGGCACGCGGGTGAGACCGACGCTTCGTCGTTCGTGTACGTGAACGCCCCCGCCAGCTGACCCAGCCCCGTCACCGGATCCGAAGCCCAGACCGTCACCGGTCCCGCTTCGCCAGGCGGCAGACAACCGACCACCTTGTCGTCACCCGCATACGACGGGCTGGAGAGCGGGACCGACGTCTCGAACGTCTTGCCGAAGGAGATGGTCACCCCCTCGAGCAGGTCATTGCCTGCGATCGTCACCAGCAGGCCACCGTCGACCGACCCGCTGGCGGGCTGGATCAGGCGGGGATTGGGGGGCGCGATGTAACGATAGGGCGAGGGACCGTCGCCCACGCCGGCCATGGTCTGCACCGAGACCGTGGCGGCGTGCGCCAGGGGATTTCGCGGGGTGAACCCCACGATGGTCCCCGAGTCGCGCACGTCGCCGCCGATGCGGTTGTCGGGGGCGTACCCGACGATCGCGTTGGTGTCGATGAACGCCTTGGCGTCCGGCGCGAAGTAGGCCCCATGAATGATGAGCGGTTGCTGTCCGGCCAGCGCGCCGTAGGTCCGCTCGAAGGAAACGATCTTGGGCACGTTCGCCACGGTCAGGGCGACGGTCACCGGCGCGCTGTTCATGGCCACGTCGACCGCCACGACATTGAACGAGAACGGGACCCCCAGGCCGTTCGCGGGATCCAGCGGCGCGATGGGGAAGCTGGCGGTGCAGCTGATCTGACCGGGCAACGCGTTCGTCAAGGGCTGCGGGGGCAGCGGGCACGAGCCCATCACGTTGTTCGAGGCGAACCAGTTCACGGCCGCCAGCTGGCCGAAGCCGTCGTCGACCCGCAGGGTGGCCGTCACGATCGTGGTCTTGTCGCCGACGCCCAGGGTGGACCCGGGCTGCGGCATGTCCACGGTCACCACCGGTGGGACGGTGTCGGGGCCCAGCTCTTGAAACGCCGCGTGCTGCAGCACCGAATGACCGTTGGGCGGGGTCACGCGCAGGGCGTACGCGCCCGGCGCCAGATTGGCCGGGACCGTGGCCAGAAATGACTGTCCGGTCACCCCGGCGACGGAGGTGATGGGCCCCAGGTCTACCCAGGGGGGCAACCCCAGATCGTCACCCACCAGCGCCATGTGCAGCGTGCCGTCGTCGTAGGAGGCGTTCTCGCCGTCGATGTCGACGACCAGCCCCGCCCGCAACATCTGCGCGTCGACGATGATCGGCACCGCGACATCCGAGTACGCGGCGCTGGGTGTCACGGTCTCGATGACGGGCGTGGGGCCGAGATCGCTGCACGCCAGCAGGGGCACCGCCATCATCGACGTCAACGCGATGGCCCCGCCTCGGGCGGTCGCTCGGAGACCGCCTTTCGCGGTCTTGCGAAGACCGCCTTTCGCGGTCAATCGAAGAACGCCTCCGTGCGGATCTGCTTCTTTCGATCGACGCCCAGCGCGATCAGCGCCTTCTTCGTGTCGACGATCATCGCCCCGTTCCCGACCAGGTAGAACGTCGGCGCGCGCAGGCTGGGCAACAGATCGATCATCGCCTGCGTGATTCGCCCCTGGCCCCCCTCCCAGGCGGGCGGCGGCGCGGTCAGGAAGATGCGCAGCTCGACGTGCGCCTGGCGGCACAGCTCCTCGATCTCGGCGCGCGCGAACAGATCGGATTCGTGGCGGGCGCCCCAGAACAGCAGCCGGCGCCCCTCGATGGGCCGATGGACCAGCTCGCCCAGCATCGGCAGCACGGCCGCCAGCCCGGTGCCGGTGGCCCCGAAGACCGTGTCGCCCGGGTGCTCGGAGTCGAGCACGAAGAAGCCGTGCGGCCCCGTCATCCGCACCTCGGCGCCCACCGGCAGGTTCAACAGGAAATCGGTGGCCGTCCCCTCCGGGATGGCGCGGATGATGAACCGCAGGCGGTCACCGGCGCTGCTGGGCGAGGCGATGGAATAGCTGCGCTTCAACGGTACGCCCGCCGCGTCGTTTCCGATGTGCAGCGACACGAACTGCCCGGCCTGGAACGGCAGGTGCGGCGGATCCCGCATGGCGAAGACGAGATCGACGACCCCTGCGCCGACCGCCGTGCGTGAAGCCAGGACGGCCGTCAGGGGCCCGGCCTTGATGGCAGAGGGCGACGGGGGCATCGCCCAATAGTACCAAGCCTGCCGGGAAAAGAACCTTCAGGCGCGGTTTTGATAAACGCCCGAACTATGCGCCCGTGCTAGGTTCCCGGCCATGCTGCGAACCCCTTCCTCGCAAGAATCCCAGGCGGCGCCCCGGGCGACGGCCGCCGCCATGATCGCCCTCACCACGGGGTTGCTGGCGCTCGGCGGGTGTCCGAAGAAGGACGACTCGCCCAAGGCCTCGGGCCTGGCGCCCAGCGCCGCCCCGAACGTCCCCGTGGCCGCTGCTCCGCCGCCGGCGGTCCCGGCGCCGGTCGGTGCGCCGGCCGAGCACCCCCCGGCGGCGCCCGCCGCCGCGACCGGCGCCACCATCACCGGTCACATCACGCTCAGCCCCGCCCTGAAGAAGGGCGTCACCTCGAACGACGTCGTCTACCTGACCGCGCGCCGGATGCCCGACACGCCGGGCACGCGCGGCTCGCTGGTGGCGGTGAAGCGCTTCATGGCCCGCGACCTGCCCATCCCGTTCACGCTCAGCGAGGCGGACATGATGTTCAAGAACGGCAGCTTCGAGGGCCTGCTGCAGCTGACCGTCCGGATCGACAAGGACGGCGACCCCATGACGCACAAGAAGGGCGACCTGTACGGCGTGCTCGACAACGTCAAGGTGGGCAGCAGCGGCGTGGACGTGAAGGCCACCGACGTGCAGAAGGAAGACGAGAACCTGGGCGGCGGCGGTCCCATGCAGGGTTCCGCGCCGGGGATGCCGGCAGGACATCCTTGAACGGACGCGCGCAAACGCGTATGTCTGTGGCCCGAAAACCTGGTTTCCCCCTGCGACCGAGACCCTGAAAACGGAGAGCCGATGCCCGACTACAAGAAGCTGCGCGACATGGTCAGTCACCGTGTGACGTTCGAGTACGACTCCGGGGCCAAGGTCGTCGGCTACCTGGCCTCGTGCGCCCCCGCCACCGGCCCGGTCCAGATGGTGGTCCTGTCGAAGGTGCAGATGCTGGACAACAGCAACGGCCTGATGGCCCGCTACGACGAGCTGCCCCTGGTCCCGAACGGGCTGCTCTCTTTCCGCGTGACCGAGGGTCCGCTCTGAACCTGGCGGGCGGCTCTTGCAGCAGGGCCGACATCCCGGCGCATCGCCGCCGGTCGTGAAGCGCGCCGGTGCCGTGGTGCACGGGCGGGTCCAGGGCGTGGGTTTCCGCGCGGCCACGCACGAGACCGGCCGCCGCCTGGGCCTGGACGGCTGGGTCCGAAACCGCCCCGACGGCACGGTCGAGGTGCGCGCGCAGGGCGACCCGCATACGCTGGAGCAGTTCCACGATTTCCTGCGCCATGGTCCCCGCATGGCGCGCGTCACGAACGTAGATTGGTTCTGGGAGGCGCCGGCGGACGACCTGGGGCCTTTCGAGATCAAGTAGGCTGACGGCCGTCTGCTGGCGGTCCGGGCCGTTTCCATGAGGAGGTTCGCATGAGCTCTTCCGAGGAAGTTGGTGTCATCCAGTCGGTGTCCCGCGAAGTGCGCCGGTTTCCCCCGCCGGCCGCCGCCAAGGCGCGCGCGCTGATCGACGAGGCGACGTACGACCGGCTGTACAAACGCTCCGTGGAAGAGCCCGAGGCGTTCTGGGCCGAGCAGGCCGAGGCCGAGCTGACCTGGACGAAGAAATGGGACAAGGTCCTCGACTGGCAGCCGCCGTTCGCGCGCTGGTTCGACGGCGGCGAGCTGAACGTCTCGGCGAACTGTCTGGATCGGCAGCTGGCGAAGCGCGGCGACAAGACCGCCATCCTGTGGGAGGGCGAGCCGGGCGAGATCCGCAAGATCAGCTTCCGCGAGCTGCACGCCGAGGTGAGCAAGTTCGCGAACGTCCTGAAGTCCCTGGGCGTCAAGGCGGGCGATCGCGTCGCCATCTACATGCCGATGATCCCCGAGGCCGCCGTGACGATGCTGGCCTGCACGCGCATCGGAGCCACGCACACCATCGTCTTCGGCGGGTTCTCGGCGGACTCGCTGCGCGACCGCATCAACGACTGTGGCGCCAAGGTGTGCGTTACCGCCGACGGCGGCTATCGTCGCGGCAAGGTCGTGCCGCTGAAGGCGAACGTCGACAAGGCGGTGGCGCAGACGCCCACCATCGAGCGCTGCGTGGTGGTCCGCCGCACCGGTGAAGAGGTGGCCTTCGACGCCAAGCGCGACGTCTGGTGGCACGAGCTGATGGCGAAGGCCGATCCGGTCTGCCCGGCGGCCAGCCTGCCCGCCGAGCACCCGCTGTTCATCCTGTACACCTCGGGCACCACCGGGAAGCCCAAGGGGATCGTGCACACCACGGGCGGTTACCTGCTGGGCGCCCACCTGACCACGAAGTACGTCTTCGATCTGCACGAGGACGACGTCTACTGGTGCACCGCCGACATCGGCTGGGTCACCGGCCACAGCTACGTCGTCTACGGCCCGCTGTCGAACGGCGCCACCACGGTGATGTACGAGGGCGCGCCCGACGCGCCCGACAAGGACCGCTTCTGGGACATCATCCAGCGGCACAAGGTGACGGTGTTCTACACGGCGCCCACGGCGATCCGCGCCTTCGTCCGCTGGGGGAACGAGTACCCCAACAAGCACGACATGTCGTCGCTGCGCGTGCTGGGCTCCGTCGGCGAGCCCATCAACCCGGAAGCCTGGATCTGGTACAACGAGATCATCGGCAAGGGCCGCTGCCCCATCGTCGACACCTGGTGGCAGACGGAGACGGGCGGCATCATGATCACGCCGCTGCCGGGCGTCACCACCACCAAGCCGGGCAGCTGCACCAAGCCGTTCTTCGGCGTGGTCCCCGAGATCGTGAAGCGCGACGGCACGCCCTGCGCGCCCGAGGAGGGCGGCTTCCTGATCCTGCGCAAGCCGTGGCCGTCGATGTTGCGCGGGATTCACGGCGATCCCGAGCGGTACCAGAAGCAGTACTGGAGCGACGTCCCCGGCGCCTACTTCACGGGCGACGGCGCCCGGCGCGACAAGGACGGCTACTTCTGGGTCATGGGCCGCGTCGACGACGTGCTGAACGTCGCCGGGCATCGGCTGGGCACGGCCGAGATCGAGAGCGCGCTGGTGTCGCACCCGAACGTGGCGGAGGCGGCCGTGGTCGGGCCGCCCCACGAGCTGAAGGGGCAGGGCATCTGCGCCTTCGTGACGCTGAAGGCGGGCGTGACGGTGACGCCCGAGCTGAAGAAGCAGCTGTCGGACCACGTGGCGCGCGAGATCGGCGCGCTGGCCCGACCGGACGACATCCGCTTCACGGAGGCGCTGCCCAAGACGCGCTCGGGCAAGATCATGCGCCGCCTGTTGAAGGAGATCGCGACCACCGGCGTCGCGAAGGGCGACGTGACCACGCTGGAGGACATCAACGTCCTTTCCCGGCTGTCCGCCGCCCGTGACGAAGAGTAGCGGGCGCTGACTCGTCCTTCAGGGCCGCGTGCCGGCAGGTCTTCAGCCCGCACCGGCCCAGGAGGACGGGCATCACCCGGCCCTCGGTGATCAGCTCGAAGTGCCCGTACTGCGAGCGCAGGCACAGCAGCTTCGCCCCGCGCGCGGTGCGCGACAGGTCCGTGATGGCGCCGGGGATGCGGGGCAGGGTGACGGCGTAGGGCAGGTGCTTGACGAACGGGTCGGCCCACCTGGCCGTGCCCTTCACGACCAGGGTCATGCGGTTGACGCGCTCGCGGGCCAGCCAGTCCAGAAAGTCGGGCTCGTTGCCGTACAGCGCGTCGATGAGGATCAGGTGGTGCAGCGCCGGCTCGTCCAGCCACGGCACCAGCGTGCGGTACGCGCCCGAGTGCCCGGCGACCACCAGCGGGCCCGCCGGCTCCTTGATGCGCGCCATGCGGAACACCACCGTCAGCAGGCGGCGCAGCGACGTCCAGGACGGCTTCTCCTCGGGCGCGGCCGGGGCCTCCGGCGCGATGAACAGGGCGTTGCGGCGGCTGGCGGCGAACTGTTCGGCCAGCTTGTGCTCGTACCAGGCCTCGTCGATGTGCGTGTAGTAGCCGTGGACGTAGACGACGACGCCCGCCGTCTTGCGATCGAACCCGGGCGGTCGGAACAGGTGAACGGGGCCGTGGTTCGTCTCCAGGCGCATGTGGCTGCCGCCCGCCTCCTGCTCGATGGCCACGCGGCCCGTCAGCGGCGCGTGCAGGGGGATGGCCCGCGACTCGGGCCTGGCCTTGCGCACGGGGTTTGCCGGCGGCCGCGAGGCTGGCTTCGCCGTCACCGCGTGCGTCGCCCCGTTCGACGCCGCGGCCTGGTCGTCGCTCTTCGTCCCTGTCGCCGCCCTGGGCTCCGTCTTGTCGCCATCGCTGGCCTCCGCCGTGTCATCCGCCGTCGCGTTCGCCGCCGGCTCCGCCTGGACACCGCCAAGCAACAGGATGAGCAGCAGCGTCGCGTTCACTTGACCCGCGTCACTGCTTGGCCACGCGCCGGGTGATCAGGAGGTGGTCGTGGTTGCTCGCGTCCGGGTAGCCGAACCGGAACGCCAGCGGCTGCGCCTTCTCGGCCCACAACTTTCGGAACACCTCGGTGGGACGGATACCCCCGCCCAGGAACGGGCCGTCGAAGCGGCCGTACGGGATCTGCTCGAAGCCGTTGGCGACGGCGTCCTCGGTGGGGATGCCCGTGCTGTCGGAGATCATCCACACCATGTTCCGCAGCAGGTAGTTGCGGATCTGCCCGAACTCCTTCCACCACAACAGGTAGCTGGCCGCCTTGGTGATGGCGGCCACCTGGCCCTTCGCCTCCAGGTGGCGCAGCACGCCCGGATCGGCCTTCAGGTGCGTGTCGTCCAGGTTGGCCGCGATGTGACGGAAGATGCGGCGCGGCCCGCCGCCCCGGGGCATGAACTCGATCTCCATGTTCGCGAAGGCCGCCCGCCGCGCCTTGGGCTCGCCGGTGGGATCCAGATCGGCCTGGGTCAGGTACAGCAGCGTCCCGTTGCGATCGATGCGGAAGAAGCGCACGGCGACGGGATCCAGCTGGTTCATCTCCAGCGCCACCAGCGCGTAGGTCAGATCGCCGGGCAGCTTGCTCTTCGCCATCTTGTTCATGTCGACGGTCTTCGAGTGGCCGTAGTGAAAGAGGTGGTTCACCTTCTCGCGCACCTCGGCCAGCATCGGCTCGAGGTCCAGCGAGGTCAGCGCGTCCACGCTGCGCGGATCGCCGGCCGGCTCGAGCGACAGCGTCGTGATCTCGGTGGCCTTGGGGAACGTGACCAGCGCCGTCAGCAGATCGCCGCCGCCGAACGGGTAGACCACGGTGGGCGGCAGGTCGCGCGGCACCACCCGCGCCAGAAAGGGCTGGGCCTGCGTCAGCCACAGCTGCCGCCAGCGCTCTTGCAGGGCGGCGAGCTGCGTGCAGTGGCTCTCGATGACGCGGGGATCGAAGCGCTCGGGCAGCGCCCCGACGGGCGAGCAGGCCGCCACGTGCGCCAGCGTGCGCGCGTACGAGGTGAAGTCGAGCGCGTTCTCGGCCAGCGCGGCGGGCGGCGGCGCCGCAGCGGCAGGGGGCTGCGGGAGGGGCGCGGCCGCGGCCGTTCCGGGCGCCCCCACGACCTGCGCGGCGGGGCTCGAGTCGGGCTGAGGAGGCGGCGGGGGGAGGGGACCAAGTGAGGCGGCCGCCACCGAAACTTGCAGGACGGCGGCGCCAAAAACAGTACCGAGTATCACGCGCCAACTATACACTCTCGCCCGGTGACCTCCGAGAAACGCGGCCTTGGTGTGTGGTCGGGTGTGGGGCTGGTGGTCGCGAACACGGTCGGGGTCGGCGTCCTCACCAACACCGGCTACATGGCGGGGCGCCTGGGCCCGGCAGAGATCCTGCTGGCCTGGCTGGTGGGCGGCGTGATGGCGCTGGCGGGAGCGCGCAGCTACGCGGCGATCGCCGCGGCCATCCCGCGGTCCGGGGGCGAGTACCGCTACCTCTCGGATCTGTGGCATCCGGCGCTCGGCTCGCTGGCCGGATGGACCTCGCTGCTGGTCGGCTTCTCGGCGCCGGTGGCGCTGGCGGCCTCCACGGCCGGGCCGTTCTTCTCGACGCTGATGCCGGGGGTGAGGCCCCTGTTCGTATCCGTGGCGGTGATCCTGCTGGCCACCGCGTCGCAGGCCATCGACATGCGCTGGTCGAAGACCACCCAGAACGTGTTCGCCCTGGTGAAGGCCGTGCTGCTGGGCGGCTTCATCGTGGGCGGCCTGGCGTTCGGCCACAACGCCTGGCCGACCTGGAAGGCGCCCGAGGCGACCGGTGGTTTTCCCCTGCGCCCGTTCGCGGTGTCGCTGGTGTACATCGCGTTCGCGTTCAGCGGCTGGAACACCGCCATCTACGCCGCCGAGGAGTTCCGCGAGCCGCGCCGGACGGTGCCGCTGGCCATGCTGATCGGCACGTTCATCGTGGCGGCCGTGTACCTGGCCGTGAACTGGATCTTCGTCGCGAACCTTTCGGGTGACCGGTTGGTGGGCTGGCTGAAGGAAGACACCTCCCGCATCACGCTGGCCCACCTGCTGATCGGCGAGCTGGCCGGGAAGGGGGTGGCGCGCCTGGCGTCGCTGTTCGTGATCCTGTCGCTGGTGTCGTCGGTGATCTCGATGACGATGGTGGGACCGCGCGTCTCGGCGGCCATGGCGCGCGAAGGCTTCCTGCCGCGCGCGCTGGCCGGCGGCGACGGCCGCCCCCCGTTCGGCTCGGTGCTGCTGCAGAGCGGGCTGGCGCTGGTCCTGCTGGCCACCCACGGCTTCGAGGAATTGCTGCGCTCGGTGGGCTCGATCCTGACCCTGACCTCGGGCCTGACCGTGGCGGCGCTGCTGCGTCTGCGCTTCACGCGCCGGCAGGTGACGCGCCCGTCCTGGCCGCTGGTCACGGCGGCGCTGGTCTATCTGATCGGCTCCGGCTGGATGCTGTACTTCACGCTGACGGAGGCGCCCCACACGCTGATCTGGCTGGCGGTGGTCGCGCTGGCCGCCGGGACCGCCTACCTGGTCGCGCGGCGTCGCAAGACCGCCGTCAGCTGATCACCGCGCCGGCGCGCTGCCGCCGGATCGTCGTCTCGCGGCGCTCACGACGCCTCGGCCGGGCCGGTGGCCTCGAGCTCCTTCTTCCTCTTCATCGATCGCGCCACCAACTCGGACACGTTCAGCACCTGGACCTTGTCGGTGGCGTTGCGATCGTTGACCCCGTCCGTGAGCATGATCGTGCAGAACGGGCAGGCCGTCGCCACCGTGTCCGCGCCGCTGGCCAGCACCTCGTCGACGCGGTTGTGATTCACCCGCGTCCCCAGCTTCTCCTCCATCCACATCCGTCCGCCGCCGGCGCCGCAGCAGAAGCCGTTCTCGCGGTTGCGCGGCAGCTCGATGCGGGCGTCCGTCGTCGGCACCGCGTCCAGCACGTCGCGCGGGGCGTCGTACTCGCCGTTCCAGCGCCCCAGGTAGCAGGGATCGTGCAGGGTCACCGCCTTGCCCTGCGTCTTGGTGGCGTCCATCTGGATCTTCCCCGCCGCCACCAGCTCGCGGATCAGCTGGGTGTGGTGCCGCACCTCGAAGTTGCCGCCCAGCTGCGGGTACTCGTTCTTGATGGTGTGCAGGCAGTGCGGGCAGGCGGTGATCACCTTCTTCACCTTCTTCGCGTTCATGTTCTCGACGTTCTGCTGCGCCTGCATCTGGTACAGCATCTCGTTGCCCGACCGGCGGGCCGGATCGCCGGTGCAGCCTTCCTCGAGGCCCAGCACGGCGAAGTCCACGCCACCCTCTTTCAGGACGTCGACCAGCGCCAGCGTCTGCTTCTTGATCCGGTCGTCGTAGGCGCCCGCGCAGCCGACCCACAGCAGGTATTCGGCGTCGGGCTTGTCGTCCAGCGTCGGCACGTCGTGGCCGGTCGCCCAGTCCATGCGCTTGTCGGCGCCGATGCCCCAGGGGTTGCCGTTGCGCTCCAGGTTGGTGAAGGTGCGCGCCAGGTCCGGGGGGACCTTCTCCTGCACCAGCACCAGGTTCTGCCGCTCCTGGATGATCTTCTCGGGGTGTTCGATGAACACCGGGCAGACCTGCTGGCAAGCGCCGCAGGTGGTGCAGGCCCACAGCGCGTCCTCCGAGGTCCGCGTCCCGATGAGGGGGATGATCTCGCCGGCCTTGGCGGCCGCCTCCTTGCCGTGCTGGAACGTCTCCAGGATGCGGTCCAGCGGGCCCCGGTTCAGCCGCGACTTCAGATCGTCACGGATGTCGTGGATCACCTGCATGGGCGACAGCGGCTTGCCCGTGTTGTAGGCGGGGCACGAGTTCGTGCAGCGCGCGCACTCGGTGCAGGCGAAGCCGTCCAGCAGCGACCGCCAGGTGAAGTCCTTGTAGTCGGACACGACCCCGGTCTGGGTCATGTCGTCGGCCTCCAGGTTCAGCTTGGCGACGATCCCCCGCTGGTCCAGGTTGCGGAAATAGATGTTCGGCAGCGCCGCGATGATGTGGCTGTGCTTCGAGTAGAGCAGGTAGTTCAGGAACGCCAGCACGGTGAAGACGTGGACCCACCACAGCACCTCGGCGCCGGCCGTGGCCGCCCCCGGAGACACGCCCGCCAGCCCCTGGCCCAGCAGCGCCGACATGGGGAAGCCCGGCTCGGGCGCGCCGGCCGCCACGCCGCGCAGGGCGTGCACGCCCAGGTGCGTGAGCATCAGGGTGGCGATGGCGCCCAGGATGGCGGCGGCGTCCCGGCTCATCGGGATCAGGCGCGGCTGCAGCACTACCCGCCGGAACACCGCGAAGACCAGCGTCACCAGCACCAGCACGTTGGCGACGTCCATCATGGCCCACAGGGCGTGGGCGACCGGGTCGCCCAGGAGCGCCGCCAGCGAGAACGACGGGAACAGGCCCTGGATCAGCGTCTCGGTGGTGCCGATCGTGATCACGATGAAGCCCCAGAAGATCAGGAAGTGGTAGCGGCTGCCGATGGCGGTCACCAGCCGCTGGGCGCGGGCGGCGGGGATGGCCGCCCGCTCGATCACCTTCTTCTGGCCGAAGAAGAACGCCATCACCGAGCCCAGCCGCTGCCCGGGCCGGTCGCTCAGGTCCTTGGGCCGGCCGGCGAAGATCAGGCGGCCAAAGCGGCGCAGCGTCCAGGCGAAACCGGCGATGGATGCCAACAGGAGAGCGGCGAACAGGGCGCGCTTCATCGTCCGGCGATCGTAGCGCAGCGCCGGGCAGGCGCTAATTCCTGCTGCGGCCATCGGCTGGCGCAGGCGGGCGCGCAGTTGGCGGCCACAAAAGGAAGAGGTAAGAACGGCGCATGCCTTTCGACAAAGATCTGGTGGCGCTGCTCGCCTGTCCGAAGTGCCACCAGTCGCTGCGCCTGACCAACGACGACGCGGGCTTCGTGTGCGAGGCCTGCCGGCTGCTGTACCCCATCGAGGACGGCATCCCGAACTTCCTGGTCGAGGAGGCCAAGCCCCTGACCCCGTAGCGACGGAGATCCGTTTTCTTGCGACCCTGGCTGCCGCTACTAACATCGACGCATGAAGGCCGATCGGCAACACCATCGCGCAGGAGCAGGGGGCGACCGGAGGACACCGGCCAGCAGCGACGCGGACCGGCGCAACGCCAACCGGACATCGGCGACCTTCGGGGTCTCGGAAGAGGACGGCTCGCGTATCCACCTGTGTCAGGCCGAGGACATCGCGATCGGCGGGATCACCATCAAGCACGCCGACGGCCTGTCGCACGACCTGCGCACCGAGGTCGCCCTGCGCTTCGCCCTGCCGGGCTCGACCGAGCAGATAGAGGCACGCGGCGAGATCGTCTCGGACGCCAAGGCCGGGAAGTTCCGCCGCACGGGGGTGCGCTTCATCGCCGTTCGCCCCGAGCACCAGCAGCTGATCGCCGCCTACTGCCGGCGCACCAGCTGAGCCCTCCGTTCGTCTAGCCCTCGCCCACCAGGATGGGGCGGCGCAGGACGTCGCGCCGGGGCCGTGACGTCGTCAGCAGCCGGGCCAGCCCCCAGGCGCTCACGAACTCGCCCTCGATGCCCAGGCCGGGCAGGTTCTCGCGCCCCACGACGTACAGGTTCTTGATGCCCAGCGCGCCGTGACCGATGCCCACCGGGTCGAAGGACCGCACGTGCTCGGCGCTGTACACCGGCGCCATGGGCTGCGCGGCGATCGGCATCGGCTTGCCCTGGCCACCGGGCAGCTCCGGCGGCAACCCGTCGTGGGGGGACGCCAGCACCAGCAGGTGCCGATCGAAGAACGGCATCAGGCGGCCCAGCTGCTCGCGCATGCGCGCGCGCAGCGCGGCCAGGTGGCCCGGCCCGGCCTCGACCGCGGCGGCGGGCACCAGGGCCTCGACCCACACCGGCACGCGGTCCGGCTCGCGCGGGTTCACCTGCCCCACGGTGACCGCCAGCGTGTTCTCCTCCAGCGGCGCCCGCTTCGCGTCCGCGATCACGAACACGCGCGCGCCCATCCCCTCGGGCAGGGCCTCGGGGCGGACCAGCAGCGCCAGCGTGTAGCGGTAGCAGACCGGACGCAGCGCCTGCGCGGCGTCGCGCGCGCGCCGGGTGGGCGACTCGCCCAGCAGGGGCAGGGCGCTGGCCGCGGGCGCCGCCCACACCAGGGTCTTGCAGCCGATCGTCTCGTCGCGCGGCCGCACCCGTAACCCCACCGCCTTTCCCCGCTGCAGCACGATCTCGACGGGCAGCACCTTCTCACGGCGCTCGCCCGAGAACGTCTCGATCTTCTCGAGGAACAGCCCCCACAGGCCCGCCTCGGCCCCGTCGATGCGATGCTGGCCCCGTCGCGCCTCGAGAAAGGCGCGCGCCAGCGTCACCGGTCCCAGGTCACCCGGCCCAAGCGCACCGCCCAGCACGGCGGTGGCGGCCACCACCGCGCGAAACGGATGCCGGCTGTCCAGCCCCGCCAGCGCGTCCGCGCCCGGCCGGGGCAGCTGCGACTCGAAGCGGCTCATCTCCCGCCGTTCCCAGAACCCTTCGGCGGGGATGGTCATCTCCGTCGCCAGCAGGGGATCCACCGGCGCGCTGATCTTCTCCAGCCCCGCGACGGCCTCCTCGATCGATGCGTGCTCCTTCGGCCACTCGCGCTCGAGCTCGCGGCGGAACGTCGCCTGATCGGGCGTGACGTCGAACCGGTGGCGGGGCAGGGCCACCTGGAAGCCCCCGCCGATCGGCTGCGCCCGGCGGCGCATCACCTGGACCAGGCCCAGCTCTTTCAGGACCCGGTCCAGCGCCGGCGCCTCGGGCGAGGGCAGCAGGGCGGGCGCGCGTGACAGCGTGAACGGGCCGGCGTCGAAGCTGGGCCGCTGCAGATCGTGGCCCAGCAGCAGGACGCGCATCCCGCGCCGCCCCAGCAGCGCGGCGGCGACCACCCCCGCCAGCTCGGCGCCGCACACGATGACGTCGTAGAAGTTGGTGTCCATGGCGGGCCGAGGGGAAACCCGAGAGAAGCTTACCCGAACGTCACGCCACGGCCGCGCGGGGAAAGCGCAGCGGCTGCATTTGCCCGGGCGTTCGGTCCGGATCACCGCGCCGTCTCCTCGACGGCGCGCGCTCAGTCCTTCGCGACCCGCACGCGCCGCCCCTCGCGGGAGACGCGGCCCTCGGCCAGCGCGCGCACCACGGCCGGCAACAGCTTGTGCTCCTCGGCCAGGATGCGCAGGCGCAGGCGCTCGGCGTCGTCGTCCTCCAGCACCGGCACGACGGCCTGGGCGATGATGGGCCCGCTGTCCACGCCCAGCTCGACGAAGTGGACCGTGCACCCGGTCATCTTCACACCGTAGTCGAAGGCCTGCTTCTGGCTGTGGACGCCCGGAAAGGCAGGCAGCAGCGAGGGATGGATGTTGACGATGCGGTCGGGGAAGGCCCCCAGCAGCTCGGCCGTCACGATGCGCATGAACCCGGCCAGCACCACCAGGTCGACCTGACGGGCGCGCAGCTCGGCGACCAGCGCGCGGTCGAACGCCTCTCGCGTGGCGTGGCCGCGGTGCTCGACCACGAAGGTGTCCAGCCCCGCGGCGCGCGCGCGGTCGAGCGCGCCGCAGCCGGCGACGTTGCTGCCCACGACCACCAGCCGGGCCGGCCCCAGCGCCCCGGCGTCGCGGGCGTCGATCAGCGCCTGCAGGTTCGTCCCGCCGCCGGAGGCCAGCACCCCCACGCGCAGGGGCGCCCCGGACGGTGCCGCGCCGCCGGATCCGGCCGCGCTCATGTCGCGCCGACGAACTCCACCGGTCCGTCGGGTTCGGCGGCGGCCGCGACCACGCCGATCTCGGTCACGTGCTCGCCCTCGGCCTCCAGCAGGCGCCGCGCCTCGTCCGCGCGCGCCGCCGGGACGGCGACGATCATGCCGATGCCCAGGTTGAACGTGCGGCGCATCTCCTCGGGGGCGACGCGACCGGCCTTCGCCAGCGCCTGCATGACCGGGGGGATGGTCCAGCTTCCCAGGCGAATTTGCAGTTTGAGCTTCGCGCCGGGGGGCAGCATGCGCGTGGGGTTGTCGACCAGGCCGCCGCCGGTGATGTGCGCGGCCCCGCGCAGCAGCTCGGCCGCCGCCAGCTTGCGCAGCGCGCGCACGTAGATCCGCGTGGGCGCCAGCAGGACCTCGCCGAGCGGCCGCGCGTCACCGAGACCGTCGAGGGGCTTCGTCAGATCGGCCTTCAGCTCGTCCAGGAACACCCGACGGACCAGCGAGTAGCCGTTCGAGTGGAACCCCGACGACGCCAGGCCCAGCAGCTTGTCGCCCGCCGCCAGCAGCCGGCCGTCGACGCGGCGGCTCTTCTCGACGATGCCCACGCAGAACCCGGCCAGATCGTACTCTCCGGCCGCGTAGAAGCCGGGCAGCTCGGCCGTCTCGCCCCCCAGCAGCGCGCAGCCCGCTTGCTGGCAGCCGTCCGCGATGCCGGCGATGACCCGCTCAGCCACGCCGACCTCCAGCTTTCCCGACGCGAAGTAGTCGAGGAAGAACAGGGGCTCGGCGCCCGACACGACCAGATCGTTGACGTTCATCGCCACCAGGTCGATGCCCACCGTGTCGTGCTTGCCTGTGAGAAAAGCCAGCTTCAGCTTCGTGCCCACGCCGTCGGTGCACGACACCAGCAGCGGCTCGCGGTAACCGCCGGGGATCGCGCACAGGCCCGCGAAGCCGCCCAGGTCGGTCATCACCTCTGGCCGCATGGTGCGGCGCACGTGGCCCTTGATGCGCTCGACCAGCTCGTCGCCCGCGTCGATGTCCACGCCGGCGGCGCGGTAGGTCAGGCCGCCTGTCGTCTGCGACGGATCATCCGACATGGCTGGTCCCCGCGGAGGCGCCGGCGTTGGCGCAGGGAAGCGCGCCGAAGCGCGCCGAGAACTGGCCCAGCAGGCGCTCGAGCTCGGGCTGCGGCCGGTCCGTCACGCCGAAGCGCACGAAGCGCGCCCCCGCCGCGTCGGCCTGCCGCAGCTCGGCCGCACCGCGACCCGTCACGTAGCCGCGCAGGTCCTCGTCGGCGGCGGTGGCGCCGTAGAAGACCATGGCGCTCTTGCCACGCGGGTAGGGCAGGGGTTTCTCCGCGCGCGCCTGCACCACGCCAGGCGCGGTGGGAGCGGCGCTGGGCGCCTCCAACAACTGGTACCAGGTCCCGAAATTCACGGGGGCGGAGTGTAACATCCGCGGCCCCCGTCCGGGCCGCCAATCCGAGGCGAAAGACCACCGAATTCGCGTGCTATTCTCCCGCGCTTCGATGGCCTGGTACAAACGAGAGCGCGACGACGACACGGGGGCGGCCGAGAAGCGCAGCGTCCCGGTCGGCGTCTTCACGAAGTGCCCCACCTGCCGCGCGGCCCTGCTGACCGCCGAGATCGAGCAGAACCATTACGTCTGCAGCCGCTGCCAGCATCACTTCCTGATGCCCACGGCCCGCCGCATCGAGCTGATCGTGGACGACGGCACGTTCGTGGAGACCGACACGAAGATCCAGAGCATCGACCCGCTGGGCTTCAAGGACTCGAAGCGCTACATCGAGCGGCTGCGGGCGGCCCGCAAGACGGCCGGCAACGGGGACGCGTTCCGCGCCGGCGCCGGCGAGATAGACGGTCACGCCGCCCAGATCGGGTTCTTCGCCTTCGAGTTCATGGGCGGCTCGATGGGTTCCGTCGTCGGCGAGAAGCTGACCCGCCTGTTCGAAAGGTCGCTGGAGAACCGCGAGCCCGCGGTGGTCTTTTCGGCCTCCGGCGGCGCGCGCATGCAGGAGGGCGTGCTGTCGCTGATGCAGATGGCGAAGACCTCGGCGGCGCTGGGCCGGCTGCGCGAGGCCGGCATCCCGTACATCTCGGTGCTGCTGCACCCGACCACGGGCGGCGTGGCCGCCAGCTTCGCCATGCTGGGTGACGTCATCATCGCCGAGCCCAAGGCGTTGATCGGGTTCGCCGGCGCCCGCGTCATCCAGAACACCATCCGCCAGCGCTTGCCGCCCGGCTTCCAGCGCGCCGAGTTCCTGATGGAGCACGGGTTCCTGGACAAGATCGTGCCCCGCCACGAGCTGAAGGCGACGCTGGCGCGCCTGCTGAAGCTGCTGGGCCCGCGCCCCTCGTAGAGATGTCGGGGGCGCGCTACGCCGCCCTGCTGGCGCGGCTGGACGGCACGCGCAGCCTGGGCGTCTCGCTGGGCCTGGACCGGACGCGCGCGGCGCTGGACCGGCTGGGCAACCCCGAGCGCCGCGTGGCGGCCGTGCAGGTGGCCGGCACGAACGGCAAGGGCTCGGTGGCGGCCATGACCGACGCCATCCTGCGGGCGGCCGGGATCCGCAGCGGCCTGTTCACGTCGCCGCATCTGGTCCGCTTCACCGAGCGCATCCGCATCGATGGCCTGGAGATCGACGGCGACCACCTGGCCGAGCTGTACGACGCGGTGGCCGCGACGGGCGTCCCGCTGACGTACTACGAGATCGGCACGGTGCTGGCGTTCCTGGCCTATGCCGAGGCGGGCGTCGAGCTGATGGTGCTGGAGACCGGCCTGGGGGGACGGCTGGACGCCGCCACCACCTGCCACCCCTGCGCCACCGCCATCACCAGCATCGGGTTCGACCACGCCGAGCTGCTGGGCGACACGCTGGCGGCGATCGCGCGCGAGAAGGCGGGCATCGCCAAGGCTGGCGTGCCCCTTTACCTGGGCCCGCTGGCGCCGGAGGCCGACCAGGCGATCGCCGCCGTCGCCGCGGCCGTGGGCGCGCCGGTGCTGCGCCTGGGACGCGACTTCGGCGATGCGCCGGTGCCGAGCGCGCTGCCCGGCGCCCACCAGCGGCCGAACGCCGCGCTGGCGGTGGCGCTCTCCCGGGCGGCCGCGCAGCACCTGGGGCGGCCGTTGCCGGCGTCCGGAGGCGACCCCGATCCCGTCGTTGCCGGTTTGCGAAGCGTGGTCTGGCCCGGTCGCCTCGAGTGGCTGGGGCCCGACGTCCTGATCGACTGCGCCCACAACGCCGAGAGCGCGCAGACCCTCGCCGACGCGCTGGACGCATTGCCACGCCGCCGGCGCGCCCTGGTGGTGTCGGTGGTCGCGGGCAAGGCCGTGCACGAGATGCTGGCCCTGCTGGCGCCGCGGTTCGACGTGGTGATCGCCACCCGCTCGCCCAGCCCCCGGGCGCTACCACCGGAGCAGCTGGTGGCGGCGCTGCCGGCGAACGTCACCGCGCGCGTCGTGCAGGCGGAGGCGCCGCTGGCCGCGCTGGACACCGCGCGCGCCGCCGCCGGCGCGGGCGGCCTGGTCGTGGTGGCCGGCTCGATCTTTCTCGTCGGTGAAGTGCGCGCGGCGCTGACCGGTGAACCCCGCGACCCGCTCCCGACCTCGGATCCGCTGGCCATTCCGCCCTGAGGGCGGGGGCGCTGACTGGCAGCCCCGATCCCGCGGAGGACTGCCCGGCGGCGCGTCACCAGCTGTTGGTGGCGAGGCCGCGCGCCGGGCGGATGCGCGACGACCGTTGCGGCTGCCCGTACCACGAGGTCTGCGCCGCCGACGCCTTCTGCGTCTCGAACGTGAAGAAGAACAGCTTCATGTAGTGGTTGCGCCCGATGCGTTCTTTGCCGAACAGACCGCCCAGGATCTCCCAGCGGAAGTCCCCCGGACGCTCCACGGCCGCGTCGAACAGCGGCGGGATGAACACCCGCCAGGTCCCGTCCTCCTGTCCCGCGGTCAGGCCCTTGCGGTAGTAAAAGTTGGGGAACACGTACGTGCCGGCGTAGGTGGCGCGCGTCCAGTGCGCGAAGAACGGGAACAGCACCGTGGTGCGGCGCCCCTCGCTCTTCCAGTCCCACAGCAGGGGGAAGAACACGTTGGTGGTGGTCTCGGCCGTCACGTGCCGGTAGTAGAGGGGCGCCAGCCACAGGCTCTCGCCGGTGACCTCGTTCGCGTGGCGCACGAACAGCGGCAGCAGCACGGTGGTCCGGCTCTGGCGGAAGTCGTGCACGTCGATGAACAGCGGCAGCACCAGCGTGGTCGACGAGGTGATGTCCCGCCGCCGCCAGAACAGCGCCAGCACCGTGGTCAGGCTCTTCTCGGCGTTCCCGCGCGAGAAGTAGAGCAGCGGCAACGCGAAGGTGGTGCGCACGTCCGTCTTGCGCGTCAGGTGCGTGACGAACAGCGGGAACAGCAAGCGCGTGCTGCTGTCGGTCGAGTCGCTGTTGTAGTACGGCACGACGTACCACCGGCGGGAGGTCTCGCTGCGGTGATACCCGGCCACCAGCGTCGCCAGCGTGAACCGCCGGGGCCCATGCGCCGCGTAGAACAGGGGGACCAGGCCCTCGCTGCCGGTGTGCTGGACGTCGTCGCGCGTGTACCAGGCCACCGGCAACAGCCCCCTCAGCCGGGTGGTGCCCCGGGTCGACCAGTAGAGCGGCCCCAGCAGCGTGGACTGGCTCTGCGGACCGTCCTGGAAGTGCCAGTAGACCGGAAACAGCAGCCGATGGCTCCGCTCGCCCTCGCGGCCCGACCAGTACAGGGGGAACAGGACGGTGTTCTCGCCCTTGGCCGAGTCGCTGTGGAAGAACAGCGCCGCCCAGGTGAACGTGGTGCCCGCCCGGAAGTCGTGCCGGTGCACCGTCAGCAACGGCGGCACGACCAGCATGGTCCGGTCGGCGTTCTTCGCCCAGAAGTAGAAGGGCACCAGCCCCGTGTCGTGCACGCCGCCCCCTTCGCGGTCGTAGAACGGCCCGATCACGGTCGTCGTGCGATCCTTCCACCGGGACCGCCAGAAGAACGGCAAGAACGCCTTCGCGGTGTAGCCGTCATCGGTGTGCCGCCAGAACAACGTGGGGAAGACGTAGGTGTCCGTCTCGTGCGCGTCCTGGTAGCGGCCGAAGAACGGGATGACGACCCGCGACTTGCTGTCGGGCCTGTCCAGCGCGAAGACGGGCCCCCACTGGCGCGTTCGCTCGCCGGTGTCGGCGCGCGTGACGTCGGCGTACAGGCCGGGGATGCCGCGGGCCGAGAACGTCTTGCCGTGGTACCAGAGGTACGGCCCGATGAACCCGGCCTGCCGGTGGGGGCCGGCGGCCGACGCGCCCAGCGGCGTCACCAGCACGCGCGTCTGCGCGTCGCGATGGTAGTGCACCAGGGGGAACAGCGTGAAGCTGGTCTCGTCAGTGCCGCCCGGCCGGGCGCCGCGACGGTAGTAGAACAGCGGGTAGAGGGCGTCCGTCGTCTCGTCCCCGTGGCTGCGGTGCAGGTAGTTCGCCACCACGGTCGTGGTCTTGTCCGCGCCATCGTCGCGGAAGTGCCAGATCAGCGGAAACAGCACGAAGTGGCGGCGCGGCCCTCCGCCCCCGGCCCAGATGATGGGCAGCAGCGGCCCCACGCCCAGGCGCCAGCCTTCGGGCGAGGTGCCATAGAAGCCGAGCGGCGTGACCGCGGTGCTGGCCTGTCCCTGGGTGAAGCGCCAGAACAGCGGAAACTGCACCTGATACGACGTGGCGTCGCGGCGCCCGAAGAAGGTCAGCAGGGGCAGCGCGGCCACGTCGTAGCCGTGCGCGTTGGTGCGCGCGTAGAACAGCGGGAACAGGGCGGTGGTGCTGCCGCGCGCGTCCGACAGGTGCCAGAACAGCGGGAACAGCACCGCGTGGCCGCCCGTGGGGCGATGCCCGAAGAACGCCAGCGGGAACAGGCCCGCGCTCCAGCCGCCGTCGGTGAACGATCGGTGATACCCCCACAGCGGGAACACGCCGGCGGCCGTCAGCGTGTCGTGCGGCGCCTCGCGGTGCAGGAAGAAGGGGAACAGGGCGGTGGTGGCGCGATCGCTCGACCGCTGGTGGAACCGCCAGAACAGCGGGAACACCACGGTCGAGGTCCCGTCGGGATCGTTGTCCCGGAACAGCAGCAGCGAGATCAGCCGGGTCGTGCTGTCGATGCGGCGGTCGGTGTAGCGGATGTAGAACGGCGTGACGACGTCGATGGCGGCCTGAGGCGTCCGCCGGTAGAGCAGCGGCGCGGGGAGCAGCAGCAGCGTCCGCGCCTGCTCGTGCTCGTCGCGGCTGTAGCCGCCGAGCAGGGTCACCCACGAGAACTGGGCGCCATGCTGGGAGGACTCCCAGTGAATGAGGGGGAAGATGGTCCGGGACTTCTCGCCCTTGGCGCGATCGCCGGTGCTCCACCACACCGGGAACACCGTGTCGAACCAGGCGTCGCCGCGCCGGAAGGCCCACACCAGCGGGAAGACGACGGTGCTGTCGCTCTTCGGTGAGCGGAAGCTCGACAGCAGCGGGAACAGCACGTCGTAGGCGTCACGAGACTTGCTGTTGCGTCCGCCCCAGTACAGCCACAGCAACGAACCGTCGGTCTCGGCGCCCTCGCGCGACTGGTAGCCGAGCGGCGAGTACAGGCTGGCGCCGTTGTTCCACGAGTGCCCGAGGGCCAGCGGGAAAGCGATGGTGTGGGACTCGTCGCCCGAGCGCCAGTAGAAGTTCAGGGGCAGCCCGAACCCGAACGCCGACGCCTTGGTGCGCCAGTACACGAACAGCGGAAACAAGAGATCCGTCCGCGTGTCCGGCGCGCGGTTCCACCAGTACAGAAATCCGAGCGCGCCGAAGGCCTTGCCATGGTCCGGGTCGGCGATGGTGAACGACCCCAGCAGCGGCGCCGCCCAGCCGAACTTCGTCGACCTGTAGAACAGCGGCCACACGCCGAACGAGTGCGCGCCGGGCTCGCGGCTCCACGAGATGGGCAGACCGGGAACGATGACGGTCGCCGTGCGATGGGCCGCGTCGTCCTCGGAGTGCCAGTTGAACGGCGCGACCACGCGGGTGCGCGTCCTGGGCGAGAAGAAGTGCCAGTAGAACGGCGCCAGCACCGTGAAGCCGGTGGGACCGCGCTTCGACCAGTAGAGGCCCAGCAGCTCGCGAAACGTGCCCTCCCGGTAATAGAGGTAGAGCACGTTGACCCGGTGCTCGATGCGCTGGCAGACGGCGTTCTCGCAGATCGTCTCGTCGGGGCACTCGGAGTCGTCCTGGCAGGCCAGCGGCCGCGCCGCCGTCGGGCCGGGTGTCGACGGCGTGGCGGCGCGCTCCACAGCCGGAGGGGGGCTGGCCGGCGCTGGCTCCGCCTGCGCGGTCCCGGTCGCCCCCGCAGGCTCGGCCGCGGGCGCGTCCCCCGTGTTCGCCGGGCGCACCGGATCGAGCGCCAGCCGGCGCACCGGCCCGCTCGGCGTACGGAACGGGTCCAGCGTCACGGTCGCAGCGCGAACCTCGGCCCCCAGACACGCGACGACCACCAGGGCCGAGGCGAACGACAGCAAACGCGGGCGAGTCATGCGGAGCGGAGGGGGCAGGGCGGCCAGGCGCTCACTGCGACGGGGGCAGCATCTTCCATTCGCCGTTCTCGCGTACGAAGGCGACCTCGCCCGTGTCCGTGTCGTCGCCCTTCTGGCGCGCGACCTTCAGCGTGGCGCTGTCTCCCTTGATCGAAGAGCCCTTGATCTGGAACTTGGTCCCCTCGATCTCCTTTTGCATCTTCTTCACGGCGTCGTTCGCCTGTCCCATCTGGCTGGCCAGCATCCCCTGATACATCAGGGCGTAGCAGTCGATGACCCGCTCCATCGCCCCCTCGGTCAGCGCCTTGCGCCAGCGCTCGAACGTCTTCTCCGGCGTCGAGAACTCGGGCCGGGCCGGCGGCAGCGTGAAAGAGATCGACTTGATCTTCTCCTTGGGCAGCTTCTGCGTCTGGCCGGCCACCTCGACGGTGTAGACGCCGTCGTAGAAGTGGATGATCTTCGCGTTCAGCTTGGTCTTGTCGATCAGCTCGATGACCTCGGCCCGGGCGGGCACCGCCGCGACGCACATCAGCACGGCGGTGACGGCGGCCAGGGCGGACCGGGTCCGGAAACGGGGGAAGTGGGCGGAAATGGATGGCATTTTGTGTGCGTCGCTTTGACTGAGGGATCGGCTCAACCGATGCCCGGGGGGGAAATCTTTCGCGCCGGCGCGCGGTGCCTTTCCTCGGCGCGGCCGCGCTCGTAAGTTTCCCGGGCCGCGGCATCGGGAGCCGCATCGCCCACAAAACAGGTCAGGCAAATCATGGGCCAGCAAACTAGTCGGCGGCCCTCGGCGCGTCAACGCGCATCGAAGGCGCTTGACCTAGCAGCCATCATGGCCAATTAATTGGGTGCCCCGGCCAGGTGGGGGTGTATCGGGTCGGGTGTGACGGCGGTCCGGTCTCCTAGACGATTCATTTCGCACAACAATTTCAAGGAAGCATGAAGACACCCTTACGCGGCGCCCTCATCGGATACGGCTTCATCATGGAGAAGGGCCACGGGGCCGCGTACCAGCAGCGCATGCGGGGGGAATGGCGTGGTCCCGCCGGAGCGGGTCTGCTCCCGTCGCAAGAGGTGCGGATCGTCGCCGTCGCCGATCTGTCGGAAGCGCGGCGCAAGCTGGCCTTGGAGCACTTCCCGGGCGTGCGCGTGTACGCCGACCACCTGGCCTTGCTGGAGGCCGAGGCCAGGAACCTGGACTTCGTCGACATCGCCACGCCGCCCGCCGAGCACGCGGCGGTGGCGAAGGCCGCGCTGGACCGGGGGCTGCACGTCCTTTGCGAGAAGCCGCTGGCCACCAGCATCGCCGATGCGCGCGAGATGCTGGAGGCGGCCCGCGACGCCAAGCGGGTGCTGTTCCCCTGCCACAACTACAAGCACGCGCCCGTAATCAAGAACGTCCGCCGGATCATCGAGGCCGGTGAGATCGGCCGCGTGCACCTGGTGACGCTGCAGACGTTCCGGAACACCCACGCCCGCGGCGTCTCCGACTGGCGGCCCAACTGGCGGCGCGAGCGACGGCACTCGGGCGGGGGCATCGCCATGGACCACGGCAGCCACACGTTCTACCTGGCGTTCGAGTGGCTGCGGTCGTACCCGACGGCGATCTCGGCGCGCATGTCGACGATGGGGAACTTCGACACCGAGGACGATCTCAGCTGCAGCCTGCGCTTCCCCACCGGCGTGGCCTCGGCCCACCTCAGCTGGCAGGCCGGCGTTCGCAAGGTCATCTACACCATCCACGGCGACCACGGCGCGATCCGCGTCGAGGACGACGCCATCGAGGTGGCCCGGGCCGGACGCGGCAACAACATCTCGTCGCCGGACATGGCCTGGCAGTTCGAGCGCCTGGACGTGCCGTCCGACTGGATGGACTCGAGCCACGTCACCTGGTTCAACTCGCTGTTCGACGACTTCCAGCGCGCCATCGCCCAGGGCGAGTGGGTGGGCAAGGAGGCCGAGGAGTCGTTCCTCTGCATCGAGCTGATCCAGACGGCCTACGCCTCGGCGCAAGATGCGTCGCGCGAGCTGCCCCTCGGCCGCCAGGTCACCGAGACGCTCCCGGAGCAGCGAAAGTTGCGCCAGCGCGCGTGACCACCGATTTCTACTTCGCGGCGACGATGTACAGCATCCTCGTCGGCGGCGGGCTGCTTTACGGGGTCCGCGCGGCGCTGAAGGGCAGGGCCCGTCACGAGCGGGTGGAGCGCGACGGGGGCAGCGCCTTCGTGGGCAAGCCATTCATGGAGTTCGGTTACTGGCTGATGGCGCCGGTGGTGGCGCTGCTCGATCGGCTGGGCGTCACCCCGAACGGGGTGACCGTCTTCTCGCTGTGGCCGGCCGCGGGGGCGGGCGTGGCGGTGGCCTTCGGCTGGTTCGGGCTGGGCTGCCTGCTGGCCACGACCGCGGCCATGGCCGACATCGTCGACGGCCTGCTGGCGCGGCGGCAGGGCGTGTCCTCCGACGCGGGCGAGGCCCTGGACGCGGCGGTCGATCGCTACTCCGAGTTCTTCTTCATGACCGGGCTGCTGGTCTACTACCGGGGCGTGCTGCCGCTGCTGTTGCTGTCGGCGTTCGTGCTGCTGGGCGGCTACATGGTCAGCTACGCGACGGTGAAGGCCGAGGCGCTGGCCGTCCCGGCGCCCCGGGGCAACATGCGGCGGTCCGAGCGCGCGGTGTACCTGTTCTTCGGGGCGGGCTTCACGCCGCTCTGCGAGCTGCTGGCCGGGCCCTCGCGACCGCTGCTGGTGCGCCAGGCCCCGATGATCCTGGCCATCGTGATCGTGGCGGTGGTGGCCAACGCGTCGGTGGTGCGTCGCTTTCGCGCCATCATCGCCACCATCCGCCAGCGCGAGGCCGCCAGCGTGGCCGAGGCGAAGCCGGCCGCCGTCGTCGACGAGCAGCGCGCGGCGCCCGCCGACGGCCCCGTGCGGTTGATGCAGTAGCCAGGCGGGGTACGCGTTGGGTACGGACGTCCCCGCTCGCCACGCTCGCCTGCTCCAGTGGCTTCGTCACCACGCGTCGTCGCTGGCGGCCGCCATCGTCGACTTCGGCATCATGGTCGCGTGCGTCGAGGCGCTGCACGCGCGCCCCGTTCCGGCCACGATCGCCGGCGCCACCTGCGGCGCCGTCGCGAACTTCCTGCTGGGCCGCTACTGGATCTACCAGCGGCGGGACACCGCCGCGCGCGGACAGGCCCTGCGGTACGCGCTGGTGTCGGGCGCCAGCCTGGCCTGGAACGCCGCCGGCGAACACCTGCTGGCCGACGTTCTGCACGTCCAATATGTGCTGGCCCGTGTTATTACCGCGCTGGTCGTGAGCAACGCCTGGAACTATCCCCTGCAGCGCTTCTTCGTGTTCGGCGAGAGGCGACAGGCCCCGTGACTGGGCCGCGCAACCCGTCACAGCCGAAGGATCAACGCCCGCAGCTGCGCACGGCGATCCCGGGGCCGAAGAGCCAGGCCCTGCGCGCGCGCGAGGACGCCCACATGGCGCCCGGCCTGCAGGGCTACGCGGTGATGGCCGGCATCGTCGTCGACTCGGCGCGGGGCAGCGCCGTCAGCGACGTCGACGGCAACCAGTACGTCGACTTCATCGGCGGGATCAACGTGAACGCGCTGGGGCACTCGCACCCGCGCTTCGTGGACCAGGTGTCGCGCCAGCTGGCGGAGGTCTCGGTGGGCTCGTTCACGTCGCCGGCGCGCGTGGAGCTGGTCGAGCGCCTGGCCGCCAAGCCGCCGGCCAAGGGCGTGCATCGCCTGCAGCTGTACTCGGGCGGCGCCGAGGCGGTGGAGAGCGCGCTGCGCCTGGCCAAGTCCCACACCGGCAAGTACGAGTTCGTCAGCTTCTGGGGCGGCTTCCACGGCAAGACGATGGGCGCGCTGTCGCTGATGGGGTCCACCTTCAAGGACAAGCTGGGTCCGATGGTACCCGGATCGCACCAGGTGCCCTACGCCGACTGCTACCGCTGCCCGCTGAAGCTGCAGTACCCCAGCTGCGGCGTCGCCTGCGCCGAGCTGGCCCGCCAGCACGCCAAGGTGGCCACGGCCGGCGAGATCGCGGCGTTCATCATCGAGCCCATGCAGGGGACCGCCGGCAACGTCATTCCCCCGCGCGAGTTCCTGCCCGCCATCAAGTCGGTGGCCAGGGAGGTCGGCGCGCTGTTCATCGCCGACGAGATGATCACCGGCCTGGGCCGCACGGGAAAGACCTGGGGCGTCGAGCATTCGGGCGTCGAGCCCGACATCGTCACGCTGGGAAAGGCCTTCGGGGGCGGCTTCCCGCTGTCGGGCGTGTTGACCACCGACGAGATCGCGCAGGCCAAGCCCTGGAGCGTCCCGTCGGGGTCCTCGTCCAGCTATGGCGGCAATCCGCTGGGCGCGGCGGCCGGCGCGGCCGCGCTGCGCATCATCGACGAGGAGCAGTTGACCGAGAACGCCCGCGTGGTGGGCGCGGCGATGCTGGACCGGCTGCGGCCGTTCGTCGATCGCTATCCGTTCGTCGGCTTCGTGGACGGCTCGGGGCTGTTCCTGCGCATCGAGCTGGTGCGCGACAAGCAGACCAAGCAGCCGCTGTCCCGTCCCGTGACGGAGCGGATCTTCCAGGAGTGTGTGCGGCGCGGGCTGTTGACGATGGCCTACAGCGCCAGCGTGCGCCTGCAACCGGCGCTGACGATTGACGAGGCGACGGCCAGGACGGGCCTGGACATCCTGACCGAGGTCTTCGACCAGGTGGACGCCCAGGGGTGGTGGAAAGCGTAGTGGAGCCGGGCGCGCGACCGCCCGCGACCGCCGCGGACAAGGTGGCTCACGTGCTGGCGGTCTGGTTCGGGTGCGGGCACGTGCCGGTCGCCCCCGGCCTGGCGGGCACGCTGGGGGCCATCCCGCTTTACCTGTTGCTGCGCGCGCACGGACCGGCCGTGATCGCGGGGACGGCCGCGTTGCTGACCCTCGTCGGCATCTGGGCGGCGGAGCGGGTGGCGCGGCGCCTGGGCGGCAAGGACCCGCAGATCATCTGCATCGACGAGACCGCCGGGGTGTTCGTCACCTGGATCGCCGCCAGGCCGACGCTGTTCGGGCTGCTGGCGGGCGTGGTGCTGTTTCGCCTGTTCGATCAGACGAAGCCCTGGCCGGCCCGTCTGGCGGAGCGACGGCTGCCCGGTGGGCTGGGGATCGTGCTGGATGACGTGGCGGCGGGCCTGTGGGGCGCCGCGGTGCTGCTGATCGCGCGGTTCTTCGGCCTGGGCTGACGACAGAGGCGGCGAGGGGCGCGCCGACGCGAGCCGCTTCCCGGATATGATAACTTTCCCGGTCCCAATGGCATCCACGACCGGTTACGTTCCCGACCGCGCCGGCTTCACCGAACTGGCGCGGCGCGGCCGGCTGGCCTTCGTTTACCGGGAGATCGTCGCCGACGGCGACACGCCCGTCTCGGCGTACGCGAAGCTCGGCCGTGGCCCTTACTCGTTCCTGCTGGAGAGCGTCGTGGGCGGGGAGAAGTGGGCGGCCTACAGCTTCATCGGCATCCGCCCCCGCGCCGTGCTGCGCGCGCGCGGCAACGAGGTGGAGATCCTGCGTCCCAGGGCGGGGGCGGGCGAGGGCGCCGAGTTCCAGGTCGCCGAGCGCGTGAAGACGCCCCATCCGATCGCGTTCATCGACACGTACCTGGCCGACCTGGCCCCCGCCGTGCCGCCGGGACTGCCCCGCTTCTTCGGCGGCGCCGTGGGCTGGATCGGCTACGACGCCGTGCGCACGTTCGAGAAGCTGCCCGCCACCAGGCCGGACGTGCTGGGGCTGCCCGAGGCCTGTCTGGCCATCACCGACACGGTGCTGATCTTCGACAACCTGCGCGGCACCGTGAAGGTGGTCGCCGCCGCCGAGCTGGACCCCAGCGAGAATGACGGCGCCGCGGACGCGGCCGGGCGCGCCTACGACCAGGCCTGCGCGCGCATCGACGACGTGCTGGCGCGCCTGGGCCGGCCCACGCCGGCGCTGCGCACGCTGGATCCCGCGCCGCTGACGCCGCCGGCGCCCAAGCCCACCGTCACGCGCGAGGCGTACGAGGCGGGCGTGCGCCGCATCCAGGAGTACATCCTGGCCGGCGACGCCTTCCAGGTCGTCTACTCGCAGCGCTTCGAGGTGCCGCGCGGGAACGTCGATCCCTTCGACGTGTACCGGGCGCTGCGGGTCACGAATCCCTCGCCTTACATGTTCCACCTGGACTTCCCCGAGGCGATCGTCACCGGCGCGTCGCCCGAGGCGCTGGTCCGCTTCGATCACGGGGAGATCGAGCTGCGCCCCCTGGCGGGCACGCGCCGCCGCGGCGCCACGCCCGAGGAGGACGCGGCGCTGGAGGCGGAGCTGATCGCCGATCCCAAGGAGCGGGCCGAGCACGTCATGCTGATCGATCTGGGCCGCAACGACGTGGGCCGCGTGGCCGCCGTGGGCGCCGTCCAGCTGACCGAGCGCATGGTGATCGAGCGCTACTCGCACGTGATGCACATCGTCTCGAACGTGCGCGGCAAGGCGGCGCCCGGCGTGCGCGCGGCCGACGTGGTGCGCGCAACCTTCCCGGCCGGCACGCTGAGCGGCGCGCCCAAGGTCCGGTCGATGGAGATCATCGAGGAGCTGGAGCCATCCCGCCGGGGCATCTACGGCGGCGCCGTGGGATACATCTCGTACACGGGCAACATGGACCTGGCCATCGCGATACGCACCCTGGTGACGAAGGGGGACACCATCTACGTGCAGGCGGGCGCCGGCGTGGTGGCCGGCAGCGTGCCCGCCGCCGAGTACGAGGAGACGGTGAACAAGGCGCGCGGCGTCCTGGCCGCCGTCGAGATGGCGCGCCGGAGCACCCCTCGTCTCGAACCCCCGAAGGCACCCTGACGTCATGCTGCTGGTCATCGACAACTACGACTCGTTCACCTACAACCTGGTCCAGTACCTGGGCGAGCTGGGCCAGGACGTGCGCGTGGTGCGCAACGACGAGATCGCCGTGGGCGACATCGCCGAGATGGCACCCAGCCACATCGTCATCTCACCCGGCCCCTGCACGCCGAACGAGGCGGGCATCAGCCTGGCCACGATCGACGCCTACGCCGGCAAGATTCCCATCCTGGGGGTGTGTCTGGGCCACCAGTCGATCGGCCAGGCGTTCGGCGGCAAGGTGATCCGCGCCCGCGAGGTCATGCACGGCAAGACGTCGATGATGACGCACGACAACCGCGGGGTGTTCGCGGGCCTGCCCAACCCGTTCGAGGCCACGCGCTACCACTCGCTGGTGGTCGAGCGGTCGAGCCTGCCCGACTGCCTGGAGATCAGCGCCGAGGTGGCAGGCGAGGGGGCGCGCGGCGAGATCATGGGGCTGCGCCACAAGACCTTGCCGGTCGAGGGCGTGCAGTTCCACCCCGAGTCGTTCCTGACGCTGGTGGGCAAGGATCTGCTGCGGAACTTCCTGACGCGCGGGGGGCGGCCATGACGACGTCGGCGGCGGCCGTGCAGATGCCCGCGCTGGGAATCAAGGACGCGCTGGCACGCCTGGGCGACCGCAAGGATCTGTCGGCCGACGAGATGGCGGCCGTGCTGGGCGACATCATGGACGGGCAGGCCACGCCCGCCCAGATCGGCGGCCTGCTGACGGCGCTGCGGCTGAAGGGCGAGACCGTCGACGAGATAGTGGGCGCGGCGCGGGCGATGCGCGCGCGCATGCTGCGCTTGCCGACCGGCACCGCCGTCTCGGGCGCGGTCGACACCTGCGGCACCGGCGGCGACGGCTCGGGCTCGGTGAACGTGTCGACGCTGGCGGCCTTCATGGTGGCGGCCGCGGGGGTGCCGGTGGCCAAGCACGGGAACCGCGCGCTGTCGTCGCGTTCGGGCTCGCACGACGTCATCGAGGCGCTGGGCGTGAACCCGGCGCCCGATCCGGAGCTGGCGGCGCGCTGCCTGACCGAGGCGCGCCTGGCGTTCTTGTTCGCGCCGCTCTATCACGCCGCCACGAAGGCCGTGGGGGGACCCCGGCGCGAGCTGGGCTTCCGGACGATCTTCAACGTGCTGGGGCCGCTGACGAACCCGGCCGGCGCCCCCTTCGCCGTGAACGGCGTGTTCGCGCGCGAGCGCTGCGAGGCGCTGGCGCACGCCCACCAGCGCCTGGGCTCGCAGCGGGCCTGGGTGGTTCACGGGGCCGGCAACCTGGACGAGATCGCGCCCCGTGGCACGACGTTCGTCGCCGAGCTGCGTGACGGCGCCGTGCGGACCTTCGAGGTCACGCCCGCCACGTTCGGCCTGCCCGAGTCGGATCCGGCCGGCCTGCGCGGCGGCGATCCGCAGACCAACGCGCGCATCCTGACCGAGGCGCTGCGCGGGGCCAAGGGCCCCGTGCGCGACACGGCGGTCATGACGGCGGCGGCGGCCCTCTACGTGGCGGGCGCCGTCGGCGACCTGCCAGCGGCGGCCCGGAGAGCGGCCGCCACCCTCGACGACGGCAGCGCCCACGGCGTGCTCGACCGCCTGCGCGCGCTGGCGCCCACCCCACCCGCGAGCCCCACCTCATGATCCTCGACGACATCCTGGCCCGCACCCGCGCCGATCTCCCCGAACGCCAGCGCCAGCGCTCGCTCGCCGAGCTGGAGCGGCTGGCGGGCGATCAGCCGCCGACGCGCAGCCTGCGCCACGCGCTGCGCATGCCGGGGCGCGTGACCGCCATCGCCGAGTTCAAGCGTCGCTCGCCCTCGCTGGGCTGGATCCGCGAGGGCGCCGAGGTGGACGACGTGGCGCGCGGCTACGCGGCGGCGGGCGCGGCGGCGCTGTCGGTGCTGACGGACGAGCCGTTCTTCGGGGGGACGCTGGTGGATCTGGGCCGTGCCCGCGCCGCCGTCGAGCGGCCCATCCTGCGCAAGGACTTCATCGTCGACGAGTACCAGGTGGTCGAGGCCCGCGCCGCCGGCGCCGACGCCATCCTGTTGATCGTGGCAGCCCTGGACGACGCGGCGTTGCGGACACTGTTCGCCGCCTGCGGGCGCTGGGGCCTGGAGGCGCTGGTCGAGACCCACGACGCCGACGAGGTGGCGCGCGCGGTGGCGCTGGGGGCGGGGATCATCGGCGTCAATCACCGTGACCTGAAAACGTTCACGCTGGATCGCGAGCTGGCGGTGCGCTTGCGGCCGCGCATCCCGCGCGAGACGGTGGTGGTGGCCGAGTCCGGCATCCGCGACGCCGCCGACCTGGCGCGCATGGGTCAGGCCGGCATCGACGCCGTGCTGGTGGGCGAGACGCTGATGCGCGCCCCCCATCCCGGAGCGAAGCTGAGCGAGCTGCTGGCGTAGGCCGTGTCGTCGTCGCATCCAGCGGACGAACGCGCGTTTCTGATCAAGATCTGCGGCGTCACCACCCCCGAGGACGCCGCGTACGCCAGCGGCGCCGGCGCGGGGGCCATCGGCCTCAACTTCTGGCCCGGCTCGAAGCGCTTCGTGGGCGACCAGGCCCGCGCCGCCGAGGTGCTGGCCGCCGTCGCGCCGGGGGTCCTGAAGGTCGGCGTGTTCGTGAACGCCCCCGCCGCGGAGGTGGTGGCGATCGCCGATCGGCTGGGCCTGGACCGGATCCAGCTGCACGGGGACGAGCAGGCCGACGCCTTCTCGTCCATCCCGGGCCCGCGTCTGATGCGGGCCGTTCGGGTCAGCGATCGCGCGTCGTTCGAGGGCGCGGCGTCCTGGCACGCCTCCTGGTTCCTGTACGACGCGCTGGTCGCGGGGTACGGCGGGGGCGGCGTGGTGGCGCCCTGGGCGCTGGTGGCGGCGCACGCCCGCCGTCCCTTCCTGCTGGCGGGGGGGCTGACGCCCGAGAACGTGGCGCAGGCCGTGCTGGCCACCCGCCCCGACGGCGTCGACGTCGCCAGCGGGGTCGAGCAGGCGCCCGGCCGCAAGGATCCCGGGCGCGTCGCCGCCTTCATCCGCGCCGCGGGCGAGGCGGCGGCGACGTTGTCGGGCCAGGCCCGTCGGCTATAGTTCCTGCCCCATGTCGGTCACGCCCACGAACACCGTCGGTCGCTTCGGACAATTCGGCGGTCGCTACGTCTCCGAGACGCTGCTGCCGTCGCTGGACGAGCTGACCGCCGCCTGGGAGGACGCCCAGAAGGATCCGCGGTTCGCGGCCGAGCTGGACCGCCTGCTGCGCGACTACGTGGGGCGGCCCACGCCGCTGGGCTACGCGGGCCGGCTGTCGGCGGAGCTCGGGCGCGGGGTGCGCGTCTACATGAAGCGCGAGGACCTGTGCCACACGGGCGCGCACAAGATCAACAACTCGATCGGCCAGGTGCTGCTGGCCAGGCGCATGGGCAAGTCGCGCATCATCGCCGAGACCGGCGCCGGGCAGCACGGCGTGGCCACCGCCACCGCCTGCGCGCTGTTCGGCATCGCCTGCGAGATCTACATGGGCGCGGTCGACGTCGAGCGGCAGGCGCTGAACGTGTTCCGCATGAAGCTGCTGGGCGCCAAGGTTCACCCCGTCAGCGCCGGCACGGCGACGCTGAAGGACGCCATGAACGAGGCGCTGCGCGACTGGGTCACCAACGTGCGGACGACCCACTACGTGATCGGCTCGGTGGCGGGGCCGCACCCGTACCCCAGCCTGGTGCGCGAGCTGCAAGCGGTGATCGGCCGCGAGGCGCGGGCCCAGGTGCTGGAGGCCGAGAAGCGGCTGCCGGACGCCTGCGTCGCGTGCGTGGGCGGCGGCTCGAACGCCATGGGGCTGTTCAGCGCCTTCGTGGGCGATCCCGGCGTCAAGCTGTTCGGCGTCGAGGCGGCGGGCGAGGGGCTGGACACCAAGCAGCACGCGGCCACGCTGACGCTGGGGCGCGTGGGCGTGTTGCACGGCGCGCGCTCGTACCTGCTGTGCGACGACGAGGGGCAGATCCTGCCCGCGCACTCGATCTCGGCCGGCCTCGACTACCCCGGCGTCGGGCCCGAGCACAGCGCCATGAAGGACAGCGGCCGCGCCCAGTACTTCGCCGTCACCGATCGCGAGGCGCTGGAGGGGTTCAAGCTGCTGGCGCGCACCGAGGGCATCTTGCCGGCGCTCGAGAGCTCGCACGCCATCGCCGGCCTGCACAACGTGGTGGCGGCGCTGCCCGAGAAGTCGCTGGTCATCGTCAGCGTCTCGGGCCGCGGAGACAAGGACATGGGCACGATCGCCCGCGAGCTGGGGGTGGCGCTGTGAACCGCCTGGAGAAGATCTTCGCCCGCTGCCGCACCGAGAACCGCAAGGCGCTGGTCGTCTACCTGACGGCCGTCGACCCCGACTTCGACACCAGCCGCCGCCTGGTGCTGGCCGCCGCCGCCGCCGGCGCCGACATCATCGAGGTGGGCGTGCCCTGGAGCGATCCCTCGGCCGACGGCCTGGCCATCCAGGCGGCCATGCAGCGCGCGCTGGCGGCGGGCGGGGGCCTGGGGCGGGCGATGGCGCTGTGCCGGGCCGTGCGCGCCGAGAATCGCGACGTGGGCCTGGTGCTGTTCGGCTACGCCAACCCGATCGTCGTCACCGGCCCCGACGACTTCGCGCGCCAGGCCCACCAGGCGGGCGTCGACGCGGTGCTGTGCGTGGACTGGCCGCCGGACGAGGCGCCCGAGCTGCTGGCGGCGCTGGACAAGAACGACGTCGGCTTCATCCCGCTGCTGGCGCCCACGTCGACCCCGCCGCGCGCGATGCTGGCCGGTCAGACCGCCAGGGGCTTCATCTACTACGTGTCGATGACCGGCATCACCGGCGTCAAGCTGGCGGATCTGGAGAGCCCGCGCCAGCAGATCGCGGCGATTCGCGCCGCCACCGGCGACCGCCAGCCGATCGTCGTGGGCTTCGGCATCACCAATGCCTCCGACGCGCGCGCCATCGGCGCCTTCGCCGACGGGGTGGTGGTGGGCAGCGCGGCGGTGCGCATCGTCGAGAAGGCGGTCGCCGACAAGACCGACCCGGCGCCGGCGCTGGCCGCGTTCGTGAAGAGCCTGGCCGAAGCCCTGCGCGGCGCCTAGCAGCAATGCCGTTCACTTAGGCCGGCAACGTCGGGGGAGGGCAGCCGAAACCGGTGTGTGAAACGCCGGGAAGCGAGGGACGCCAAGACGCTGGAGGAGCCGCCCAAGGAGCTCGATGAGCGTGTCGCCGAGTTGCTTGCCGCTGCCAGCGAGGTCCATCGGATTCAAGGGGCACCGAGTCGGTGAAAGTTGCCTCGACCTGCTGGTTTCCGATCGTCTTGTCGTCGAGCTGAAGGCCGTCGAGGCGCTG